>TARA_B110001452_G_scaffold69697_1_pt1 | contig 15700 bp, 15 predicted proteins | sample TARA_B110001452 | Tara Oceans TARA_B110001452 (sample SAMEA4396971) | marine metagenome | biome: Polar Biome; feature: [DCM] deep chlorophyll maximum layer (ENVO:01000326); material: water (ENVO:00002006), including particulate matter (ENVO:01000060) such as... | depth 25 m
GGAAAATCGACCTCGCGTTATCTCCCGAGATTGTGCCCCGAATGCCCGAGATTGCATGATCTCCCTGACTCGAGATCATCGCTTGAATTGCGCGCCAACCTGCGCGACCCCTCAGCAGCCGCTGTCAATGTCGCTATCCTGCCAGCCTTTGGAAACGCCCATGCAAAGACAAGAACCTGACAGGCTTCTTTCAAGTATGAAGAGGTCAGGGTGACAGCTGCACCGGCTCCATGCAGGCGCAAGTAGACGAGGCCGCGCTCTTTCGAGAGATGGAGTCGGCCATGCGCCTTGAGATGATGTGCAACGGACGACCTGGCTCGCCAAGCTCTCCCGGATCCACAAGCTCCTCGACCGTCGCAGAGATGGACGTGGACAACGACTACGACGAGCAGATCGACGACGAAGGCGAGAACCTCAATCACAAGGTGCACTACCTTGCCAACGGAGACGTACACGTTTGCAAGGGGTGCGCCTGCCAGTACGCCGAGCTCAATGTCGATCACCACTACATCTGCGGCATCACGGGGTTTGTGCTAGGAGTCGAACACGGCGTGGAAACGGTCGACTACGTCACCGGTAAGAAGCCCTCAAACAACCCAGACGACAACGCGGGCATGCCGGTCGGAGGTTCCTGGAAGCCAAGGCGCGACATGTTCGCCCTGTCTAAGCAAGCCTACCTGTCGGCAAAGACCATGGACGACCGTGCCCTTCCAAACAAAGTCGACAAAGCCGTCGCGCCGCCCGACGCGCCCGCCGCGGAGCGGCCGGCCATCGCGGAGCGGCCAGATGCACGACCCGAAACGCCCACCCAAAAGGTCGTCGATCCGGAGGAGGCAGAGATGAAGACGCCTCCACGTCCTCAACACGCGTCTGCACCCGCCATCGCGCCGCGCACGCCACAGAAGCGCGGAGCACTCTGCGTCGACGAGGTCGCGCCCACAAAGGTCGTCGACCAGAACAAGCGCATGCGCATCAACAAGCGGAACGTCAGGGACAACGAGGCTCGCGCGGCCCTCGTCGAAGAAGCGGCCAGCATTCTTTCCAAGCTCGTCCATTTTGAGCGCAAGAGCAGCAGCACCAAAACAAAGGCGGCGACGAACGTCCCGTCGGACCCGCGGCTCCGAGACGCAGAGTTCCTTTTTGGTGCCGCTCTGAAGCGCTACATCAAGGAATGCCTGGCGACTGGCGCCACCCCAACGCTCGACGCCGTGCACAACCTGGGCATTCTTGCCCACAACGTGGCCGCCGAAGAACAGCGCAAAATGGATGAAATGGAAAACAAGCACCCCAAGATCCTGCACTCGAAGGTGCGACAGCTGGTTGCGACGCTCGTCGTCTGCCTTTGGAAAGCAAGCTGCACGACGCCATACATGAACGCGGCAAAACGCGGGACGGACTCCTTCCGCCCGTTTGCGTGTGGCGTCTTCTACGCACTCAAGCGCGGCGTGGCTCTTCCGGACAGCCGCATCGTGGTCCCCTCGCTGCCCGAACGGTTCACGAACGCACTGCCTGCCCTTCGTGCGACCCTGCAAAACTCACTGGCAAAAACGCTGCACTCGTCCTCACACCGGGGTTTGTGCACGCTCCACCGATGCGTCAACTCGGTGTTGCCTGACAAACGGCACAACTCCGCCTTTGACGAGGCTGCCAAAGTCGCGGGCCAGCTGGCCCGCGCAGCGCAGTCGGTTCAATGAAGCGCTCAGAAAAACCGGCTGCGCTTCGTACGTCGCATGCTGTTCATTACTCCGTACGTACGCATGTCCATACCCATGACCGTGCCGTCTGAGTCCAGTGAATATCTAAAACACATTGTAGCTCCATTGAAAGAGACCCTTTCACGCACCATGACACTGCCTCTTCTGCACCTCAACACCAAGCACCTCAACGCGCGTGAAAGGGACACCTTTGACGTTCTCGTGAACGTCAACTTTAACTCAGCAACCACCGACCCCATGGCGAAGGGCGTTGTGACGCTGTACGTCGAAAACTGGAAAGGACTTCTCATCACAGAGAGAGACCCGCACGCAATACACCTTGCCGAGTGGGTGTTCAAACAGGGCGGATGGCAAAGCGTCGACATGAAGCGCTTCAACTCCAACACAGGGTACGGACGACGCTGGACCTCCACGTACAGCAGGTTCAGCACCAATGCGTCCACGCTGCAGACGACCAACAACACCCCGGGACCTGCAAGATCCTACTACACCATGACAAAGTTTTGCCAGGCACAGACCGTGCCTGGCACAACAAGCCAAAGGTTGTCCTACAAGTTTACTGTTAGACTCCCATCTTCCGTCTGACACTCTCAGACGGCGTCTATCATCGTACGCACAATTTTGTTCAATCCCTTCCCCAGCTGCTCCAGTCCGGGCCCCGCGTTGGAACGGTTTGCGTACGCAGCCGCGTGGGCCACCTGCTCGAGCACGGCGCGAGGCCTGTCCTCCGCATACAACAGCCCAGACTGAACCAGCAGCGCTTTCAGATGCTCTTTCCTCGCGTCATCCACATCCGGCTTGTCCAGCTGGGCCGACGCAACGAAATGCAACACGCTCGGTCCCGTCATCCTAAACCCCACGGGGATGCTCTCGTACGACGTCGCCACGGCGCCGACGGCATTCGCAAGAAACAGCGCGTCCGAGCTGGACATGACGCGGTTCTCAATATCGACAAAATGTTTCAGCGGCCAGGTCCTCCTCCCGTCCTCTCGCAGAATTCTGCACTCGGAGTCGACGACTCTCAACGTGTCGTCTGCGAGCGCCTTCACGACAGGGTCAGTCGAAGCGTCGTACTCAGATCCCTCCCCAGGCCCGAGTCGCACGTTGCGCACGGCCGCGTCGGTCATCAGGTGGTTGTGCTCCGGACACGTGCCAGCCGCAACCCGCTCCATCAAGACGTTGCGCTCCTTCAGAGTCCAGAACCAAATATCGGCGGTCGCACTCGCAGCCAACGCCTCGCGCGGATGCGCGTGCGGCCCAACGAACCGTTCACCGCTCAGTTCCATCGAAGCCGGACGACTCGCGCGCGATGCACTCACAATAACGTCGGAAAATCCGGCTTGCGGGCCGTACTTGACATCCAGCGAAGCAGAAAACCTGTCGCCATCCCGTTCACTTGCGACCAAGGGGTCGCGGTACAGCTTGCCGGCAACGTCCATGGGGCCGTCGTTGAAAAGGTCGCTGTGTCGCTGATGATGCTTCAGCACCTTTGCGCGAGCCTTGAAGTGGCTGGCCTCCAGCACGGAGCTCTTCGCGCACGCTCGGGGAATCTGCGTCTCCGCCTGCACTCTCTCAGTGGTAAAAAACAGCCGTTGGTCTTCGCTAGGCATGGCGCGAGTGCCGCTCATCACAGCCACGTAGAGATCCTCCATGATGCGAAGCGTGGCTGCGGCTGCCAGGCTGCACGACTTCGAAGATGTCCACCTGGGAGACGCTGCACTGCAACAACTCGGTCCTCCTACTGGATTCTACCGCGCTTGTGGTTATTCTGCGACGGGACCGCTAGCGGACAGGCATAGCGCCACGTTTGAAAGATCACCATCAAACTCAGACAGCAGAGGCCATCGCAAGCCGGCCATGCGCAAACGCAACCTGTTCAAGCAGATATGGAAGATACTCACCATGTTGGCCGCTGTCGTCTCGTTTGCTCGCGTAGTCACGCTTTTTCTGGAGTCCTACAGCGTCGTCCGCCAGGAACGCGCAGCCGACCAAGACCTAGTCGACCTCTGCCTTTCTGGCGCGGCGCAGCAAAGCTCCAAGATGCGCAGTGCCTGCATGCAGGTGCAGTCGGACAGAGCAGCACCGGTCCTCTTCAAAGCCATACTCAGGGCATGCAACACCGCGTGGCTCGAGTTTTCCGATGCTGTCAGCACCCCGCTCAAATTTTTTACCGTCGTCGTGTTCCTGCTGTCCGCCCTGGTCATGCCAATGGTGCCCATGATTCGACTGGCCTCCAATGCCATTTCCGTCAGAGCCCGCACGCGTCGGGACGACGACGACTCCGACGACGACGAAGACGACGACATGGACAAGCACGTCATCATGCTGCAGAACGGGGGCTCGCCATACAACCGCATGGGCGCCCGTGGAAAACTGAAGCTTAAGTTCAAGCAGGCCATGCAAATGATGCACATGCTGGGCGCTTCGGGAGACCGCGACCTGTTCGACCGCGACCAGAGAGCATGGTCGCGCATGGAGCCAGGCGTGAAGGAAGAGTGACGTGGTTTCACACAGAAGGCTGGAGAAAATACGTCGGCGACCGCTGGGTGTGCAGAGGGTTGAAATTCGTGACTCCACAGTACGAAGAAAACGCTATACAGAGTGTGAGTGTGCGAGTGGAGGGTGTGTCGTACGCAACTGGAATCTCACAGCTTTCTCCTGATTGGTAGGAAAAAAACCGTGCATCATGGAGCTCCAGGTCGCGCTGGAATCCTTCATGGAAGGCTTTGATGAATCGGAAGCCTCAGCTTCCAACTCCCCCATGCCGATGCCAAACCCGCTGAACAGCGGCTTCTGGGGCGTCAGAACCGCCGGCGAGGGCGTAAGCATCAAAGCAGCCAAACATGCGCGAGCGGAAGCTCTACAAGTGGCGATTTCGGAGTTTGCTGCTGAGCTGGTCTGCTGGTCGGGCGTTTCGGTCGTCGCCACAGACGTGGCGATCACTGACAAATACAGAAATCAACGCGCCCTGCACCCTGCTCACGTTCGTACCATGACGACCACGTACGTGGGGTTTGCGGACATTCGATCCAGGTGCAACGTGCTCGGCACGAACATCATGTCGGCACCCAGCTCAAAATCCATTCCACCGCAAAAGACGTTGGAGTTTGACGAGGCACTCAGCTGCTACAGACCCGACGAATGCATAGACCAGGAGGTTCTGTCAAAAATGAGGTACATTCTTCCGGAAGACGCCTACGGCACAAGCAAGAATCTCGACCAGCTGCAACAAGGCGCCATCCAGCAGTTTGACAACGTGAGGGACCAAAACATTTCTCTTCTCGACTTGCTCAGGGGGACCGAGCAGACTCGCATGAGCACAAGCGTCGTTCGAGTGAACTCGTATTCGGACGCGCTTCGCATGATCCACTTTGTCACGGGTGATCCAAAAAACGCTGACATTCCGCCTACGGGAGACCGAGATGCCATTTCGTGGGCTCGATCGCAGCTCCTGCACCGGCTCCAGCTTCGCATCGTCGCGCACAGAAACGCTAGATCGACGCTCAGCGAGATCGTGCGCATTGTCAACATTGTCAGGAGTGAACGGCTCAAGAAACAGCAGGGGCTCATGGACATGCTGAGCACAGACGTGCAAAGCAGCATCTTTGAGAAACTGTCCTCCGAGGACGTCGTGTCGATGATGGGCAGCTGCAAGGCGTTTCGAGCAAGCGAGACGCTGAGGAAGCAGCTTCCTGGTCCGCGCGTACGAGTCGTCATGGCCATCGCAAACGAAGATGGCACCGAACCAGGACCGTTCCCACACGCTCGGTACGGCATAGGAGGAGTGCAGAAAGCATACGTGTGCAGCAACATCAACTGCAGGATCTTCGTCGACTTTGTGCAGCGCTGCCAGCACGTGCAGAAGAAGAAGCCAGGTGTGCATGCGACGCTCTCCGACATGCTGGCTTCGGGAGCCGAGCTCAACCACGATGCCGAGAAAGACAAGAAAGACAAGACGGACCGTCCCGCGCACCTCGTGCTGCAAGACAACGACAAGGCGCTCGTCAAGCCAATGAGCAAGAGGCAGCTGCGCGCCGCCATTGCGGACACGTCCGACAAGGAGCGCGACAAAATCTTTCGTCTCAACCGTCTTTACAACCTGGAAGGACCCAAGGAAAGGCGCGACCCCGCCTACAATTTCACCCGACTTCGTCACGACAAGTTCTTTGACGAGATGCCCAGGTACACGATCGTCCTCGTCTTTTCCGAGAGCCTCGAAGAGGTGCCGAGTCTCACAGCCGCTCCGAACATCGCGCCGATCGACAAAGAGCTTTTCCAGGGCTCGTTCTCGTGCGGTGACGTTCAGAAGAGCATCGAGAAACTCAACATTTCGGAAGCAGAGACGGACTTTCTCATTCACAAGGACACAAAAGCACCGTTTCCGGCATTCACGGAGTTCAGAGTGAGCTGCCTCTCAAGCAACCAACTGGACCCCATGCAAGAGTTCAGGCTCAGGGTGACCACGCACGCCGTCAAGAACGGCCAGTCGTACCGCATCGTGAGCTTCTCCGAATCCTTCCTGTGCGTCTCGAAGCTCAAGGTTGCGGTCGCAAGATCCGGCGAAAAGCGAAAGGATCGCTAGCTCACATGCGATTTTTCGTGGGTCTGTAGGACCATGGGTGGGTGTTCGTGTGCCATGCGTGTCGCTGCTTAGTAATCATGCTCTCTGTCGCACCCTTTGGACACGCCTCCGTGTCCAGATCACGCGCAGAAGCTGCGCTAGATCCCGAGTTTCCTGGTCCTCCCAAACCGTACAAGGAAACATCGATCAAGGACTACCTCGACCGCAGACCATCGTCGTCCATGATCAGAATCGACGGCATGCACACCGGAGACAAAAGGCACGACACGTCCGCCTACATCGCAAGCCAAATGATGCGAGCCACGACGCATCAGCTGAGGGGGTCCGTGAGCATACATCACCTGCCCCAGTCCGTCACGTTCGCACAGTGTTCGGCTTTTTTGAACGGCGTGGCGGAAAGCAAGTGCGTCAAGCCGGAACAGATTTTCATAGGCACGTCGAACGGCAACCTCCGCGCTTCCATGAGCTTCGACTACCAAAAGCCGGCAAAATCGCAACTGGCTGCTCAACAAGAAAACGCGAGCGGCGGCAGGAAGCGCAAGGCCTCACACAGCCAGGACGCGGTACAAAAAGAGGTCAGCGACGTCGCAGCGCAAGTGGACCGAGCCATTGACCAGGTCAAAAAGCAGAGCAAGCGAGGATTTCTTCCGAGCGAGGAACTGCTCGAGTCGGCATGCGTCTCACTCAACGCGCTTCTCAACGGTCTGCGCGGCGCTTCAGGCGAACACGCCGTAGAAAGCTGGAGCTTGTCGGCCAGAAGCCCAAATGGACAGGCGATCGGTCACCAGCCTCTGGCCAGGCAGCCCGATCTCATCCTCTCCATCCGCATCTGTGGTGGCGTTGCCGTACCAATACAAACTTTGAAGCGAACCCTGGGACCCTCGTTCACAGACGGCATGATCACCACCGCCTCGTCGACCGCCCAAAGGCCAACAGGCTTCACGCTCCCCGTGACCGAGCAGGGGGCCGTGACCGAACGGGAGGGCCAGCCGTCAATGATGATCTACTCCGCCATAGCACCGCTGCCGCCTCCTCCAAAACCTCCCAGCAGCCCTTCGCTTGTCAACGATCCAGGTTGCGACGCCGGATCGGTAGACATTCTCCCACAGAACGGCGCTAAGCGCGCGCGGCTCTAAACACTCGCACAAAAACAGAAGGTGATTGTGTGGGTACGACGGTCTTTTGAGCTACACACACACACACACACAGCTTAATCCTGATCGATGACCGCTCACGAGACGAAACTCTCCCCGAGGGGCGGATGGCTGTCTGTGGACAGGATTCTCGGAGAGCTCCACGCGAAGGCCAAGACGGCTGAGGACCAGCACGTCATACTGGAGATTGGAGATGAAAAGGAACAGAGGCACGTCATCGCGCTCGCTCTGTTTGCACTGGACGATCACGTGCAGTACGACGATGAGTCCTACTGGTCCATGAAGAAGCAAGTCGACAGCCTCTGCACCCGCAAGAAGAACAAGTGGACGTGCAAGGTCCACGACGGCAAGTCGTCACTAACCGTCAAGTACGATACTTCCGTCGACATGTTCTTTACCAAGCGCAACGGTCTTCCCGTGGTCCCCGTTTCCTACGGCTGCAAGGCGCGCAACCGGAACGACCAGGACGCGGCTGTCATGGAGCTGAACGCCTACTACAACAAGTTCATCACGGAGTTCGAGAAGGAGCATTTCAAGCAGAAGCTTGAAGAACCACGACTCCCGCGACCCCCGCCGCCGCCGGGAGTCCTCGGAGGTCCGCGTCCAACCGCACACCAAATGGCGGCGAATGCGCCCGAGTGACGAAAAAGCAAGAGTCGCTATCCACAGTCAAAACAACTCACAGCTTAGTCCTGCAGCAGCAGTAATTTCGTGGCCTTTGAAAAGCGTTCGTCTCCATGCAGACGGAAGTGTTGTTTTCAGACAGCGTGAACACAACACATGCGGGGCTGGGGGGCATGATGGTGGTCTTTCGCGACGGGACACAGTTTCAAGAAGCCAACGAAGTCGATGAGGAGGACGACGACCATTCGGAGGCACCGCAAGACAACGAGACCACAGAAAGTACCGAACCGCAGGACAAGGAGGAAGACCTTCCCGTCGTGCCAGGAAGAGCAAAGGACTGTCTGTTCGGCGTTCGTTACAAGGGCGCAAGCGGTCCAAGAATCGTGGTGGGATCCACGGCTACGAAGGCCAAGTTTCGACCTGCCTGCCTCGTGCGCGGCTGCACAAACAGGGCGCAAATGGGAAACTCTGAAAAGCCCAGGCACTGTTTGAAGCACGGCGGTGGCAAGCGCTGCGCGTACGCCGGATGCACCAAGAGCGGGGCCGGCAAGACTACCTTTTGCGTCCTTCATGGAGGGGGCCAGCGCTGCTGTGTGGTGCACATGCACCCGGGATGCGACACGGCCCCCTACGCGCCAGTCAACCTGGGCAACACCCCCAAGGATGCCAGGGGAAAGACCTATCCGCAGTACGCCAACAGGTCTGCGTGTCGGGCTTGCAAGAAGGCACTCAGCAAGCCGTGATCCACATGACAGACAGAGGCGTCGGTCTGTGAGTGGAGCGTGTGTGTGTGGGTCTTTTCGTAGCTAACGTGACACACTCAACCCCAACCGCAATGAGGACATCCGCCAGGAATGTGCCCCCCTCCAGGGTTGTAACAAGGCGTGACGCCACAGCTGTCGTCAAACGGACAGTTGCACCGGCCGTTGGCTTGGCACGCACAGTTCGAGCAGACGCACTCGGAGCCGTCGGGGGCAGTGTCTCCGTTCCCACTGCCGTCTCCACCTGGGTCAGAAGAGGGAGGAGGCGGTGACGTGGCAGGCGAAGAGGAAGCGCTGGGAGAAGGTGGCGAGTCACCAGCTGCGGCATTTGCGATCGCTGCTACGATCACGCCCAACACGGCGATCCCAGCAGCCCATCCCAAGCCGACCAACGTGATCCGAGCCCACAACGGTTTCACCCTGGTGTCCGCCGGCGGGGTCGTGATCCACGACACAAAAAATATGAGCTTCAAAAACCGCAGGAACTGCTGCCAGTACGCAGATCCTCGAGCCCTCCACACGGACGCGGAGCCATCAGTGCTGAGTGGGAAGGTGTACACGTTCCTGTCAGCGCGTTGCATCCTGTTCAGAAACGCGTAGCTTGACACAACTACCAACGGAACCACCATATTGTAGCAACCCCTAGCCTAGAACATCGCTCTACAGATGAGCGTGGTCAGCGTCGAGGCCGTCAGCGATAACAGGCCTCCGCTCAACGGGAGCATGCCCACAAATTCCAGCGGGTAGTTTTTGTAGCTCCACGCGTTCACCGTCGAGAGGTTCCCGTAGGAGAACATGCCCATTACAAACCCGCGCAACGCCACGGCCCAGTAGTCCACCTTCTGATCAATCGCCGGCAAGATGACCACAAAGGCGTTTGCGAGCGATGCGTACACGAAGAAGAGAGTAATCAGCGGCACAATGTGCCTCAGGCTGTTTCTGTCCATAGTGGTCAGCTCCTGCTCCGGAAACCCATTGCGCGTGTAGTAGCAGTTTATGAAATGCACTTCAAACACCACGACGTAACAGACGTCGATCAGGAAATAGATCAACATGTTGAATCCGATGGCGGCGAGCGTGACGTCCCATGCCTGGGAGCTTACTCCCGACGCTACTGCAAGGGAGACAACCAAAGCCACCTGCCCAAGCAAACCGAGCCACAGATACGCCGCTCCCGAAAGACTCGTCACCTCAAAACGGCCCTCACGAGGCTGTGGTCTGCATTCTTTATAAGCCAATGCGCCCATGCGCGAGTGCACGCTGAGGTGCTCTCACTACGACCCAGCACAACTCAGCACAATCATCACCAACACACGCCAGTGTTTATACTACCAAGGCATGCCAAAGCTCACGCCTTCTTGCTCTTCTTGGCCGCCCCTCCTGGCTTGGGGGCCGCAGGTCCCTGCGACTTGGCCGCACGGCCCTCCTTCGTGCGCCCGTCCACCTTGGACGCCGCGCTCGACTTTGCCGGCTGGCTCTTCTTCTTCTGCCTTTTGGCCTCCTTCTCACCCGCCGCCTCAGCTGCCTCCTCCGCGAGCATCTGGTAGTATCCTGGGACATTCACAATGCCCTCCTCCTCGTCGTCGTCCTCCTCAGGGGCGTCGGACGCATTGTTTTCCTCCTCCTCACGATTGCGCTTGGCCTCATGCTTCTTGGCCTCGTACGTCTTGATGGCTTCCTCCATGAAGGGTCTCAGCAGACCCTTGGGAGCGTGCTGCTTGGCAAACTCCGTGAGCTTGCTGATGCGGAAGCTTTTGTCGCTCTTGAGCTCAACCAGATTGCGAATCTCCTTGTCTTTGGCCTTCAGCTGGATCTTGACTTCCTTGCGGCGCGCCACCAAGGCACTCTCGTAGTTCTGCACCCACGAAAGCACCTTCTTTTTGATGATGGTGCGAGTGCGCGTCTTCTGCGCGGCGTTGCGCCGGCCGGTCTTCTCCTCCTCAGTGAGGTTCGAGGTGTCCAAGCCGTTGAGCTTCTTCTTGCCGCTCTCGCGCTTGGGGCCGGCGTTGAACACGACGCCTCCCCAGGACTGCTCCTCTTCTTCGTCGTCTTCTGGAGGCGGCTCAATCTCCTCCGCCATCTTGGCGAGCTCCGCGCCGACGTCGCGTTTCTCGGCGTCGTCCTTGGCTTGGCTCGCCTCTGCGAGATCCTTGAGGCGCTTGCGCGTGGCAAGCTTCTCGGCAGCAGATGTCTTGGCCTGTGCCTCCGCCGACTTCTTGGCGACATCGGCGGCAATTTCCGCCTCCTTGGACTTCTTCTGCAGATCAAGGATCTGCTCGTCGCGAGCCTTGGCGGCGGTCTCCTGCTCCGCGCGCTCCTTCTTCAGCTTATCGAGCTCCGAGTTGTGCGCCTTCTCGACCGCCTCGTTCACCACGGCGTCCTTGTCGTGGCCAGACAGACCCTGGGCCTCGGCCTGGTTGGCAGCTACGTCGGCGCGGTTGGCCGCGACCTTGTCGTGCTTCTTCTTCTTCTTCTGCACGTCCTCCTCAGAGCCGCGCTCGCGCACGGGACCGCCACTCTCCAGGGCGTTGGAGCTTTCCTGCGCCCCCTTCTGCAGCTCCAGGTGCACGCTCTTGAGCTTTTCCAACACAGTCTTGTTGATGCCTTTTTTGCCATCGAGATCGTTCATCAGCTCCTGCAGCTCGATGCCCGCGCGCTTGGTAGGGTCGTTGACGCCCTTGATCTCATACCAGTCAAACTCCTCAGAGTCCACGGCAAGCGTCGTCGTCTTGTTGTGCTTTGTCCTTTCGTGCTGCTCCTCCTCGGGAATCGCGGCCGCGTCCTCGGCTACTTGGTTGCGACGAGTCTTCCTTGCCGGTGTTGCCTCCTTGCTTTTCCCCATGGTGACTCTTTGTGACGAAACCGAAAAAATCGACTCGTGCAAGAGAAAGCTGCCACTCCCAAATTACCGCAGCACCAAGTCACTCTTCCTTCCCCACTCTCTACACTTTTACATTTGTCCGCAGGACAAAATTAGCCCACCCGATAGCGCGCGCGCGCCTCTCATCAACGCTTCACCTCCGCCAGAGAGGGGTGGATGTGCGCGAGCGAGCCACCCGTCGACTGCAACGGGACGCGGCTGCCGCGGCTGCGCATGTCCGTGATGGTAATGGCCTCGTGAGGAACGCGCTTGGCCGCGCGCCGCGCCTCCTCCTCCTCCTTGGTCTGCCCGAGCAGCGAGCCAACCGGACCGCGGTTCTCGGGACGCTTTACCGGAATCTTGTACCGGCCGTTGGGGTAGCTGTTCTGGTACTTCCTCTCCGTGTCGCGCGGCTTGGAGATCGCCGGGGGCACAGAGCTCTGTGGAAGAGGACGCCTCCAAGAGGCGTTCGCCACAGGAGCCCTCCAAGAAGGATTCGCCGCAGGCGCTTTTGGCATCCGTGCCTGGAGGCGGCGATCCTTGAGCTCCTTCTCCTCGCGCTCCTGGCGAGTCTTCTCACTCATCTTGAACGCGCGAGTGAGCTCTTTGGCCGCGTCCACCGGCTCCTTGCCAAGAATCTGACGCTCCAGGTCATCGAGCGATGGCACCTCGTTCGAGGAAATCTCGCCCTCCTCGTCAGACTCGTCGCAAATCACGTTGTATCGCATCTCAACAGGTCACGCGCTCCTCAAGAGAAATCTCGCTCAATCTCAATAGCGCAGACCCCTCAAGCAGAAGTAAGCTGTGGGATTTCAGTCGAGATCTCCTAGCAACACTCCGTGCACACACGCCACACTCACCACACGCACGCACGTTCTCATTTGGATCGCGTGGTCGTTGCAGGAAGCTCACGAGCTGGTCTACCAGTTGTGCCAGCTGATCGTCACCGTGATGAACGGCGTGGGCTCCAGCGTGGGGCCTTCCTTGCGACGGCGGTTCGCCACCGTGCGCGCCAACGCGTTCATTGAGTCCAGGTCCAGCGAGTTTGTTGCCGTATCCTCAAGGTTCTCGGCCACCTGCTCTGAAATGAGGTCGCTGTTCATCTCGGCCAGCTTCAGCCACTTCCGGGCTTCCCTCTGCTCCTCGCTGTCAACACCATCCGACTTCTGGCGCTTGTTCTCGTGCTCCTCATCCTCGCTGTCCTCGTACTCCTCGTCCATCCCGCTCAGGGTCTCAGAAACCTCGAGATCCATGGCGTCGTGCAGCTTGAGAAAGTCTTCCCAATTCATGTCTTTGAGCGCGGCCTCGTAGTAGGAGGGAACGTCGTCGGGCTCCTCGATGTTGATGCGCAGGCCTCCACTGGCGCAAGGGTCAAGGTAGGTACGGAAGTCAGCGTCCTCGCCCCCAACCTGGAGCTTGCTCATCGCAAGCTTGTCACCGTGCTTGTAAACAAGGTCGAGGTACACCGAGAACCACTTGGGGAGCTCGCTCATGCGCGCGTGAATAATAACCGCGTCGCACGCTGTTTCTCCCGGACCGCACGCCAGCAGGACCGTGCGCTCCGCGCGCTCGAGCATCGTCGCGGCCAGCTCCGCGCGATTGAGCATCTTCTCGGTAAGGAACTTGATCGCCTCCGGCTCTTTCAGCAGAGCCTCCCAGCAGGCTTCCTGCTTGCCGTGCTCGTCCTTGAGCGACTCGCCCCAGAGCTTGTCCTCACACAGGTTGGCAAGACTCCCCATGGCTGCCGAAACTTGAGATTTTCGCGAGATTGCCCCTCAGCAGAAGTAAGCTGTGGATTCAAAACACGCACAATAGCGGAAAACAACTACCAGCACACCACGACACCACGACACCACTGTGCCACAGTACCACAGTCTTTGCGCCACGGAGCCGTTTTGCTCCGTGTTCACTCCTTCTTCTGCCGCTTCCCGGCGTTGTGCTCGCGGACGTACTCGTTGTGTGAGACAATCTCGATCGCCATGTTTGAGACCTGCTCTGCAACGGAGGCCTTCTTCAGGTGCTGCAGCTGCGCCCCCTGCGACGCGCCGAGCTGACGCTTCTTCTCCTTGATGGCATCCTCGGTCTTCTGGGCCTGAATCCGCTCCGGCATCTCACTCAGCTTCTTCACCCACGCATCCTGCTCCACCTCGAGCCGCTGCTCGAGCCGCTTGATCTCAGACTCACAGTTCAGCGCAAACTCGCCCTCGTTCTTCAGCAACCTCGTGTAAAACGTGTCATGGTCAGCAAACGACCTCGTTGCCGTCTCCATGCGCTCGCTCATCTTTTCGAGACGCTTGCCATCGTACCCACGGTGCATGACCGGCTTCTCGTCAACGTTCAGCACGACACCGACCTTCTCGGGGATGGCGACATCGCGCTCGTGCGCGGTTCCCGACGTGCCGTTCGGATCGTCGTACAGAACGCCAAGCTCGTTCTTGCAGGCTGCCACCATCCAGACGAGATCCTTGCAGTCCTGCATGCAGCTCTCCGGAACGTCCTTGAACTTCTTGTCGTCCAGAAAAGCCTTCATGCGGGCCAGGTCGTATCCATCGTCCTCCCTGATCAGCAGCTGGTTCCAGAGCTGCTCGCCGCGCGCCCAGCCCGCGGTCTCGCCGTCCATGAAGCTTCGTCAACCAAAAATCGCTGTCAAGCAGGAGTAAGCTGTGGGTTTATAAGCTCCGCTTCCGTTCAGTTCGGATGAGCCTCTCCAATGAGCGACGGTGGCAGACCACGCGCCGGTTCGGGCCAATCCAACTACAGGAACCTCTACCGCAACAACTTTCGCTGCTACACCTCCAAGCGATGCACCCGCGCCACCTCCGTGCAGAAGCCGGTCACGGATCCGTGGTACATCCGCGGCACCATCGTCGACAACACCGTGGACGGCGTGTGCACCGACGACTTCGAGTACGAACAGCATCCGTGGACCGGGGTCTGCAGCTACGTCGAGGCATACGTGCCGCGTCTGTACACCTTTGGCATACCGTGTGCCTGCGACACCGAGATCGACGAGGACTCGGACATAGACGAGCGGGTGTGCATCTGGGAGGGCGAGCGCTGCCAGCACGTCTTCGACCGACTGCTCAACAACCCGCGCGCGCCGCCGCCGCCTCCCCCGCTCCCGCTTCCGCCGTCGTCGCCGCCTCCGCCCCCTCGCGATCCACCATCTTTGCCAGAGCCCTCTCCGCCCGCCGTGCCCCCCTCTCCTCCGGCACCACCGGGAGCGCCACCCAGGCCACCTCCGCCACCGCGACCGCCACCCCCTCCGCCAAGTCCGCGACCGCCGCCGCCCAACCCCCGACCGCCGCCTCCTTCTGATCCTGGAAGCGGCGGAGGCGGAGCCGCCGTACTTGTGGGATTTGCGGCCATGCTCGGCGCCGTCGCTGCCATAGGGTTGTTGTTCGGCGCCTACTTTTGGGGCCCGACGCTCGCGCAGAGGGTACTTCCCGCGCGCTTCCTCAACTTTCTGCGGGGGCTTCCGGGAAGGCTGCCCTGGAACCAATCCAACGCCGCGCCTGCTGCCCCTGCTGCCCCTGCTGCCCCTGCTGCCCCTGCTGCCCCTGCGACAGAAAGCGCGCGCTGCGCCGACTCGCTTCCGCTAATCAGCTTGACCTGCAAGCGCGGAACGAGGTAGCGCAAGAACGCAAGGCATGCGCATGCCTCGCGCCGAGCACGACGACGCGGACGCTGCGACTCGGAGCGTCGCCTGGATAATTGCGATACTGAGTATTGTAGTGTCTGTAGCCACAATCTCGCTAATAACTGTTTGGTCTTCGGCCACAGCTTAGTTCTGCACAAAGCCTCAAAACTGCGATTCGTCAGAAATGGCTGCCCCAGATGAGCACCCAGATCTGGATGAACTGACAGCCAGCGTGCCCCACATGGGGTTCCAACGCGCGTGCCTGAACTGCGGGGTCGAGTACATGGAGCACACCCGCACGCTCGACACCTACTGCGGTCCCGAGTGCAAGACCTCCCACATGCAGCCGGTGCAGCCGGTGCAG
>TARA_B110001452_G_scaffold54615_2_pt1 | contig 15600 bp, 13 predicted proteins | sample TARA_B110001452 | Tara Oceans TARA_B110001452 (sample SAMEA4396971) | marine metagenome | biome: Polar Biome; feature: [DCM] deep chlorophyll maximum layer (ENVO:01000326); material: water (ENVO:00002006), including particulate matter (ENVO:01000060) such as... | depth 25 m
GCTGCGAGCAGCCTCGGTCAAACGCGTGACTTCTCGAGCTATCGCCAACAGTCCCAATGTCTGAACATTTTTGATATTCGGCACCAGTAGTCCAGTCTGTCCATCAACCGCCATACCAATGTTATGACTTTTAATATATGTTAGCTCAGTATAATCATCATTTGTACGACTATTAATGATCGGAAATTCTATCATCGCTAATGACAGCGCCTTAATAAACAATGGCATCAATGTCATCTTTAGATCTTCACTTCCATAGGCGTCTTTAAGCAACTGTCGAGTATGCATTAACTCAGTGACATCCATTTCATCCATATAAGTGAAATGAGGAATCGTTGATACCGCTTCACCCATACGCTCCCCCATAATCTTGCGTACGCCTTTGATCACCTCTATTCGGTCGCTTTCATTAGAGACATACTGAGGCGAAATAATGGCTTTATCCATCGACAGATAATTGAGGACATCCTCTTTAAGTACTCGACCCTGCTTGCCTGTACCTACTATTGTAGCTAGATCAAGCTCATGCTCCCTGGCCATTTTGCGCACAGCTGGGGTGCTTAATACACTGTCTGTATTAATAGAGGCTACCAGAATCGAGCTCGTCGGGGGAGATAGCTGCTCGGCCCTATCCTGAGCCTGAGTTGTTACATCATTCTCTGGCTCGGCCGCAGCACTAGCCTCACTGTTTTCAATCTCAAGAGAAAATAATGGTGAATTAACTTTAGCAATCTCTCCCTGAGCATAAAATAGATGGGTGACAACGCCGTTATACATAGAGGGGATTTCGACAATGGCTTTGTCGGTACTCACATCGACAATAACCTGATCTTCTTCAATTAAATCACCTACTTTAACTTTCCACTCAATCACTTCGCACTCGACAATACCCTCGCCAATATCCGGTAGTATAAAGTCTCTTTTCATTTCTAAGTCCTCAGGATGATGCCGTGACATTTCGATTAGTAGTCTAAAACTCGAGGCTTGCCTTAATGGCTTCAAATATTTTTAGATGGTCGGGTAGGTACTGTTTTTCTAGCATTAAGGGAAAAGGGGTATCTAGACCAGTAACCCGCACAATCGGTGCTTCGAGACTCAGGAAGCATAGTTCCTGAATAGTTGCGGCGATCTCCCCAGCAAAGCCTCCCGTTAGGGGTGCTTCATGGCTGACCAACAGACGACCGGTTTTAGCCACAGACGCAGCAACTGTCTCTCTATCCCAGGGCAGTAGCGTACGCAGGTCAATAACCTCACATGAGATGCCTATTTCTTTGGCAAGATCCGCGGCCATATCCAACTGAATCATCTGCGCGCCCCAGCCCAACAATGTGATATCAGTTCCAACTTGCGTCACCTCCGCAACGCTTAGTGGTAGCTGATAATCTCCCGTGGGAACGTCGCCAAATGATGCGCGATATATCGCCTTGGGTTCAAAGAAGATCACCGGGTCAGGGTCACGGATAGCAGCCAATAGCAGTCCCTTCGCCTGATAGGCATTCCTCGGAATCACCACTCTAAGCCCAGGAGTATGGCAAAAGTAGGCCTCTGGTGACTGAGAGTGATAGAGCCCACCATCAATACCGCCACCATAGGGTGCTCGAATAGTCAGACCACCACAGTTAAACTGATCACCGCTGCGATAGCGAAATTTGGCTGCTTCATTAACAATTTGATCAAAGGCCGGAAAGATATAATCCGCAAACTGAATCTCTGCTACCGCCGTGTTACCCTGCGCCGCCAAGCCAATAGCAAAGCCCACAATTCCCTGCTCGGTCAATGGCGTATTAAAGCAGCGCTCGCGGCCATACTTTTGCTGCAGATGACTGGTTGCTCTAAACACCCCCCCAAAGCTTCCAATATCTTCGCCCAGACAGATAACTCGTGAATCTGCTGCCATCGCAGTATCCAAACCACTATTAACGGCTTGCAGTAATGTCATGCTAGTTGTTTCCACATCTACCATTGAGGATTCTCCCCATGCATACGATAACTATCTGGGTACTTGGCGACGTGCTGTTCTAGAGTCGAAAGTTGCTCTGTTAGGATGACTGGCGACGTTTTATAGACATCGGTAATTAAATTGGCAAGCTCAGGCTTGGGTGCTTTTTCCGCTCGTTTTAATTCTTCAAGAATTTCGCTGTGAAAAAGTTTATGTATTGCCTCGTCGCGCGTTTCATCCCACCATTTCTCCTTAATCAACCAGCTTTTCATTCTGCTAATGGGGTCTTTACTGCGCCATTTTTGCTCTTCATCGGCATGTCGATACCCGGACGGATCATCTGAGGTAGAATGCGCTCCCAATCGATAACTCATGGTTTCAATTAGCACCGGTTGCTGTTCATCAACTGCTATTTTACGCGCGGCTACGGCTGCTGTATAAACTGCTAAAATATCGTTTCCATCCACACGAATAGTTTTAATTCCATACCCTATCCCCCTAGGGGCGATACCGTCGCTGATAAACTGTTCAGACGCTGGCGTTGAAATTGCGTAACCATTGTTACGTACCACAAATACTACGGGGCATTTCAACACCGCGGCCATATTCATCCCTGCATGAAAATCCCCCTCTGATGCCGCACCCTCACCAAAATAACATAGCGTACAGGCATTCTCACCCGCCAACTTCTGACCATAGGCGTACCCTGCCGCCTGTGGGATCTGAGTCGCTAAGGGGGAACTAATCGTCATAAAATTGAGATCGCGACTACCATAATGCACCGGCATTTGACGACCCTTACCAAGATCCTTTCCATTGGTAAATAGGTGATTCATAAATTGCTCAGTGGTGAAGCCCCGAAAGCGCAGAGCGACCTGCTCCCGGTATTGGCTCATAATCATGTCGTTTGGCTTAAACGCAGCGACAGTTCCTGCCACCGAGGCTTCTTCTCCGGTACAGGTGAGATAGAAACTCAGTCTTCCCTGACGCTGGGCACGCACCATACGCTCGTCAAGCGTGCGGATATAAATCATGTCGCCATAAATTTTCTGCGCCAGCGCTTCATCAAGCAGTCCATGCGATGCACCTCTAGTCAAATGGCCATTAGCTTTTAGCAGGCTAAAGGTCGGGATTTTTAGCGCTGATCCATCAATAAATACTGGAGCAATAGTTGTCGAGCTTTTGGCCATCATCAACCACCTCTTTTTGAATGCTTTTTATGGGCGTTTTAGCGCTTCATTGAGCGCCACTTCTCAGCATAAAATTACCACGACACACACTAGAGAATCCTACCAAAATGCGGCCTGTAACCGACACAAAGGAATCAATGATGGCGTAAAATTTTACATTATTGAAGATTTATTGCGCAGTTTTCTCTATCTAAATAATTGATGCCAATGTAAACTATTTTTTTAGTGTATTAATGAAAATGCTTATGGCACTAATAAGTCGGTCCACCTGCAGACTGATACTGATTTGTGCTGGGATTTATGGAGACAACCCTTAAGGGGATAGAGAATCAAGATGAGTGAATATTGCCTAGATACCATTGATTGGAAGATACTGAATATTTTGCAGTTTGATGCGGGTATCGCAAATATAGAATTGGCTGAGAAAGTCTGCTTGTCGCCATCACCTTGCTCACGGCGTGTTAAAAATTTAGAATCTCTTGGTTACATTATTAAACGGGTAACTTTGCTTGACCCAAAAAAAGCGGGCCTGCCAGTCACGGTCTTTATCCAGGTTACCCTGCATCATCAGGTCAAAAAAGATCTGGACCATTTTGCCGAGCAGGTTCTCGAATGGCCGGAAGTGATGGAGTGCTATTTGATGACTGGAGATTTTGATTACCTTATGAGAGTGGTGACGCCCGACTTACAGTCCTACCAACAATTTCTCGATGAAAAGCTCACAGCGTTTGAAGGTATCGATCATATTAAAAGCAGCTTCTCATTAAAACCAATCTGCTATAAAACTGCGCTGCCCTTGGGCCACCTTCTTTAATCGTGGTCACTTCATTTACTGTCAGAGGCAACCGTCTGGGTAAATTTTGCGCGCGCTAGCCGGATCTTTTCATCCTGATTAGCAGTGGTGTCAGCAATCTTATCAGCCTCTGCAAGGCGCTTCCGGAGACCGGCCTTATTGGCTATTTGAATCGCCAAACCAGGTCGCGCATTAACTTCCAGTAACATGGGCCCATGAAAACGATCCAAGACAATATCCGCGCCGATATAATCTAACCCAGTCATGTTCCCACAGCTAGCAGATAGCTGTAGTATCTGCTCCCAATAGGGAATAGCTAATGCGCTAAAAACGACGCCAGTATCGGGATGCACACCCACCACTTGATTATGTTGTATTGCGCAGATACTTTGGCCTGTACCTATATCAAGACCGACACCCACAGCCCCCTGATGGAGATTAGCCTTGCCATCTGACACACGCGTTGCACAGCGCATCATAGCCATCACCGGCACACCACGAAATATAATTACGCGAATATCTGGGACGCCCTCAAAACTGTAGTCCCTAAGTACTGGATCAAAATCAATTAGGGCTTCAATCATGGCACTATCATTACGTCCGCCCAGACTGTGCAGTCCAGCCAATATGTTAGAGGTATGATGCTTAATGTCTCGACTATCTACTTCCACGCCACTGGACTTTACAAACAACTCACCACTGCGCTTAGTAATCACCAAAATGCCTTTGCCACCGCTACCCTGAGTCGGCTTGATCACAAAGCTATCTAGGGACGCCAACTGGCTAGTCAGATGTTTGATTTCGAACTGGTGTGTAATGGTGCCATACAGTTCAGGTACAGGAATACCAAGCTTTAGCGCGGCACTTTTAGTCTCTAGTTTGTTGTCGGTAAAACGAAAGTTTTTACGCGGATTGTAATCACCGATAAAACTAATATTACGCCGATTCATGCCCAGAATACCGAGGCGCCGAAGTGCGAATGGCGAGGCTAGTCCGATCATTTCTTATTGACTAAATCACGGAAACGATAGAGCTCCGAAAGTCGAAATCCAGTGTACTTACCCATTATTAGAATCACTCCTAACAAACTCAAAAGTAGTTCTGGAAAATTAAAAGTTAGATGCTCGATAATGGCAGTGGACATGGCAAGGTAAGCTAAAATTGCTACTAATAGGCTGCCGCCCCCCTGAATTAGTACTTCATGACCGCCCTCCTCTTCCCACAAAATCGACATGCGCTCGATGGTCCAGGCGACAATAACGGTGGGGAAAAATGTGACCGTTAACGCCTGGTCAAGACCGAGTTTATAACTGGTTACTGCCAGCACTGCCATAAGCACAATCACCACTATAATGACGGCAGCAACACGGGACACCAGTAGTAAATTAAGTTGGCTTAAGTAGGAGCGAATCCAAAGACCTGCCCCCACCAAGCCTAAAAATATTATCAGGCCAACAAGCAGTGTTGTCTGGATAAAGGCGAGCGCGATTAATACGGGCATAAAAGTACCTGAGGTGCGCACACCCACCAAAATACGCATCAAAACGACAACCATCACGGCCACTGGAATGAGCAAAAGGCCTTTAAAAATACCCTGCTGTTCCACCGGTAAAGCATAGATAGAAAAATCTAACAGATTCACTTCCTCCGATTGCTGACCCATACCAACTAGGGCTTTAACGGGTAGGCTATTACTCAATAGCGCAAACTCTAGACTCGAATTACGCCCACCAATAACGTTCAGCACACTGCCATCGCCACGCTGCCATATAAAAAAATTATGGGGCAAGCCGGTACTGCCAGTATTCGGGTTTAATATGAGCCATTGCTGGCCATCATAGATCTCGACAAGGGAACTCAGCGTCTGCCGGCGGCGCCCGTCTTCAAGAAAAACCCCACGAAGCTGATGGGCTGGAATACCCCGATATCGCAATACATCCATTATCACTGTCAGCTTTTCATCCTGATAGGAGCTGCTTAAAAATAAAGTGTCCTGATCAGGTGATTGCCGCAAAAACTCCTGTAACAGCAATATCGTAAAAGTCTCCGGGCCGGATGACTGCTCCCCAAGTTTTGCAACTAACCGCTGCATCGCCGCTAATTGATCGGGTTCCAGGCGCGGTGCCACCGGATAGGCGAGAGGATAATCAGGTAACGCATTAGATTCCGCTGTTCGGTAGATCTGCATTTTATAATACAGTGTCGTTGGCCGATCTAATGTTTCACGACTCCAACGAGCCCGGCGACTGACACTCGCAGAACCTGTATCGGCAAGGTCATCGACCACTGAAAACCCAAATCCTGAAGAAGCAAAATGTTCATCCAAATTTGTCCACCCAGCTAATAAGGTCGGCAACACTAATTCAACCTCGACGGGACCATTTAACGAAGGTTGAAAACTGGTCTTAGTTTCCACCGTCCAGACATCACGATACTGACCCGGTAACAGCGGAAAGCCAAAGTTAACGGCTTTATATAATGTTAGACCTACACCAAGCGAAATCAACAATCCGGCTATCAGCGCAACCTGTACTCTAGAACTAAGCAATGCCGTCTCTCCCTGTTGACTCTAACATCACAGTCTATTACTGCAAAACAGTATGGTGGCGGCTGACGTCAACAATCATACTGTCAGTCAAGAAATTACGGCCGATCAGGAGAGGGTACTCGAAGCCAGTCCTATCGGAAAGATTGACATCGATGCGTGATCTCGTTTCGCCTAGGGTAACCCACATCCGCACGACATAGCGTCGAATATCCGCCAGCCCACTTTGCTTGATCAATACTCGACGACGCAGGCGCAACTCCTGCTCGACTTTCTCATCACTATTTGGATCGGTAAGAACAAAGCGCACATAGCGTTTGCCCTCTTTTTCCACTAATTGAATATTGTCCGCATGCACGGAGGTCGTTACCGCGCCCGTATCGATACGCGACTCAAGTAACAGTCCGGCAGGCTCAATCCTCACCCATTCAATAGCCCCTACAATCGGCAGGTGCATTTTCCCCGCCGTGGTTGCCATAGGCGGCAGCTCCGCAGGTACAATTTTAGTGATAATCCGTTCAACCACTGCAGCTGCTGGGCACTGTGGCAATTTTACTGGCAACTCATCATCGGGCGGCGGGCAGTCGCTAGGCCCCCAGCTACCGGCAGGCAGAAGCGTGCAGCCTGACAGGAGGATCGGGACCAACAAAATGGTGATTGAAGCTTTCATATATCCTGACGAGTTGCCTTTTCAGTGAGAAATACGTGCTCAGTCAGGGGATATTAACCCAAATATCGAATCATGAGTAACAAATCACTGTCGTATAGGCTCTGATCTTCGTGACAGGTAGAATCACTAATCAGAGATTACTGATTAGTGTGAGTAGAGAAAAGCAAATAGAAACCACAAAACACAAAAGATCGATTGTAGACAAGGGCTGGGGGACCAAGGCGCTATCCTAACTCTAGCGCCGTCACTCGACATTCTAACTGGCGCCTGCGCATACTCACTGAGCAGCCTAATCTATTTCGTGCAGTGCTTCACCGATGGCATTGACCACTAGATCTATCTCATGGGCTGTACTAATAAAAGGTAAACCCAACTGCAGCGTATCGCCGCCATATCGCACATAAAAGCCCTTTTCCCAACATTTCATAGCCGCTTCAAAGGGTCGCTTGGCCGGTTCACCAGGCACCGCAGCAAGCGTGATACCCGCAGCAGAACCGTAGTTACGGATATCCGTCACATGCTTGGCGCCCTGCAGGCCATGTATCGCTTTTTCTAGCACCGGTGCAATGGCTTGCACTCGCTCAAACATGTTGTCGTTCTCGAGCACATCTAGGGCTGCCAAACTAGCGGCACAGGCCAAGGGATGCGCGGAATAGGTGTAGCCATGAGGGAACTCGATCATATAATCCAATCCCCCTCCGTCCATAAAGGTGTCGTGAATTTCCTGCTTGGCAATTACTGCGCCCATAGGCACGGTGCCATTGGTCATCTGCTTGGCAATATTAATGATATCCGGCACCACGCCAAATTCTCCAGCTCCCGTAGCAGCACCAACTCGACCAAACGCAGTGATAACCTCATCAAAGATGAGCAGTATATTATGCTGATCACAGATCTCACGCAGCCGCTGCAAATAGCCGACAGGCGGTGGTATCACACCCGCTGAACCTGCCATTGGTTCGACAATGACTGCGGCGATATTAGAGGCGTCATGGAGAGTCACTAGGTCTAGCAATTCATCGGCCAGATGAGCGCCATGCTCCGGCATACCTCGACTAAACAGGTTCTCTGGTAGCAGTGTGTGAGCCAAATGATCAGACTCGAGGGTCTGCCCAAAGGTGGCACGATTACCCACAATACCGCCAACACTGATGCCGCCAAAATTGACCCCATGATAACCCTTGGCGCGACCAATCAGACGCGTCTTGGAACCCATGCCTTTTTTACGCCAGTAAGCGCGAGCCATTTTTAATGAGGTGTCAGCGCTCTCAGAGCCCGAGTTAGTAAAAAACACTCGATTAAGCCCTGCCGGCATAAATTGGATAATGCGCTCGGCTAACTTAAAAGAAGCTGGGTGGCCGTGTTGAAAGGGTGAACAAAAATCAAGAGTACTTGACTGCTTGGCAATAGCTGCAGAAATTTCAGGGCGACAATGCCCTAGGCCGGTCGTCCATAGACCCGATAATCCGTCAAAGATTTTACGTCCATCAGCGGCTGTGAGGTAGGCGCCATCAGCACCCACAATCATCCGGGGATTTTTTTTGAACTCACGATTACCGGTGAAAGGCATCCAGTGCGCTGCAAACTGCTCGGGGGTAACGCCAGCATGACTGTAAAAACCCTGAGCTTCAGGCGTCTTTTTCTCGCGTGGGTGGAATGCTTTAGTCAGCTTTTTTATCATACTATTCATGGCAGACCTATAAGTGAGGCAGTTAATGGTCTGCATTATAGGCCATAAATAGCCCGTCTTTGCATACCCCTCAAGGGGATACTAAAGCCGGCAGTCCCCATGTCTCTATGGCAGATCGTCTACCAATTCGCCTTCGACATGCTCGAGCAGATCTTCGCGATCTAAATTCAGCGTCAGCATTATACTGGCCGCCACATACATAGATGAATAGGTACCAATGCCGACACCGATCATCAACGCGATAGCAAAATTATGGATCAGTTCACCGCCAATAAAGAATAGTGCTGACAGTACCAGCATAGTGGTCACTGAGGTATTGATGGTGCGCCATAATGTCTGCGACAGAGACTCGTTGATGACTTCAACCGGACTCGCTTGACGAATCTTACGAAAATTCTCGCGAATTCGATCAGATACCACAATGGTATCATTGAGGGAGTAGCCCACCACCGCTAGTACCGCTGCCAATACAGTGAGATCAAACTCTAGCCGCGCCAGAGAGAATATACCCAACGTGATGATCACGTCGTGAACCAAAGCTAATACCGCACCGATAGAAAATTTAAGCTGAAAGCGAATCGCCACATACAGCATCACAACCACCAGTGCCGTCAACATACCCAAACCACCATCTTCGCGAAGTTCGTCTCCAATCTGCGGGCCGACAAAATCCACACGCCTCAACTCAAGCTGATCTCCACTAGACTTTAAAACAGCCAGCACCTTTTCGGAGAGCGCCTGATCAGGCTCCCCTTGCAGCCGGATCAGTACGTCAGTTTCTGAACCAAAATGCACTACCACAGGGTTTTCAAAGCCTGCGGTGGTCAACTGCTGGCGCAGCGCAGAGACATCCGCAGGTTGCTCATAACCCACTTCAATCTGTGTCCCACCCGAAAAATCAAGACCTAGAACCAGCCCCTGGCTATAGAGGGACCAGACCGATACGGCTAGCAAGAGAGATGAAAAAACCACCGCATATTTGCGGAGGCCCATAAAGTTATAAATCTTTGCTTGAGTCATGATGTTCTCCTTAAATCCAAAGCTTTTCGATTTTGCGACCGCCAACAACCATGTTAACCAGTCCACGTGTCATCACGATGGCGGTAAACATCGAGGTCAAAATACCAATCGACAATGTCACTGCAAAACCCTGCACGGGCCCGGAGCCAATCATGAAAAGAATTAGTGCCACAATAAGAGTGGTAATATTGGCATCGAGAATCGACACGAATGCTCGATCATAGCCTGCGCTAATAGCACCCTGACTCGACGCACCGCCAGCAAGCTCCTCACGGATCCTTGAGAATATCAGCACGTTGGCATCAACTGCCATGCCTACGGTTAACACAATGCCGGCAATGCCAGGCAAGGTCAGGGTCGCACCCAGTAGTGACATAAATGCCACGAGAATCAGCAGATTCATCGCCAACGCAACGTTCGCTGCCACGCCAAAGGCACGATAGACCACCAGCATAAACAGCAGCACCAACGCCATACCAACGGTAACCGACTTCACACCTAATGCGATGTTGTCGGCTCCAAGAGAGGGCCCAATGGTGCGCTCTTCGACGATATACATTGGTGCAGCCAGGGCGCCAGCACGCAGCAGCAGAGCAAGCTCTGAGGATTCTCGCTGCCCATCTAAACCGGTGATACGAAACTGCTTGCCCAACTGGGCCTGAATGGTGGCCAGACTAATAATGTGCTGCTCGACAAAAGGGACAGGCGTAATCACCACCTCACCGTTATCATCGAACGACTTCTCCAGCTTGGTTTTATATTCAATAAACAGTACTGACAGGCGACGACCAATATTGTCGCGAGTGGCGTGCCCCATTTGCCAACCACCTTTGGAATCCAAGGTGATACTCACTTGAGGTCGGCCATTCTCATCAAAACTAGCGCGAGCATCAGTCACATTTTCACCGGTAATAACCGGTGTTCTCTCCAGCAGAGCATCGGGGCCCTGACCGGCAGGGTTGCGGAAACTAAAGGTCTCACCCAGCTTAGACTGAGCCTCCAATCGGAATTCTAAGTTGGCTGTTTTACCAATAATTCGTTTCGCTTCTGCCGTGTCCTGAACACCAGGTAACTCAACAACGATGCGGTTTCTACCCTGACGAGACACCAGGGGCTCAGAAACACCTAACTCATTAACCCGATTTCGCAACGAGGTTAAGTTTTGCTTGATAGCGTTATCACCGATTAGTTTAGAGGCCACATCGCTGAGACTTAGCACCAAAGACAACGGATTTTGGCCCTTTTTAGACTGCGGCATTAGGTCGCGGTAGTTGGTCCGTATAAGGCCTGCGGCCTGTTCAGTTTGCTCGACATCCCGAAATCGACCAATCAGCATATTTCCTTTGCGTTCAAAGCTGCGATAGCGGATACGCTCTTCGCGCAACTTTTCTTTAATATCCTGAAGATCGCTATCCAACCTCACGGCCAAGGCCGAATCCAGATCTACTTCTAGCAAAAAGTGCACTCCGCCGCTTAGATCAAGGCCCAGTTTCATAGGAACTCCACCCAAACTGCTCAACCAATCGGGCGTGGTTGGCGCCAGATTCAGCGCCACGATATAGTTTCCACCCATCTCTGCCTGAATAACCTCTTTAGCTCGCAGCTGCATCTTAATATCCTTCAACCGCACTAATAGGCTCTGGCCGTCGGCCTCCCCATCAAAGTATTCAATGCCGGCTTCATCGAGTGATTTCTCAACCAGCCCAAGTACAGATTCATCTATCACCATGGCGCCACTCTGCCCCGACATCTGAATCGCAGGGTCCGGTGGAAATAAGTTGGGGGAAGCGTAGGTAAATGCGAACATAATAACGAGAAGAATCACAAGATTCTTCCACAGGGGAAACGTGTTTGGCATGACTCTAGGGTCCTTTATTTCAAGCGCAGTATTATAGCGACATTACCCTAGTAATAGGGGCAGAATTTGAGAATTAAACCCTAGGGGTTTGGCGAAGCCTGTTTTACATAAAATTCTTCGACAAATGTCTCTAGGCGACCCTCGGCAATAGCGTCACGGAGCGCAGCCATCAAGGTCTGGTAATAACGCAAATTGTGAATAGTATTAAGCTGAGCGCTGAGCATTTCGCCACATTTTTCCAGATGGTGTAGATAGCCACGGCTAAAGTGCCTACAGGTGTAGCAGTCACATTCCACATCTAATGGCGCGGTATCGTAACGGTGCCGGGCATTGCGAATTTTGATAACACCCGCACTCGTAAACAAGTGGCCATTGCGTGCATTTCTCGTAGGCATCACGCAATCAAACATATCGACACCCCTGCGCACGCCTTCAACCAGATCTGCAGGCTTTCCCACACCCATTAGATAGCGCGGACGATCAGCCGGCATAGTGTCGGCAAGATGATCCAACACTCGAATCATGTCCTCTTTAGGCTCTCCCACAGACAGGCCTCCGATGGCATAACCATCAAAGCCAATCTCCACTAGACCCTTAAGGGACTCTTCTCTAAGCGACTCATGCATGCCGCCCTGGACAATTCCGAAGAGCGCCGATGGATTGTCACCATGGGCGTCTTTGCAGCGGGCAGCCCAACGCAGTGACAGTTGCATCGAGTCACTGGCTTCTTTTACCGTCGCAGGATAAGGGGTGCACTCGTCAAAAATCATCACCACATCACTGCCCAGATCATGCTGTACCTGAATCGACTTTTCAGGATCCATAAAAACAGGGCTGCCATCGATAGGTGACTGGAATTTCACGCCCTCCTCGCTGATTTTGCGCATATCCCCTAGGCTAAATACCTGAAAGCCCCCAGAATCAGTGAGGATAGGCCCATGCCACTGGGTAAAATCATGCAAATCACCATGGGCTTTGACCACCTCGGTGCCCGGGCGCAGCATTAGATGGAAGGTGTTGCCCAAAATCATCTCGGCGCCAATCTCTACAATATCTCTTGGCAGCATGCCTTTTACGGTGCCATAGGTGCCGACCGGCATAAACGCGGGCGTTTGCACCTTCCCTCTGGGAAAGGTCATTTCACCACGACGCGCTTTACCGTCGGTGGCCGAGACTTCAAATTGCATAAAACACTCGCGGGTCATTCCGGTATTTCCTGTGCAGCATTGGGGTTGTGAATTAAGAACATGGCGTCACCGTAGCTAAAGAAACGGTAGCGCTCAGCGACAGCTTGGGCATAGGCCTGCATGATAGATTGATAGCCCGAAAATGCGCTGACTAACATTAGCAGCGTAGATTCCGATAGATGGAAATTAGTCAGCAACCCATCCACCACTTTAAAATCATAGCCGGGGTATATGAAAATGGCAGTGTCCCCCTCAAAGGGCACAATGGTTCCGGAACTCGCTGCAGTTTCCAGACAGCGCACGCTAGTAGTGCCGACGGCTATGACCCGTCCACCCTGTGCTTTAGTCTGAGCCACCTGTTGACATACCTCCTCAGTGACCTGCAACCATTCTGAGTGCATCTGATGATCAAAGATACTCTCCGCCCGCACCGGCTGAAATGTTCCAGCCCCGACATGTAAGGTCACAAAGGCAATATTGGCGCCTTTGGTCCTAATCTCGGCCAATAACTGCTCATCAAAATGTAATCCTGCGGTGGGCGCCGCGACGGCACCGGGCTGCTCAGCGTAAACCGTTTGATAGCGGGATCTATCATCGTCAGTATCAGAGCGATCAATATAGGGCGGCAAGGGCATATGGCCAATCTGGTTGAGCACGTCTAAAACAGGCGCGCTGAACCTGAGTACAAATAAATCACCCACACGGCCCTGCATCTCAGCGCTGTGCCCTTGATCAAAGCGCAGCTGATTACCCTGCTTGGGAGACTTGCTGGCGCGAACATGGGCCTGAACGGTGTGACTATCAATTATCCGTTCAACCAACACTTCAATTTTGCCGCCGCTTTGTTTCTCCCCAAACAGCCTTGCCGGAATCACCTTGGTGTTGTTGAACACCATAAGATCACCTGACTGAATATGACCAATCAGGTCAGTGAAATGCTGATGTTGCAGCGCGTTAGAGCCAGAATCGAGGTAAAGCAAACGACTACCCTGACGCTCCAATGCAGGCTGTCGAGCAATCAATTCATCGGGTAGATCAAAGTGAAATAGGTCACGTCGCATAAGTTGGCTTTGAAGCGATTTATCGCCTGTTGTCTCGGTAGCCGCAAGGGTATAGAAAAGCAGCTGAAAGCGCCAAATAATTCAGTCTATTTAATCGGCCGGCTTAAGTACCTTATCGTACACTTGGGCGGCACAAAGCTGCATATTAGGTAAATCAGTTGACCCAGACATCGTCACTGCTATAATCGCCGGCTTGCTGGGACTGCAGCGGTAAAGGTTTATCGCCCTGCCCGTCCACGGAGCAATGGAATGCCAGTGTGGTGGAATTGGTAGACACACGGGATTCAAAATCCCGCGCCCTTAAAAGCGTGCCGGTTCGAGTCCGGCCACTGGTACCAATAACAACTCTATGCCCCTCTGTATCGCTCGCCCTAAGGGGCACATTAGTCCTAAACGCGTCAATTGCTGTCATAGAATCGCTTGACGAAGAATGCCAATCACAACAAACTTTATATCCCACGGGGGTCTGCTGCTGTTTCAGGAGTAGTTTCCGCGTAGATCCAAAGTAAGCCAATTTCAGAATTTGACCTATCTTTTATAATCTATCTCCGTTAAGCAAATTATATTGCATTCCGAATTAGTATAACTAACAATATCGTGGTGGATGTTGATCTTGCGGTTTTCATCATTATTCGATTAATTTAATATATTTCTAAGGAAGCCTAATCGCAACTATATTGATATCGATTTTTCTTTCAGCCTGCGGTGGCTCAAAGTCACTGCCGCTGAAACCACTACCGCAGGAGACGCCATTGACTTAACCGCTGTCTTTGCCGGTGGTACCGCAAGTATTGATAACGGGGTGAGTGCCGTAACGTCTAATACGCCTACGTCAGTCACACCAACGTCGACCACAACCTAAAAAGACTTGGTAATGAGGCATCGTTATAACTATTGGAGACTGTTAGAACAATGAAAGAAATGAATGCAGAGTTAGTATGTGAGATCTTGGATGAGATTATGGAATATGAATTAGCGGGAGTCGTTAGATATACACATTCAGCTATGATGGTTAGTGGCCCCTACAGAATCCCAATTGTTGCCTTTCTCAAGGAACAGGCAGCGGAGTCACTAACGCATGCTCAACAGGCGGGTGAACTGATTGTTGGGCTGGATGGGCATCCGAGTCAGAGGATTGCGAAAATTAAAGAAACCCACCGGCACTCTATCAAAGATATTCTGGAAGAAAGCTTAGAGCATGAACTGCATGCGCTCAGCCTTTATAAGAAATTGCTGGGCAAAGTTGCAGATAGATCTATTTATTTGGAAGAGTATGCTCGTGGATTAATTGGACAGGAAGAACAGCATTCATTGGAGCTTAAGGCTATGCTGAAAGATTTCGGATAGTATGTATGTAAAGTAATTCGAGCGTCACTATACGCTCTATGTACATATCAGAGTGAACATCACACGCCTCCTTGTTTCTTGCAGATCAAATGCCAAATCCGGCAGAAATCTTTATGCCTCGGGGGCTACTGAATCAGGTATCGTTCCTGCGTAGATACAAAATAGGCTGATTTGAATGCCTATCTCACAACCTATCTGCGCAGCCTAACCTGAGTTGCATAAACATAGACCACATAGCTAGTCTAAAAGATGCGCATGACAGCGGTGCATCCTCTTGGAGTACTTACAAGAAACGAACCT
>TARA_B110001452_G_scaffold266780_1_pt1 | contig 15544 bp, 19 predicted proteins | sample TARA_B110001452 | Tara Oceans TARA_B110001452 (sample SAMEA4396971) | marine metagenome | biome: Polar Biome; feature: [DCM] deep chlorophyll maximum layer (ENVO:01000326); material: water (ENVO:00002006), including particulate matter (ENVO:01000060) such as... | depth 25 m
TGCCTGGAATAGACGTCTCAATCATTGTGTCAAACAAAAAACTTTTGGACGTCGCACCGTCTCCTGTCGAACATACGTTGAAATGTAGATCCATTTCATGCCTCCACGAATCGTACTTGGCATGGTTGATCAGAAACATCGCGTGGTGTGCGGAAGAAATACAAAAGAGTTTGTCGTACACCTTCATGATGCGAATAGCACGGTTGCCAAAGACCGATACGTCGTTGTAGTGCGGTTCCCATTTAAATGTTTCGTCGTTGTAGTCGTTGTTGTACCATCTTTGTACACTTTGTAAAGGCTTAGAAATGTTGGCGTCCGTGTCACCCCAACACCGCTGCTGAAACTCATTCAGTATAAACTGTTTGCGTTTTGCTTCATCCATGTCACCCTTCAACATGTCTCCCCGAATTTTAATCAGATCGATGTCACTCAGACATGCCTGCGAGGTAAGCATTGGGTGGTACAACACTTTGTCACCCACCGACTCCATTGACATGTACGAGGTGTTGTTAACTTTGTCGCTTTCCGATATTACACTGTGGTATGCAAAAAAACCAAACGAAGTGTGTATCTCATTGGTGTTTGTGAGCTCCAATACCCGAAAATTTTTCAACATTGATGTGAATTCGTCCATGTCGTTCAAATCAACCAAACATGTGTCATCGACCAACTCTAGGTTAGGGGGATCCACCCGCAAAGAATGCTTCTTGAACGTCAATCTGTACTGTCGGTTGTCGATGTGTGTGAGGTGAGCCTCTGGTGGATTGACCCGGTACCGCAAATAATCCACCAAATATCGGTCCATCAATATCTCTGGCTTCAACATGTCTGGAGAAATACGCAAAATATTATCTTCATCTGGAAACACTATCTCACCGTTGCACAGGTAGTCCATCTCATCATTGTATCTGGCATTTCTCATGTGCATCGTTTGAAGACTGAACACAGAAGAGGGTGACAACTTGTGCGACTCTGATTCGACAAACATACTGTCCACCGAAGCGATTCCGTCTGTATTGTCCGCGTACACGTTGCAAATTCGACTTGCGTACGCGTAGGCGTTGTTCACAACACGGTGGCACTCGAACTCACCGTATCTACCTTTGCGAAAAACCTCTTCGTTGTAGTCTAGAAAAGCCTGTAATTTTTTCATTTCAGAAGGGCAACGGGTGGTGAACACATGCACACGAGTGCCAACAAAACGTTCCTTGCTTTCATGCTTGCACGCTTCTAACACACAGACGATATTATCAAACCCAAGACCACCCTCTTTAGATTTGGCAGCCCCAATGCTGTAACAAAAATCCAAGAAAAAGGTAAAGCAATTCTTCATTGCATTGGCTTGCGATGTATTGCGGAAATTTTTGAACTTCATCGGAGACTGGAACAAATGATCGTAGGACAGCGAAAAACAAAGGTGTATGAAGCTCTCCTCTCCACGATGCACACACACGTTGTTAATACGAGAAAACGCATCATTGGAAAATGTGTTGCCGGCATGGACAAACGACTCTACTGACATTTTTTTTGAATACAGATGATTAGAACTTATAGTCGCCATAACTCTTCATTATTTTACATATCTTCCTACACAAAAAATCTATCCTATTCATCGGTTTCACTTTCACTGTCTTGCGAGTCCTCTTGCGAGTCCTCTTGCGAGTCCTCTTCACTGGGTATATACTCAGAATCACACTCCACATCAGAAGTATCCACATCACTTTCCGATTCAGCATCCTCACAAGGGACCGTCTCTGTTGGAACGTACTCCACAGTTTTGCGACGCTTACGCTTGCGACCGATTTTCTCACCAGGACGCAGTCCAAGTGCGATGGGTTCGCAAATGGTCTCTGTGATATCGTTCACGAAGGCAACGTCGGTTAACCATTGCTCACTCCGCTGTTTCCATAAATCAAAGTTTGTAATTGGGTCATCAAATTGAACCTTAAGAGATGTGCGTGTTGCTTCCAATGTCTTGCATTTTTTATCATCCTGCATTTTCAATACAATGCAGGAGATTCTGTTCATCATTTTGCATTTCCAATTCTTCGTTGGTGTTGGCTGTTTCACTACGGTAACACCTACTTTTTCAATATTTTCAATATCAAAAGCGAATGGCACGCGTTGATTTGTTTTATTGTTCCAGACGATTACAGGGGTGCCATCCGCTTTGATTTCAATGATGACACCCTCAATATCTTCGCCGGTATCTCCACAGGTATCTCCGACATAACGTACCACGTTCCCCACATCAAAGGACTGCATAGTGTTGCTCTCAATGCACTTAATTTCTACAGATTGATGCTCGATTGACATATTGTTTTTTTTTGTGTCAATCAAGGGCTTGTATAAACTACCTCGCCATACATATTAATACTCAAAAAAAAAATGATATACATTATTATGTTGGTCATGCTAGTAGCTGCTCTCATGTTTATAACGATTGGTTACAGCAACCGCTCGAGAGACCTATCATACTTCGTCCAGACCTAATATGTCCGTATCCTGCTCCATCACCATGATGGATGGGTCAATGCCAGTGTAATGGTATCTATTTAGTATTCGAGTCAACCAAGGGAAACACTCGAACATTTGCATATGTAGATTTCTATAAATACATACTGTTGTGGATGCTTTCTTTGGCAAAATGAATCTTCATTGCAGAGCTTACGTCTTCAGTAGTAATTTTTTTCGACCCACCATTCTTCCAGTGCCGCTTCGAATACTCAATTTTGCTCTTCAGACACAAGTTAAACGTATCCCCGCCCTGAAACTCAAACTTCTCATAATTATCGTCGAACAAAACCTGTACTGAACAAGGCGTTGCCAACGACCACCCATGTATTGCGAGCTGCTTTTGAAAAATTTCCATCAACTCCACAGACGTATATTTGTCAATATGGAACGACCATGCAAAACGACGCTTCAAACCCGGCTGCGCATCAAACACACGCTTCATCTGGTCGTCGTACCCCGCCACGATCACCACAGTGTTCTCGTGTTCAGACATGAACGTGTTCAAAACATCAACACACTCTCTGCCGTACGAATCGTCGCCGTACACCAACGAATAAAACTCGTCGATGAAAATACAGCCCCCCACCAACTTTGATAAGACCTTTTTGGTCTTGGCAGCCGTCTGACCCATGTAAGAGGCGACCAAGTCACTGCGGTGAAGTACCGTAAACGTATTGTTCTCAAATACGTTAAGCTGTGACCATAGTTCGTGCATCACCTTCGCAAGCGTCGTTTTACCACAACCGGACGGTCCAGAAATCACAGTGTGCAGGAAATGCCCATCGGTCTTACCATCATTGCATAACAAAAACTTTAACTGATCCACCACACACCCTTTCACCTCTGTCATACCAATCATGTCGTGCAGCGATTGCAATTTCTCGTGTAGGTCGTTGAAGCGTGATTTGAAGCGCTTGACGTGGCGCAACACTTCGTTTACTTTGCGTTTGCGTTTACGACAACTCATTGAATAACCTCATCAATGTGGTTATAGTGTGTCTTTTCATAATGACACATGCAACAAAGTAAATCACATTTGACAATCTCTAAAGGATACAGAATTTTAAATTGATCTTCTGGGAGATTGACCATCTGAGCAACGTCGTGCTTCTTGTGTACTGGTTCCCTGTGGTCAAAATCAAAGGCTGACGCGTTATCAACAGTCACCTCTCTGAGACATGTCAAACATTGACCACGGCACAGCTTCTCATTAGTTATGATTGTGTACCGACGTCTCTTACAAATACCTCTGTGTACTGTTTTCTTGCGAAGGCGGTTACACCACCGACACAACGGTCTAAGTTTGACCAACTCACTGCAAAGAGCCACCACACCACCATGATTAGACCACCATCGGGTATGACCACAGGGGTGCAATGCTCCAGGTGCCTCAATCGCCCGGGTCTCACCACAGGGGCACGGGTTCCCACGTTGCCACTCCTTCCACACTTCAAAGCAGGCGCCTTTCGCAGTGCAAGGGTTCAAAGCAGAGCGGTTACTACTGTCACGACACCCCCTACACCAAGCGGTGAGAGTTTTTATTCTCACATGAGTACTGACAAACTGATCTTCCGGTTTATTCTTACAACAATTGGTACACTGTTTCAGACCTGTGGGAACGACCTGTTTTCTCTTTCTTTTCCTGTACTCACGATTGTACCGAGATGCTTTTATGCGACACATCTCACACCTTTTACGATCCGAAGCCGGTGGTACTTTGTTGCACAAAGTACACCACATTCACAGTACAACACCATCCACTTGCCTCAACTTCCTCGCCATAGATATACTTTTCAAAATCAGAGGCACGTTCACAAACACCACTGAAATGAAAAAATTAAACGAAACGATTGCATCGAAAAATTCATTCCAATTATTGACTTTGAACACTTCCGCTTCGTAACCAAAGGGATACCCAAAGAATCCGACGGTCATTTGACCTAACAATCCAGTCACCACATAGACAACAGGACTCCAAACACACAGGCACAACATACAAAGCTTGAAATGCTTCATTTCAGAATAGACATCGGAATCCAAATCCGAATCCGAACCAGAGTCAGAAACATCATCAACGTCGTCAAAGAACTTACGCCGACATATCGTACATTTGCGGCTGTACTGGCGGGCATCGTGTAAACATTCCTTGTGCACTGGTTGTGCACAGTCACACGGGGACGCATGGTCACATTCTTCCAAACATATGTAACAGTCACTCATTGGAAAGAATACTTTTGTCTTTTATACACTCAATTTCAGGCTTGCCAAGACGGACATTTACCACATTGTGAAAGGCACACATCCAGTACTCCGACATTATTGGAGGATTTTGGTGCAAGTATTCGGATATATGAGCCCGGCAAATTTCACACGGATATAATTCGCTCAACGACCACATCAACGACGGAAACGCAGGGGATTGCGGTGTCTTCACTATCTCATGGAGCAGGAACCAAGTCGATCTACCCAACTCGCTGCGGTCCAGACAGTCGCAGGACGCACACGCTGTGGATACATACACTAAGAGGAAAAGAAACAACATTTACACACATGTACATGTATTTATACCAATACTTATTGCAACCCGTGTTTGTAACGACTTGTCAACAAATCGAATGCTTTTTTTGCCATTTGAGGTACACACATGTTGCCAAGACGAAAGTGTCGTTTGATCGCGTCCTTTGACCGGTGTCCCATGCGGCGCACCGGTTCACCCAACCATTTGTTGTGCTCCAATGGGTTTTCACAGTTCAAATCAGTGTAGCCAATCGGTAGACCCATCAACCACTCAACCCACTCAATATGTGGCGACTTCAAATGCTTTTGGTCTGCAGGCGTACATGTTGCGAAACGAAGCTGACTGGCAAGGTCATTTGAACCACGGTATGTCAAGTTGCGACAGGCAAACGAAATCCGAGTCCGTGGGGTCGCCCAGCGCCGGCGGCGAATCGGTTTGGTCACCACATTGCCACGGCATTTCTGATCTCCCTGAAACTTCTCCATCACAATATCAACCACAGTCTCCGGCTGCTGCAACGGCTTGACCACAGAATACACACCGTTTGACACACTCGCACTACGAGAAACTTGATCTGGTAAATCCACACTCATCGATGTAGGAGGGCGCATTAAACGACACAGGCAAAACCACCGACGTCTGCCCATTGGTGATCCGATGTTTGAAGCTTTCAAACAAAACCAAGTCATGTCATAACCCTCCGAACACAACGAGTCGACAATCTGCTGCATCACACTGTGCATACTAGTGATGTTAGACACGTTTTCCAGAAACACCAATCGGGGATGTATCTTCCTGATGATCCTCACCATCTCAAAGAACAATACACTCTTCTCCCCCTTCATACCAAGGCGGTAACCAGCACTACTGATATCCTGACACGGAAATCCACCTGTCAAAATGTCGTGAGGAGGAGGTTCGAGCGTGCGAATATCATCATGAATGGGAACACCCGGAAACCTCTTCTTCAAAATTGCACGGGCATGGGGGTCGATCTCCACCATAGAGACATACTCCACGTCCAAGAGCTTAGTCATGCCACCTATACCGGAAAAACAATCCAAACACTTCATTTTTATACACACAGAGATACATATATACCCGTATACGTTACAATGGTTTGTTCTTATAGCGTTTTTTGTATTTACGTCTGCACTTTTTATACACATTGATTAAGTCGGGGCGATCCTCCAGTTCCAACCGCTTGTTAGAAGCCTTCTTTTTCATTCTCTCGTCCACAGACCCATGAGCCTTAGACATATAGTACCTGGCGTACGCCTTTTCGGCGTTCGAACACAGGTATTTAGCAGGCATTGCCAACGCAAACCAGTGGATCCCACGAGGACACCCACTAGTAGCATACTGCTTCATGCCTGGAGGAGGTCTTTCCACGTACAACTTTTTTTTCTCCGGTGATGGAAATCCCAACGAGTATAACTTCTCGATGTGTTGCTGACACTTGTGCAATCTCTTGTAGCGAAAAGTATACTCCTTGCACAGAGCCAATCCGTACTTGCACAACCAAATGTAGTGGTAGGGCGCAGAACGAGCCCACACCGCCGAAGGGTGGTTCTTGTGTGTACACTTGTAGGGTTTTAAGTCGGTGGGGACACTACCACAATTTACCCACCACACAGAGTACAATAACTGAGCAGTCTCCAAAGGCATCTTCACCACGTGAGGGTCAAACATCAATTTGACACAGAACAGAAAAATATTCATATTTGAGAATATGAATATAACACACAATTAGTGAAGAAATTTAAGAAATTTACAAGACATAATGATACATTACAACTCGCCATAAATACCGTATTGGACATGGATATGTGGACATTGTTGTCATGACCTCAGTCAGCACGAGCTATCATACTGGAACTTAAAATAACCAAGAAGGATTGTACCAGACAATTGCAAAAATATTATAAAACATTGGACATCCTATCAACTTCATCAACGACCAAGTCAATATTTGTTTCTTGAACCTACTCGAAAGGGGGTCCAATCAGAGTCTGTGTCTAAGTCGGACCACGTGTCGGAGTCGGACCCTGTATCGGAGTCGGACCCTGTATCGGAGCCGGACCCGGACCCTGCGTCAGAGTCCAAGCTCAAAACTTGTTCAACTGGTGCGTACCGTAACGTTCTTCTTCTTTTTCGCACTGGAGCGATAGTTTCATTGTGTCGTAACCCCAACTGCATTTCACATGTTTCGAAGATGCCATCATTTATAAACGGGTCTGTGCTGTCGTACTCGTTGAGTTGTGCTTCTACAGTGAGCTTGCGTTTAATGGGTGCAGTGGGTACTGTGTTCTCAGAAATGAGGGAGGGGGTAGACATCTACAAAGAAATTTCCCGACAGTTTTCCCGAAAGTCAACAATAAAAAAAAAAGGTCAGTTGCACTACGGGTACAATACAGTATATTATAAACCCATCCCACCTTGGAGACCTCTTACAACAATATACAAAAGGCTCTCAGGGGTGGGTGGTATGTTGATAGTCCGTTGATCAATGTACACCGGGGGGGGGACCCTTACCTGTAATTATTATTATTATTTTTTTTGGAGTGTATTGTGTTTATTTTAGGTGTCTTGAGTGTATCAACAACTCACCCCCAACCAATTTTTATTTCATATTTTGATCTGAATCATGTCCCAGTATAAAACAATAGGCTTCCAGAATTTTCTCCCATTCTGGCTGGGGCTTTGTTGATACATTATCATCAACTCTATCATTGGACTTTTTGGATCTTTCAGAATTCATATTGGACTTTTTAGCTTGTACAAAATCAAATACAGGCGTGGGTTCAACGATATTCATTTATAGCTGACAAACAATCATAAGTACCTAAGCTTTGGCACTGCATTGGGGCTTCTACATATTATTTTTTCAGTTGTACTTCTGATCGACATGTTGGACATGTCAATTTCTTACATTCTTTTTTCCATTTGAACATACAAATGGTATGTGTAATTTGTTTACAAACCAAACACTGCTGTTTACTGTGTTCCACAATCTCCAAACAAATCGAACAAATTGGGAATTCGTATATTGGATTGTAGGTTACTTTTGAGTAATTCCGGTGTACAGTGACAAACAGTGGATTCACAACGAGTGTATTCATTTAATCAACTCCGATATTTATTATTGTGTACAAGTAACTAAATAAATTCAATGTCGCCATACCAATAAGACCATTCATGACAAGTCATTAGAATCTCAGCATGTACTTGCGTGTTGTCTGAGACATCCTATCAGTAGCTTTTTCATTTTCTGCTTTGAAATACTTGTATGTTAATTTTATGAATTTGTTCATGTAGTCTTTTTTAGACTTGTCTGTTATGTTATTTTTTTCCATTTCCATTGGCATTTCTTGCATTTTTTTTATCAAATTTATTTGAATTTCTAATGGTAATGTGACCCAGATTTCGTAGATCTGCTCAAAGATAACATCCAGATCATTTGTATCTAAATCTAAAAATTCAATCCAAAAACTCTTGAAATCTAAATCCGGTGCATTTTCATCCACTCGGTCCCAGGGAAATGTCAGTAATTCTTTGAAATAGCTTAAATCATTTTCTTCTTCTACCATCACTTTTAATTTTGGAGTTTGTGGTGATTCTGGAGTTCGTGAACTTTTTGGGGACGGGGATTCAGGATAATTTTGGTATGCAGGGGGAAACACATGATCTGACAAATTGTTATCACTATTGCTACCATGGCTGGCTGTGCTTTCTAAGGAGGTTGAAAGGTCTCTTTCTAAAGTAGCGATAAAATTAAAAGTGTCAACAAAATTTGACTTCTCCCAATCTTCTTCCACATCGTCAGAACCAGAACCAGAAACAGTTTCTTTTGAGGGTTCTTCAGGACTAGACATCTTATTGGAAAGCATCAGCATTGGTTTATATATGGTGAGATGAAGTTGGATAGATTTTCGTTTTTGAGTTAATGTATTCAAGTTTTCATTTGTTCAGTTTCTCAAGACAAAATTAATGGCATATATATATACTGATGCATGTTTGAAATATGTCAACCGAAGCCAAAAAATCATTGGATGTCCCTGACGGATATACTATCACAAATAAAATATCGCTGCTTGATGCAAATGGTGATGATGTTACATCTGAATGCCGGGTAGTCAACATGAAACGGTTTAATCAAATGAGGGACAAAATTGACGAGTCATTAAATACCATTAAACGGCTTGAAAAAACTATCACATTGCTAACCACAAATACGAATAAAATAAAACAAGAATTGACAATGGAAAAAAAAAAGTCTAATATAATGCAAACGGCTTTCAAAACAACTATGAATGAAATACAAGAATTGGAAACGGAAAAAAAAATAATGCAAACGGCTTTCAAAACAACTATGAATGAAAAACAAGAATTGGAAACGGAAAAAAAAATGTTTACACTAATGCAAACGCGTTGGTCTGCTATTTCTAAAAAATCTAGAACACAATTGGACAAAGTTAAACATAATTGCAAACAACAAGAAGAAATTCTTCGGAAGGAGAATAGACATCTTAAGGAAAAGATTGTTCTTCTTAACAAAATGAATCTTACGGTTCAAGAACATGATTATGATGTGGAAACCGAAGAAGACGACGATGATGATTGGGATACCACCGTCTCAATGCCTGAACCGCTTGGACCTCAAGAAGTACTACCAGGACTACGAGTTCGATTTTAGTTCTAACACCCACAACATATCTTTTGACAATAGCCTTGCGTCTAAAAAATAAGTTTGTTTGTAGGTGGATTATATATATCACCGATCTTCACAAGAACCAAACCCCCGTCCAAGCCTGGGTTGTACTTGCCCGGATGGAACGCCACTTGCTGTACACCAAAGTCTCTTAACAGTTTTACCGGTTCGACAAACGAGTGCCTTAGGGAAACATCCCAAAACACTACCTCTTTACCGTACCGGATTTCAGTACGTCCTCCAATCCGTTTGTGCATCTCCCGAAGTTCGTGGCACATATTATTCAGGGTCTTGCCGTTCAGATCCATCCGGAACACCATTTCAAAGTTCATCACACCTCCGACCACCGCAATGAAAGTCTCAAATGGGTAGATCTGAGGGGTCCACTGATTGGCATTGCGCAACGTGGTCAGCCCTCTCCATTTAGCATCGGGTTGTCGACATCCACATACTGTGGAACATATGTCGGCTTGGACAAACGTGGCACACTTTGAACAGCAGTGGGGGTCCACGTGGTCCGTCTCTGAATACGGTTCCCCCCATCGAATGCCCAGACCGTCGCGCGCCGCTCCCACAAACAGGACTCTCAACACCGCACCCTCTCCCAACCACCGATTGGCAGTTTCTGTACTGTTGACGGTAAACCCAACTTTTTGAAGGCACACATTGTTCACTAAATTGTGAAACTTGACCCATGTGACAATATGGTCTTGCTGATGATCGATGATACGACGTAACTTGCTGTACGATACTGTCGACCTAGATGGTGGATTGCAGCAGACAATTTTTACAGCTTGTATTGCACTCGATGACGACATACCAGCGTTGCCGCTGTTGCCATGGCTTCCCGTTGCCAACCATGCACCAATCGTAATTCCATCTATGGCAGGATGTGACGGTAGGGTCATACCTTTAGTGATATAGTAGTCGCATACCTCACGTATGGTCGTGCCAGCTGCCCACCACTCTCCGCGCCGTCCAACGTAGTTTCTCAATGATAGTACGGGTCCCTGTGCAGACCGACGTTGCAGGAAGAACCCCCACGCACTGCCTACCACCGTCGGATTACTGTCGAACAACGCCATCAACTTGTGGTCGGAGGTTTTTGGAGAGCCTGAAACACATGGGCTTTTACCGATGGCACCAGAGCGGATCACGGCGCGCACAGAGTCGAGTCGGGTTACTATTGCAAATGCAGCCGTCAACAACGACAATATGTACATGTGCAACGCAAACAGCAATATCGTTGCCGGCACAGCGACTAATCCTACAAATGTCAATGGTATGAAGAATCGCATATTCGTAGAATAAGATAACCAATAAGTATTCACCTGTTTTGAATGTTGCAATCAGTTCATGTATGGCGAACTATATAATACTGATTGATGACAGAAATGGACGAAGACGAGGAGGATGCTGCTCAAACATTACAGAAGATGATGCCATTTATCAGTGATCACACATGTACTGAAACATGTTGTATTGATAACCCATCAGCTGTCATAGTCAAACGCAATGGTTACAATAAAGTATTGTGGGAATGGAATAAACCGATGGTAGGTGACACATTTGTTCAACGTGTCAATAACATATACGTGTGTAAATCATCAAGAAAGGTCCATCTGTGTACGTCTGCATGTCCCCACAAAATCATGAACGACGAACACTGTTTAATTTGCCCCATCTCAGGAATGCAATGGAACAACGACACCGAGCGAACCAGATCGTGGAAAAACACAGCCAAATGCTTACCAACGATTACCACTATCAAAAGCGATCCAAATAAATTTTGCAGAGATATCAATGGTAGTGTAATATCTGGTAGTCAAAATTTGACCATGCAAGCTTGCAAGTTGGAAGTGGATAACCTACTCAAGCTTATGCTGTTCTCACAAATCAGAAAACAGTCTGAGTTTTCTAAATACATTGATGGCAGGAATACTGGACATAAGCGTATCAACAAATATGCTAAACATTGTCAACTGTTAGGTAAACCGGTCAACATCAGTACAATGTGTACACTGTATGTCAACACCGTGTTTAAACAACCTAATTTCTTCCGCACTCAACAAACAATTGACACCTCTTCGATATATACACAATATACAAACATATTGATAGCATATTGGAAAGTGTTGTTGATTAACCACTCCTTCAAATTATTTATTCCATCGTGTCTGTACTTGATGAGAAGCGGTGTCTGTGTAGACGGTATATATGTCATCGACCAATGTGTTCATCTGGAGAACATTCTACCAGAGGCAAGTACCCTGGATTTGTATGGTATACACAAGGCTCAATTTACACACACCAAGAATCTAATCTTGAAGGAAATTAGACAACACGTACCACAGGTTCTGTGTGACAAAATAAAATCAGTTTGTAGAGATATGGCGATGAACTGACTGGGTTGCACCGCTGGGTTGCACCGCAAATATGAAGTTACTATCAACCGACACTAGAAAACTCTGTTACCAATTACGAAGGTTGCTTGAGGACCCTCCTCCAAAAATTGTCATAGGACGCTTGATTGAAGGACCACAACAATGGTTTCAATGGAAGAGTTCCAATCAACTCTGCACCGGTTATGGATGGGAACTAGAATATTACAACCTACTCAAACTGTTGAACCAGAAATGCAAAGTAGAACATTTCGCAGTTTCAATGACATACGTTCATGAAGTAACAGAGGATGTCAAACTTATCTCTGCGACCAGATTGTCAAAGCACGGGGTTCTACATTTTAAATCAGGTGAACCAATACAAGTAACACCAACAGAATCGAGCCAGCGCGGTTACATGGCACAAAAGAAGCTACAGTTCTGGTTGGAACACTGGGACGAAATAAAGCAATACTTTCATGGAGCAAGTTATGTACTGATGGGAGAAGATGCCAACGACGACGAGTCGCACAAAGATGTACTGTTCCATTACCATGGAAACGGGCTAAGGCAAGTAGCACATGCTTGCAATAAGAAAATAATCAGAGTCAGAGAATACTTTGTTACCGAACAAAAGGAAGCAAATGTAATTATTAACATGTTCCACAATATATAAACTATAATTGTCACTACCACAAGCATCCCCAGTCTATAAACCCGACACCATTTGAATGTTTTACTTGTTCATTTGGTTTACAGGTGTAAATTGTTTCCCATGTTCTTTCAAAGATTGCTCGCTCTGTACCTTTGTACCTTTCTCAATTGCATCTTTCGCTTTTCCTATCGCTTTCTCCGCCTCCTTCGTCTTCTCGTTTAAAAAAGCCGTTGTTTTTTTTTCCATTTTTTTTTTCATTTTAGCCCATAATACACTGGCGCTCACATTTTGAGTTTTGGATTGAGGAATATAAGACATTTGATAACCATGGCATTAGTATTTATATAGTCTCTTTTCTTAAGTTTAGTTATCTACAATTTTTTACAAGCTAGAACTCAGCATTTAAATCAAATATTTGTTCACCTGTATCCATACCCACACCAGCCTTTGCATATTCTGACACTCTTCTTTCAAAAAAATTTGTTTTGCCAGTCAAACTGATGGTGTTCATCCATGGAAATGGGTTTTTAGTGTTAAATACTTTACGACAGTTCAGCTGTACACACAGGTAATCCGCAACAAACTTTACATATTGAATCATTAGCTCGGCGTTCATACCAATCAGATCTGATTTCAAGGACTGACGAACAAAGTAACACTCGACTTCCACCGCATCGGTTATAATTGAATGAATGTGATCCTCTGCCAAAGGTTCCCCTCTGGAATACTTGGCACAGGCGAACGTGGTGTGGAGTCCTTCGTCCCTGGAGATAAGTTCGTTTGAGAAACTGAGTCCATGCATCAGATTTCTTTTCTTCAGCCAAAAGATGCTGCAGAAACTGGCACTGAAAAAGATGCCTTCGACGACAGCAAACGCTACAATTCGTTCTTGGAAATCCAGTGAATTGTCAGTGTATTTGAGACACCATTTGGATTTCTTTTTGATACTGGGGTCGTATTCAATACCGTTCAACAGTTTTGCTCGTTCCTTTGTATCCTCCACGTATACTTCGATCAATAGACTGTACATTTCAGCGTGAATGTTTTCGATCGCAATTTGAAACCCGTAGAAACATTGGGACGCACTGTCGGTCACTTCGTTGGCAAAGTTCATCAACAAGTTTGCGTTGACTATGCCGTCACTAATGGCAAAGAAACTAAGAATATTTTTTATAAATTGTTTTTCATTATCAGTAAGACTATTCCAATCTTCTTTATCCTGAGTCAAATCGACCTCCTCCACCGTCCAAAACGAAGCCACAGCCTGTTTGTACAGGTCCCATAGATCTGTGTCAACAATGGGAAAAAGTGCGTACTTGCTCATTTTCGAATATGGATATTACTTATGTATCACACACACGCCATATATATATCAAAAATCCAAATCCATCATCGTTTTCTGTACCGATTCTGTATAACCTCCCAAAAATTTACCATCTTTGAATATCATCGGAAACATCCGAAAACCCTCCGTGTGTTTGTCCATTTGTTCCAGAAACGCGTCTCGATCTGTCAACAACCACTTGTCACATGAGTAAAATATTGCCGTAGCAAATACCCGTTTAGCATGGGCACAAAATTTGCAACCTTGTTTGGTATAAATGGTAAAGCCACTGGGATCCGGTGCAGGGATATTCATTTTTTGTTTTTGCATGGGGAATGATCGGTTTATATAACCCCTTCATATCTACAGAAAGGAGCACATTGAGATTTTATTGAGTTTTTAAACGGTGTATCCGCATAGCTAATGTACTTAAGTCGATGTACGTGTATAAATTAAAATGATTCTTCACAAATCTGTACATTGTATGGAGGATGTAGCACCCTTCGAGGTGAATGGTCTTGAGTACAGTTCAGTTTGGCAATGGTTGGCATGCGACAAAGCTCTTTCGGTGTCTGATGTGCGTGGATTTATGATTCTCCGTAAGTCGAAACCATTGGAGTGCAAAACTTTAATTAATCACATCCACGCACCACATTGGGACATGTTTGCTGCTCTAAAGGCGGTTGCAAAGTACAAGTGTCTTTTTGTTCCAAACGCGAAATACATGGTTGAGGATCGTGTGGTGGGTATCGGTGTGACCCCGATGCAGTTGGATCATGGGCTGTTACCAATCGGTTTGAATTTGTGGGGTAGGGCATTGAGTATTCCAATGTAGAACTTCATTCGTTTCTGAGATTCGGTAGTATAAAGTCTTACTCATTGCGTACATAATGTTGGTATTTCTGTTGTTTAGCACTGCGTACGCCCACATGCCCATGTTTGGCGACTGTCACATAGAAAATACTGTGTCCAAGTCCTGGAGTGTATACACAGACGTGAAGGATATGTTTTCGTGCACCATGAATGTCCCTACAGGAAACAATATCAGTTTTTCTGTAAACGTTCCAGCTCATGTTAACGAGTACGACCTGCGGGTGACTTTATTTGGTCGTGGTGCTGCCACTGTTCAATGTGATCCCGATTTTGGTGGTTGGGGTGAGAAGCCAGCTTGGAGAAAGCTAGATGCAACGGTAGATTCGACTAAGATCATCACTGTGCAAAACAGAACGTCTCTAGTGTTCGAACCGTTTGGGGTGAGTGGTTACCGCACTGTGGCTGCGTGCCAAGGCATGGTTGATCGTGGTGATGATTTTTTTAACTTGACCGTCTATAATTTGCAGTCGGAGTCTATTCCGATCAGTATTGGTGTTGGAGTTGCGGAGTCACTTTCGTTTACGGATATTTTGTTTATGTCTTTTTCAGTTGCACAAGTGTGGTT
>TARA_B110001452_G_scaffold267594_1_pt1 | contig 15446 bp, 9 predicted proteins | sample TARA_B110001452 | Tara Oceans TARA_B110001452 (sample SAMEA4396971) | marine metagenome | biome: Polar Biome; feature: [DCM] deep chlorophyll maximum layer (ENVO:01000326); material: water (ENVO:00002006), including particulate matter (ENVO:01000060) such as... | depth 25 m
TATTTCAAATCATTAGTTGGAATTGTTATATCATTATTAAAAGCCTCTAATAGAAGTTCTGATGAGTCTTTAATAATAAATTTATACTTAGACCATTTAAGAAGAATTTTTTTAAGAGTAAATTTATTTAATTGAAAATCATTAAAAAAAGATTTTTTTTTAAAAAGATTTTTTTTTGAAGAGTAAAAGGAGTTTGCAATAAAAAGTCCAAGGTCGTTAATAATACTAAAATGAAGATTTAAATTATTATATAAACCTGATGATACAATATTTAATGTGTTTTTAAATTGATTATTTAAAATAACTGAGTCACTCTTTGATTCAAAAATAACAGACAAAAACCTATCTAACTTAGAAGAAGACTTTGACCAGTTAAAAAGATGTTTTTTAACCAAAAAAATATTACTTTTTATCATTGAAGAAAAAATATCTCTTAATTGTTTTAAATTAAAGTTTTTAGAATCATAAGGAAATGAACCAAATTCTACGTAATAAGTTAAAATATTGAATTTTTTAATTAAAAAATCCTCATTTAATTTTGTGCTATAAACATTTATTTGGGCATTTAAATGATCATGATCCGATTTTTTAAGAAAAATACTGCCTTTACTATTATTTTTGAATTTATCGACTTGTAATAATTGATATGAATATTGTTCTGTAGTTTTAAAATTTGTAGGTGCATCTATAGAAAAATTCTTATTGTTTTTAGAAAATAATTTCTTATTGTAAAACATGTTTAATATTTCATAAGCTTCTCCAATTCTTTTAATGTGATTTTGAAATATTAGATCGAAAATTTCATGCATTGAAATAACATTTAAAGAATTAAGGAATTTAAGAACTTCAATAAAATTTAATTTATTTGTTTTCAGAGAATTGCAAATAGATTTAAATATAATCTGAAATAATTCTTTTATACTCTGAGACTGAAATTTTAAATTAAAAATCTGAATACAATTATCAAAATCGAATAAAATAAAAAGAAATTTTTTATTGATATTATTAGAGCTAAAAAATGTTAGGTAAAAAGATAATTCGTTTTTATTATTTTTTAAAAAATATATTATTTTTTCTAAAAGTGAGTTGTACTTAAAATTAAAATTTTCAGTAAATGACAATTCTATTATGCAATCATGAATAGAACTATTCACCAAAAGCTCGAAATAAGACAAATCATTTCTACTAGATTGTTTTATGTTTAAATGATTTGAAATGAAATCATCGCTAACAATTTTGAAATTATTCAAAGAGATTACTTTTAATATCTGATTATCAAAGTAACTTTTTGATTTTGTGTTCCATAGTTTATTCTCTAGAACTTGATTCACAATCAAACTAAAAATATTTTTATCTTTTAAAATCCAAGAATATTTTTTTTCATTTAAATCTAATAAATCATTACTTAAAATTTTAATGACTTTAACAAAAAGGTCTGGTTTTAATTTAACTAAGTTCAAAAAGTAAAGTTTTATATCATTGTCTTGAAAGAGATATTTCAAATATTTAAGATCTTTTCTTTTAACCAATATTTGAATAAATTTTAAGACCTCACTTTCTGAAATAGCTTCTCTTTCACTCCAAAATGGAATTGATTTTTTTTTAAGAAAATAATAATACATGTCCTTATAAAAAACATTTGCTCTTGTGATTTCAGGAATCTGATTATAACCATAAGAATTTACAAGACTATATAACAAACCTCTTATATCATTGTTAATACTTCTTTTACTATTTAAATATTTTATAATATTTTCTTTAATTAATTTACCAGATCTAGCTATATCGTGAAATAACTCTGAGAATTGATCCTTCTCATTTAATTTAAAATTTGAATTGTCAGAAAATGAAATTAATAAACTAGTTCTGACAAAAAGCTTAATAAAGTATTCAGACTCATTAGTAAAAATAATCGTATTATGATATTTTAAAAACTTTTTTTCAAATTGAATTAGATTAGTATTAATTTTATTAAACAAAATTTTAAAATCATTTATTAAATCATCTGAAAAAGAAAGCTTAGAAATTATAATAATGAATCTTTCATCTTTAATGCTTAGTATATACTTTAAAAAAAAATCTTTATCCTTAAATAGTTTGTTAATAAAGGCACTTTCATTTTTAATACCAATCGATATTTCTTTTGGAAGCATACCAAAAAGTAATTGTCTTTCTTTTGAGGATATAGGTCTCAATTTTTTTTTCAACAAAGAGAAATACGAAACTGTAGAAGTTAACAAGTATTCATTATCAACTTTATTAACTGACTTAATTCCGAATTTTATTGGATGATTATTGAAAATATTTGAGTATTGATCGTAATTGCTCAAAATAGTGTCCGTGCTAATCATATGGTTGTTTTTTGAAAATTCTCTCTTTATTATATTATCGAAAAGATTGAAACTTTTCAATTCAAAAATATCCTTTAAAGATGAGAATATTATAAACTGATCATTTGATTTAGAGGGAATATCTTTGCGAAAAATATTTATAATATCCTTTTTTAAAGCTAAGACATTTGAATAATTAGAATAACTAGAACCTAAAATATTTTTTATAAATAAAGCTTTTTTATAGTCAGGAATTAATTTATAAATCTTTTGAAAAAATACAAAATCATTAGTTAGTATATTTAAACTCTTAGAATTATTAAAATTAAAAATGTTTTCTTGGTTATAGAAATTCTCTATTTTTTTTTTTGAATTAAACCACCAAGGTGAGATTTTATTAAAATAATATTGACTAATTAAATCATCAAAAGTTCTGCCTTTAGAGAACTTGTCAATGTTAATGGATATTTCTTCAAACTTATAATCAAGATGAGTTTCAAGGTGAAATGTAAGGTTATCAATCTCTTGTATAAAAATTTCATTTAGATCAATTTCGATCTTATCAATAATTAATTTATTAGAATTAGATAAGTTTTCATATTTAGCTAATAATTTTGTAAGAATTTTTTCTAAATCGTTAATTACAATTCTAGATATTGAATTAAATATGAAATTATGATATTTATCATCAGTAATATCAAAGTCAAATTCTAGCTTCTTAATTTGAATATCATTATTCATCATTTAGTTTCAACAACATTTGAATTAACTTTAAAGAAAAAATATCAATTTTCGAATTAACTTTTTTACTTTTTAATTGTTGCCATTCTTGGAAAGTTTCAGAGATTTCCTTCAAATTTTTAAAGTTTAAAAAATGTAAATTAAATTTAACAAATGCAGGAGTGAATTGGTCAACTAAATCAGCTATATAGTTTTTAAATTCAATATTCTGAAATCTACTTGGCCATTGAGGGAAAATTATATTAATTTCATTAGAGAAATTAAATATATCTGGGAAATTATTAGTTGTTGAGTTTTTCGAAACAATATCTATTTTTAAATTTGAGTGTTCAACATCTTTTAAAATGAAATTTTCTATTTCTTTTTTTGCTGCAACTCTTGATTTAAACTTTCTTTTACATACTAATATTTTATTATCCATAATATCAAAAACAGATATTAAAAAAGAACTTGAATCGTCATTAGATTTATGAATGGAAAAATTAGACCTATCCTTAAGTAATTCTGTTAAATCGTCTCTTATCTCTGAAAGTTTAATAAAATCAGTAATCTTAAATGATTTAAAAATTAAAGTTTCTTGAAAACTAGATACAACTAGGGAGTATTTATCATTATTAAGAGGTCTTAATAAAATGTTTTCAATAATTAAAAAACCTTCACTGCGTAAATTAAGATCTTTAATCTTGGATATTATTTCATTGGTTTTATTTATACAATCTGATTTCTTTATAGATTGATAAATTTTTACAGGCTGAATTAACTCTGGTGAGTTATAAATTAAGATGTGTTTTGTATTATCAGCTACTATTTTAAAAGATTTCTCTTTTACAGCATGAGCAAATAAATCATTAAAAAAAGAATAGTTTTTTAAATAAAAATTTACCTTATTATTATTATAACAATACTCAGGCAAACTCAAAATACTAATTTCTGGTCCATTTTTTATTTTAAAACTTGTTTGTGACCATACGTATTTCTCTTTGAATTCCACGTTGTTATTATCAAAATCAATATTAGTTTGAATTTTAGTGTTGTTGATGTCAAGTAAAAGCTTTAATCTATTTTCTAAACCTGAACTCTCAGAAGAATTCTCACTAGTTAAATAATAATTTTTTGCCTTATTTCGATTCCTGCCAAGATTAGAAATATTTTTTAAATAATTAATTTTACAATTTAAGGCATAATAATCACATTGAATTTCAGAGAGATTTGGGTTTTCATTTTGATGAATTTTTTTAAGAAGATCAGAGTTAAATGACTCACTAAACCTTGACAAAAGATGATCTAAAAATAGATTTCTTCTTTTAATAAATGAATATTTATCTTCTCCAATTTCATCAATTTTGGATTTATAGTCTTTAAGATTTTGAGCATTTATAATTTCATTTAATCCACTAATATCATGAGGAATATCAGAAAAAAGAGTTTTATCAATATTATCAGTCGAAAAGATATTTCTAACATTTAACAACTGAGTATTAAAATTGCACATAACCTGATCAAATAAAAGTAAATAAGCTTTAAGTTGCTTCATTTGAGCTTTTCTTAATTTTGATGAACTTTCAGGTAACTCCTTTTCTTTAAGTCCGTAAATTGAAGGGAACTCATTGATAAATGAGAAATATTTACTTAACTGATCTAAGGTAAATCTCCCTTTTTTAATATTATTATTTAAGAATTTCTTAACAATAGGGATATTATTATTAGTATTAAAAGAATCATGAATTTGAGAAAAAATTGTTCTATCAATAAAGTAATTAGTATTATTTCTAACGAAGTTAATTTCACTTTCAGAATCTTCTGAAAAAAAAGTTTCTATATCTTCAAAAGAGGGATATGAAGTTTCAGAAAAAGAAATTATGTCTTCGTAAATTCTTATTCCATTTTTAAAAATTATAAAATTTTTAATATTAATGACTCCTTCAATATTTCGAATTATATCAATCAATTCTGAAACATATACTTGATTTGTTTTTTCTTTTAAATTATCCTCTAATATTATTCCATTTTTTGTTTCAAATCCTTGAAAAACCTTATCTAGTTTAATCTCTTTGTCTTCAAATGACTCAAAGCCAATAAATTTAACTTTATCATTTAATCTTTTTTCAATTTCTATAAATATTTTAGCTAAGATTTCCTCACCTACGTAAAAAGAATCTAACACAATGTCAACTCCAATACTAATGATATCTTTTTTTAAAATTATTATTTCATTGATATCTGTACATAGTGTTCTGTGTTCTAAAAGAACTTTTTCAGTCTTCATAACGATATCATTATGAATATCTTTACTTATGTTATCTTTTAGTTGCAGTTTAACATCCAATAATCCATTGATGTTTTTTGTGTTGTGCTTAACTGTATCAATCCAAACATTATTTATTTCACTAACAGAATCAATTAATAATTTTCTAAAGTCATTAGATGTTGATGGATTTGATGAGAAAATCTTATTTGGTGGAATAAATAAATTATTTTTTTCAAAATCAAAATTATCGACTCCAATCATTAATAAATCTTCTATAGTAAAATTAGATTTATATCCCAAATCTGTGATTGCAAAGCAAAGCTGCTCTAGAATAGTTATTCCAGGGTCATGATAATTATAATCTGTCCAATTTTCTCCAGACAATTTTTGAATTAGAGAAATACCTTCTTCTAAAAGATCATCAAAAATCTGACTTTTGGAGGAATAATTTTCAGTATTTAAAGTTGTTGGGTTATTCATTCATTAAATTAGTAACATTATAATAAATTTGAAAAGGCTCATTAGTTTCTGGGTTAATATTCCAGTCTCCAGATGTCTTAATTTCTAAATTATAATCATGTAAACTACCAGTCCATTTAAACTTTATTATCTTTTTATTAAAAATCCTACCAAAAAAACTATTCCAGTTGGAGTTTTGATAGTTTTTAATTCTGCGTCTTGATTTAGAGCCTCCAAAAGTAGATAAAGCAATTACATGTGATATTGAATAATAACCTGAATTAATTGATCCTGAAGCATGAGCTACTACTTCAAACGCACTAATACCATCTAAATTCTCAAGTATTTTATGCCATACTCCATCAGCAGGAACTGAACCTCTAGAAAAAGTACCAACTCTAGCTTTAATCCCTAGACAACCATTAACATCTAATTCAAATTTTGGATCATCTGTATTAATGCCAATTTTAGCATCTTTTTTAATCTTTAATACTGTTTTATGAGAGTCATTATTTATCGACAACCCTTCATTATTATTAAAGTTTGTATTAATTGTAAAATCTGCTTGCTTTTGAGATTTTTTTCTAAAAAAAGACATAAGGGTTGTATAAATTCCTGTGGGGTTAATCCTTAATCCGTCTTTTGAATTTACATTAATACCATCATCAATAACATTCATAGATGAATCAATTAGATCTACAAAATGTTTTTCACTAACAACTCCTCCTTTTTTGAAATAATTTTTTAAAGTTTCTTTGTTCTTTAAAGCCATTTTAATTTATTTAATAATGAATTGGAGATTTGTAAATTCTTCTTCTCCTGAATTCATTTTATTATTTTTATTTTCTATATCAATCCCCTTTTCGACAATAAATGATTTATCTATCTCTAAATCTGAAAAATCAATTTCTTTTGGTTTTTCATATTCAATTAAATCAATAACTTTTATTCTATGAATATTACGAGGAACTATTATTGATTTCTCACTTCCGGACTCAATAAAATCATTATCATAATTCTCTAAGGCAGAATCATAAATTTTTATTCTGCCACCTGATTTTTTACTAAAATGAATGACAGAAAACCCTGTAATATATTTAATATAATTTCTATTTTTTAGAAAATTTAAAATATCAATATTATTTATCTTTAAACTAATATTATCAATTAAATTGGAATTTTTCCAGGGACAAATAAACTCTAATAAATCTTTGTTTAACAACTCAATTGCTCTTCCTGGATTTAAATCCTTAAATAAAATACTACATTTAATCCACATATCTTCAAAAATGGGATTAATAATCTCAAAGCTAAATTGAGGTGATATATATTTATTTAAAAAGGAACTTATTTCACTAATTTGAGATGAACTAAGCTTAACTTCATCAACATGTTGATGTTTCTCAATTTTTTTCATACAAATCATAGACAACTTATTATCTAAATTACTGACACACCTTACATAGCTTAAGAAATTGAAATTATTAAGTAAAAATTGTTCGAAATCAGATTTAGTTACTGGCCTATTTTTATGTTTTAATAAATTACTAATTCTTTTATAATATTCATTGTGATTTTCTGACAAACTTATCTTAGGGGAGTCAACTGGCTGAGAAATAGAGATAATACCATCAATTTTATTTTCAAGCTCTTGAAAAGATCCGGATTTTAGTTGTGTTAATCTTAAATTTTCATTTTCAGGGATTAATTCTGTTACAGATGCAGAATTTGTATATATGGACTTTATTAGACCAAATTGATCAGCTCTATTTTTTGAAACTGCCTTAATGTAAAACTCATCATTATTTAAAATATGATTACTTGGACTAAAATCATTAGGGAATAAAAAAGATATAACTCCACTATTTAAAAGATTATTAGTCTGGTCGTTTAATATATTTTGATTTGTCAATAATTTCCACTCTTCTTTAGAAGTATAATACCATTCAATTTTTGAACTAAAGTCATAATTTTCATTTTCATTTTTTACTATCTCAAAAAATATGTCTAAATTTTTTAAATTATCAGATGATTGAAAACCTAAAATTAACTCTCCTTCATTAATTAAATTATCAAACATAGATTTATTTATAAATTCTTTTGAAAAAGTTTTTTTAACTCCATAAGGTGAAATATGAAAAAAAGAATTCTTTTCACTAAAGTCATTTTCTTTTCTATTATTTTCATTAAAGTAAAGAATAGATTCTGCAGAATAATCAATTGAAATATCAGAAATCATTGGTGAAAAAGGTTCATTAATAATACTTTCTGGATTAGTATCTTGTTTATTACTAATGCTATTTGTTACACTTGAAGCGTATACCTTCGGATACATTCGGTGACCAAAGGCATATGATGGGCAATCTAATTGAAGTTTAATTAGACCAGTTTCATAATCATTAGAAAAAACATCAATATAATTATTAGACAAATTGAAGTTTGGAGAAATTTCAGTTTTATTCAATGAATTAAAATTATGTGATTTAGAATTTTCTATAGTATCATTTTTACTATCAAACATTTGAAAATTATAATTGTCATTACTGTTAAATACATAGTTAAAATCACTTAAAAAAGATATTTTTAATCTAAATAAATTTTCAGAAAAACTTTTACCATAACCATTGTAATACTCTTTTAAATTGTGCTCAATTTCTTCTAAATTTGAGTATTTCCAATTTAAATTGAAGTCAATTACTCTTTTATTGAAAAGCTCTTCACAACCAATAAACAAAGCGGAGTTCTGTTTTGGATTTGAACCGAAAATTTCAAATTCATTTGAGTTTTGAATACTTTGACCATCTCTAAATATTTTCAAGTCTTTTAAATTGTAAACATTTGATTTAATTTTAATTTCTTCAAATTTCATCTTATTTAAAAATGCAAAAACATTATAAAACTTTTTTTGATTTATTTGAAATCTTAGTACAGGAGATTCCATAATTAAATTATAATTATGCAATTCACCATCAAAATTATCAAAAGCAGAATTTGACTTAGTTAATTTTAATTCTAATGATAATTTATTGCTAGTCCAGTCCTCTGGCATCATAATTTGATAACTATCTATTGTTTCCCAGCCAATTTCACTGGTATAACTAATTATAAATGAATCTGAGAAGATTTTAAAAAAAACTTCATCTTCACTTAAATTTGTATTATTAGATATATCAATTATTAAATCACTAAGATGTCTAACTGAACTGTCATCGAAAACAAAATCTATTAAAATATCTCTTTTAGATTTACCAAGCTTAAAAACTGGAGATCCCAAAAGAAAACCAATTTCCGCAAAATCCATATTAACTTCATCATCACTTATGAAATTCTGATCAACTCCAAGAGCATTAAAATAATTTAAGTCATTATTAAATTTATCAATTTCAGAAATGTCTGAGCATATAACCTTTGAAAAAACTGAGGTAATTAACCTATATCTTGAGTTAAAATCATATAATGAACTTGTGCTCAAAAAAATTGTCATTAAAAATGATAATTTGGCATTATTAAGAGTCAAATCATCATCAAGTTCGTACTTAATAACAGATCCATCTTCATACTGACCAGAATTTATTTTTTCACCTTTATTTATTTTTGTTTCTATAATATTTTGGTCTATTGAAAAGACACCAAAAGTTTTATTTGGAGGCGTACTTATTTTTTTTTGATTTAGTATTTCAAGAAAATAGTAGTCAAGATGTTTTTTACTCAATTTATTAATGTCATTTTGTAAATGCTTAAATAAATGTAAAAAACTAAATAATAAACCAACGTGAGGATTGTGATCAGTTTTTTTTAACGAATTGACAAGTTTTTTAGAAGATCCATTTACAACATTAGTAATCAATTTAAACAAAGAGTTATTTATTAGAATTAACTTTTTGAATAAATTATTAACAAATAATTTTTTATCATTTGATAGGAAAAATTCTTCCGAGTTAGTAATCTTTGATTCCCAAATTGAATAATTATAATTTAAAACATCTAATTTTACAATTTGAATTACTTTAGAGCTATTAATATTTGTAATAATTGAGTTAAATTCAAATAGTAATTTTGAAGCATGAGTTTTAATTATGGATTCAATTTGATTATTTAAATCACTATTTGTTAAACTTATTTTTTTATCTATTGATCTTTTAAACCAATCATTTAATGTATCAAAAAAATATTTTGTAAAATCTAAATATTTAAGTAAAATATCGATTTTTGTATTTAAATTATCGTCACTATCGAAATGCTTAATTAGTTTTATTCTCTTTGATTTAAGTTCAGATGTCTCAAATTTTGAAATTTCAGAAATTAAAAAACTTTCATCATTTGAGAACATTTCAAAAAACTCTCCATTAATATTATTATTTGAGTCATAATAATTAATTTCTTTTGAAAGTTTTCTGATATAATTAATCAATTCCGAAGTTGATCTATCGTCAATTTTTAAAAATTCAGGATTCAATATTTTTTGTTTGGAATCCATTTAATTTATGTGTGTACCCTCATTTATGTAATATGGGAAAACTATATTATCACGAATATTTGTACTGATAATATTATATTCTAGCTTAATTTCAAGGTATCCGTTGTTTAAATCTAATTTATGGACTTTCAAAGATTGAACAGAAATTCTTGGTTCAATTTTACCAATGCTTGTTGTCATTTCAAATATTAATGATTGAATTATATTATCACTTATTTTTTCAAATTGCTTATCATGAATAACACAACCATATTTTGGTCTCATAATTCTTTCACCTATAACAGTATTAAAATATATATAGAGACTCTGTTTGATGTCTTCTTCATCAGAAACCATAGATACATTACCATTTCTACCATTAAACTCAGGAGGAAAACTCCATCCTGTTCCTAAAAAAGATTTTTTACTCATTATTTAACCAATAATAACATTTATACTACCTGCAACAATTATACCACCATGAGCGGTTTTGTCACCAACTCTTGCTGCTGGTTTTCCATTAATCATAACCGTTGATGATCCACTTATAATTGTATCAGGAGTTCCAACACATGTACATGAATCTCCTAAGACAGATGCTGGCAAACCACAAATTAGAACTGTAGGGACACCAGGACCTACTATTGGACCTCCAATATGAGGAATAGGCGGTAGTCCTGGAGTTTGAAGTGGACACTGATGAAAGTCTGTTATTCTTGCTGCTGATGACATTTTTAATTAATTTGAACCATTGAACCTTTTATACTTGTAATGGATGAAGAGCTTAACTCAGTCCCTGCTGAACCTTGAGCTGTAAACTTAATCTTTGCAGTACTTTGAATATTTGCACCACTGATTAAAATATCAGATTCTGAATTTAATTTAATACCCGAAGATGCATTTAGTATTATTTTAGATGATGTATCAAGATTAATATCCGAATTACTTTTTAAAGAAATACCATCTTTAGAAATAGAAACTTTATTGCTGTTAGCGTCCTTGAATGTTATTTCAGATTTCTTATCATCTAATAGAATTTCATTTCCCTTGAGAGTAGAAATTGAAAGTTTTTCATTTTCTTCATCGAACTCAATTTTCATTTTGTTTTTTGAGACAATTGCCTTAAAGTTATTTGAGTTGTTAAATTCTTTATATGGCCTGTTATCACTAGTATATAGACTCCCTAAGATGACAGGTTGTGTAGGGTTTTCAGATAAAAAAGAAACAATAACCTGAGTCCCTATCTCGGGGATAAAGAAAAACCCTGAATCTTTAGATACATATGATTGAGATAGTTTAGCCCATAAACCATTTTCAAAAATATTGTCCCAAATATTATTATTAATTGACTTGAGTTCTGGTATAACTACTTTAACTCTGTATTGATTTTTAGGATCTTTTTCAATATCTGAAATCTTTCCAATATGAATTCCAGAAATTTTGTTGATAGAATTATTTTTTTTTAATTTCTCATCTTTTATAATAGAGTCACTAATCCCAAATGTGATTTCTGTAGTTATTTGTCCTTCATTCAATAAATGATTTACAGAACTAACGTATGCGTCTCCATCAAATTTATTGCCAAATCCTTCAAAAGTAACAACAGAATCAATATCTAATTTTGGGACACCTCTAAAACTGGATTTCCCAGAAATTCTTTTTAAACGAAGTAGTTTTAATTTAGAAAACCCTATTTTATCAATTTCATTATATGATAAATCATATGAATAATCAAAAACTACTTCATCAGGTGAAAAAAAGTTCAAATCAGATTTTTTTAAATTATCAGATGAAATCATCTTATTTAATGGCTCATTAACTTCTTTAGATATTTTTTTATTATTGAAACTATCCATTGTATTTACAATCAACTTTTTAATTTGATTTTCTGACTTTTGTTTAGCTTGAAAGCTAGAAGTATATCCACTATTTGAAACTGTTAATTCTGATTTCTTTTCAAATGATGGATTTATAAATCCTAAAGAATTATTTGAATTTATTACAACCATACCATTAAATAAAGCTCTATCAAGTATAAACTCCCAATCATTATTGCTGTATTTTGAAAAATAATCATGGGAATAATTAATGTTCTGAACTTTAGAGTCTAAACCTTTAACATTATTAACTAACTTTTTTATAATATCAGACTCCGAAATATTTTCATACATTTCATTTGTATAAGTATTAGTTAACTTTATAGCTTTATCTACACATTCAATTTTTAACACGCTTTTATCCGGATTAGTTTGATACCCTGTATGTAAATTGACTGAACATGACTCAATAATCCCTTCAAAAACCTTTACGTTAGACTGATCATATCCCATATTAATGATGACTTCATTACCAGCATCAAAAATTGAGTCTTCAATTTCTTTGAACTCATTTTTATCGCTGTCACCTCCGTATATTTCAATAAATGCTCTACTAATTTTATTCAGTTCCTTTTTAGTAACTATTTTACAAATTCTGTAGCTACTCCCAAGGTTATTACCATTAATAATAATATCAAATGAAGCTTTTTTATTAAGAGAATCTTTAGGTCTATTTACACTCGTTGACATATTTTATTTTGTTATTGGAGGTAAAATTATTTGGCTTCCACTTTTAAGATCTCTGATAGAAACTAAATTATTTAGTTCAGCAATTTTTATGTAATATTCCTTATTATCGTAATAGTGCAAACTGAGTCCTACCAGGTTGTCTTTATCTTTTATAGTTGGCATCCTAGTGATATCTGGACTTCTATGAGTTCTATCATTAAACGGATTATCAACTTCAGTAACTGTCAAAGTAACAAGGGCCCTCAAAGGATTTCCATCTCTATCAAAAAAAGTATAATTATATTTAAATGCTGTTACCTGTCCATAGTTATAATTAATAAATGTATCTCCCCAAGTCATGTGAACATAAGGATTTTTATGGGTTTCATCATTGGGTGTAACACAAATATTTTGAAGTTTATTTATGCAATCTTTAATATTTCTTCCATCAATTGGATGATTTACTACACCAGTATTATCAATGGTAAATTTAAAAGTAATTTTTGCAGGTTGAAAAGTAGCAGCAGTTGAAGATGTTGTACTTCCATCAGCGTCAGTAGTTGAAGGAAGATTATCTGTTGATTTAGTAACAGAGATTGAAACAGGATTTAATTGTAAAACAAAATTTTCAAATGGAGCTCCGCCATTTGTATCAGAATAAGCATTTATAACTAGTTTATTCATAATTTTAATTCTAATTCTAATTTTTTAAATACATTTTCAGAACACTCTTCAATAAGAAATTTTTTTTGATCTTTAGAAAGTGAAAACTTATAAGATGAAATATACTCTTCAATTTTATCGTCAATTAATTTAATGATTTCTTGTTCCGTAGAATCAAACTCACCATTAATTTTACCTTTAATTATTAATTCTTGAATTTCTATCATAATTGTACAATTTTAAATAACAAACTATTTATTTTTATTTATTCTCGAATAAGAGCTAAATCCTAAATTAATTGTTTCAATTAAGACTTCAGACTTTTGAGAATTTAATTCACCTAGTGTAACAGTTGTTGGATATGCATTTGACAAGGCAAAAGTTTCAACAGTTACTCTTTTTTTATTTTTATCAAAATCTTTAACATGAATTTCTACAGTAGCGGTTTCAATTTTATAACCATTTATCCAACCCAGATTTTCAAACCAAGATTGTAAAAAAGAAGGGTTTCTATTGTCACCAAAATTTCTTAATACACCTCTTTTAAAAACAACTTGCTTGAAAGAAAAAGTGTTGGGCAAAAGATATTCATTAAAATAATCACCTCCAGTATGAATTTTAGTAGTCTTTGTAGATTTAGATAATCCACTAATTGTTTGGAATGCACAATTGAAATTATTGCCATTTATAATAAAAACTACATCAAATTTATAACCTAAAATTGGGTATTCATCAAAAGGCTTAACACTATTACTCATTTTAATTACCTTTGAAAATTAATTTATTTTCGATTTTAGAGGGAATAAAATATTACAATATTATTCTCTTTTAAACTTAACAATTAAATGTAATAAATTTAGGTTTCTATCCAAATTAAATCAAAAGAAATATTAAATGATTTTTTTATTGAAATTATTTATGGTAAAACTTATTTTTTTATAACTTAAATGCGAAATATAACTTATAAAAATTTAATTGAAAGAAACACAAATTAAATTCGTAGGATTAAGACCTTATAAACAATCTGACTCAGAAAATTTCATTGGAAGAGAAAAGTCTGTAGAGGATGCTTTAGAGATTTTAAAGAAAAATAAGATTTTAATTATAAATGGATCTGAAGGTAGCGGTAAAACATCTTTTATAAATGCTGGTATTTTAAAAAGAATAGAATCTAACTTCCTTGGGGGTTCTGGAAGAAAATGGAATATTTGCAAACTGCGACCTGGAGTTTCACCAATTGAGAACCTATGCAGTTCACTTTCAACATCAAATCAACTTTATTTAGACTCTAAACCTAAAGCTTCAGATTATGAAGATTATTTACAAATAATTGAGAAAAAAAACAGTTTTGGACTTTTAGAAATTTATAAGAAATCAGAAATTTTTGACAAAAGAAATCTGCTTATTGTAATAGATCAGGTTGAGGATTTATTTAAATATTCAAAAATTTTTGATAATGAATTATCATCCGAAGACGACTTATTAATTGACCTTATCTATAGGTCTGTTAAAAATGAATCATGTTCAATATACTTCATCTTAGCAATTGAGTCTAACTACTTTTCAAAACTAAATATTTACGGTAAATTTTCTGAGCTATTAAGTTTGAGTCAATATAATTTAGCAAATATTAATTTAAAGAATTTTTTAAGTGTAGCTAAAAATAATATCAACTTTAATATGACAGAAAGTGTTTTTGAAAAAATACAAATTCAAATTTCTGAAAACCCATCATATTTAACAAATTTCCAATATTTATTAAAAAAATATTCGGATTCTAACGATTTTAATGGAGCGCAGCTTGATGACAAGGCGTTTAAAAAAAATGGAGGTTTAAAAAAAATAATCAATCAATCTTTTGAAGATTATTTCAATAATCAGAATGAAAATGATCAAAGTAAAATAGAGTTAATATTTAGATCAATAATTCAAGCTGATCTAGACAACATAAATAACTTTTACCAGGAATTTAAATATATAAAAAACTATTGTGAAGTTGAAGA
>TARA_B110001452_G_scaffold171371_1_pt1 | contig 15402 bp, 12 predicted proteins | sample TARA_B110001452 | Tara Oceans TARA_B110001452 (sample SAMEA4396971) | marine metagenome | biome: Polar Biome; feature: [DCM] deep chlorophyll maximum layer (ENVO:01000326); material: water (ENVO:00002006), including particulate matter (ENVO:01000060) such as... | depth 25 m
CCCCCTTCCCCCACCCACCCCTCTGGTCGTCCGCTTCCGCCCTGGCCACCCTCACCCGCCTCTTTAGCGCGCGGCCAGTCGTGCACCCCCAATCCCCGGCGACGGTGTGTGTGTGTTCGAGAGTGTGCAGAAGCGCGCGGTTCGGTAGGGTTCGAGTGAACGGTTCGCACCTCCCTCGGGCTCGGCCTCGACGACGGGCTCGGCGACCCTGATCTGTCCGTTGCCCGTCGACCCAGAGCCGCCATCGCCCCGCGTCGTCGACGGGAGCTCGTCGGCGGTGATCATGTACTCGGGCCGGATCACGGGCATGATGACGAGCTGCGCGATGCGGTCGCCCGCCTTGATGCGGATCGGGTCGCGTGAGTCGCGCGTGCTGTTGTTGGTCATCAGGACCTTGAGGGTGCCGCGGTAGTCGGAGTCGATGACGCCTGGCGCCGTGAGGATGCCCTTGGCGTTGTAGGACGAGCGTCCGGCAATCGTGCCGTACAGGTACCCGGGCAGCGCGAGGCGCACCCCCGTCTCGACCTTGGTCGGCACGCCCGGGTGCAGCTCGGCGTCCTCGGACGCGTACAGGTCGGAGCCGGCCGAGAGGTCGGAGGAAAACACGGGCACTCTGGCGTTCTCGCCCACGAGGTTGACCTGGACCGGGATGTCCAGCGAGTGCGGCGACTCGTCGTAGCCGGCCACTCGCGAGAGGAGCGAGCCCATGAACGCACGCCGTTGGCAGACGGTCGCGGCGAGCGCTAGACACTGCTAGCGCCGGCAAAGGGTCCGAGCCGCGCGCGGAGCCTTTGCGGGCAATGAGCGCGCCGCCTGTGGAGCCGCCGTCGGATCCGGTGGTCGAGGACGGGATGCAGTGCTCGGCCTTTGTGCACAGCCAGATGACGGAGCTCCTGAAGGGGACGGACGAGCCCACGCTCGCGCTGCGCCGCAAGGACGCCGTCAAGGTGCGACGTGCCGCGGCACGCATGAACCGCGCGCTGTCCAAGCACGCCAGGGCCGCCTTCCAGCGCGAGGACCGGCTTATCGTCGAGATCCACCTCCTCAAGCGCTGCATTCTCAAGGAAAATGTCGACCGCGAAGCAAACCGCGCGCGGGTCTTTGAGCGCATGCGGCTGCAGAACATGGACCGCGTGCAGCAGAGCGCGCTGGACCGTGCGATGGCGTCCGTGGCGCGCACCGAGGCGGCCATGGCGGCGCTGTCGCCCACGGGCACGGTGCAGACGCACGGCGCGTCCATGATTGCGCTGTTTGACACCTGAGACCGCGCGCGCGTGTGTGCGCGGGTGTGTGGGGGTGTGGGGGGTGTGTGGGTGTGTGGGTGTGTCGATGAGGCAGACACGAACGATAAGGGGCGACGGCGTGTGGGTAAGGTTGACGAGGCCCATGCCCGCCGCTTCCAAGAACAGGGAGCATCTTCCCAGTCTGAGTGCTTTGACCAGTGCTCCACCAGGCCAAGTGGTGGTCCGCTCCGATGGCCTCGTGCGTCCGCCCGACCCGACGGGTCCGCCCGACGAGACCGCACGATGGTGGACCGAGCGGCTGATCGCCAATCGCAAGCTCCCGTATCTCATGGCCGTCCTTTCCAACCTGGTCCAGGCGCTCGTTCGACATCAGGTGCCGGCTCGTGACGCAGCGGAGCGGAAGGAGTTGCAAAGGACTCTGCTCTCCAAGGCAATGGCAACCTTGCACAACCCGTCAGCGACCCTCGTCGTCGACTCGGACAGGGAGCACGACGGGTCGGTCGTCAAGGCGATCGCTGGGGCCAAGGGGGTCGTTCGGACCATTGGAGCCACCAGTGCACATTGCTTGCACGCGCAGGCGGGTCTCGACCGGCTCGTCCGGAAGATTTCCGCCCGTACCCAAGGTACCCAGGGACCGTCGACGGGTGACGAGGATCTCGACCGGGCGCCCGTGGTGTCGTTTTGGGACCGTGATGTGTACACGCTGCTCTTTGGGAAGGCCGGTGCCGGAGAGTTTGCAGAGGTTGCCATGGTGTCCACGGTGTATGCGATCGTTTGGACGCTGATCTTCCTGATCGGAGGGCTGGCGGCGGACCAGTTCATGCGTGACGTCGAGAAGGCGACTGGGTCTCGGTTGATAGGTCTCATGTGGTTTTTGGCATGAGGGGTTGGAAAGTGTGTGTGTGTGTGTGTGGGTTTTGGGAATCATGGGTCTGTTCAAAAAAAGGTGAGGTCCGTCGACACGGAGGTCAGAAGCCGGCGTCGTCCAGGAAGTCGCTGCCCGCGGCGCCGGTTGCCACGAGCGGCGGCAGCGCGTCGCAACCAAGGTCCATGCTGTCGATGCTGTCCCACAGGCCCGCAGCTGCGAGCGGCGCGGCCAACGCGGCCAACGCGGCCGGCGCGGCCGCCTTGGTCTGCGTGCGCCGGACGACGGCCGCGGGCGCGTCCGGCGGCACGGAGCCGAGCGGGAGTGACTCGTCGTCGCGCTTGGCCTGCCTCGGTCGGTGGGCGGCGCGGAGGTGCGGCGCGACGAGGTCGGCGACGTGGGGCTTGTCCGAGTGGCGCATCAGCTCGGGGGCCATGCGCGCAAAGGCGTTGAGGAGCTGGCGCTCGCGGATGGAGCCGGGAAGGTTGGCGCGGCCTGTGCACCGGCAGCAGACGGCGTGACACGCAAGCATGTGTCGACACGCAAGCATGTGTGTTGGCGCACGCAAGCCTCGGGAGATGGGCGTCACCGGTGCTGTAGATCTCCTGCGAGCGGAGACGCGCGCAGACGGTCGGCGTGCAGACGCCAGTCGACCGGGCAGGGGCGGTGTCGACTCACACAGCAGATGGGCTCGCCCTGCGGCCGCCACGCGAGCCCCACAAACGAGAGCCGGTCGTAGTGCGACGTGGCGCTGTGCGTCGTCGCAAAGGCGTCGCAGTCGAGGCGGGCGTCGATGCTGACGGCGCCGACCTGCGCACGGACGAGGCGGGTGAGCGCACGGTCGCACGGTTGCGTCATGAAGGAGAGAGCGAGCGAGAGAGAGAGACTCGACGCATACGCGCCTGGTTGATCACGTTGAAGTTGCGCACCATGATGTGGATGTCGGCCTCGACGGCCAGCTGGCGCGCGGCGCGCATGATGGCGAGGCGCGCCTGCATGGGTCCGGCGCAGCCTGCGGCGGCGGGTGCGGTGAGCAACGGCGCGGAGAGGGAGGTGGAGAGAGGGAGGGGGAGGGCACGTGGCGCACCGGTGCCCACGAGCCGACCGGTGTCTGCGCAGGCGGAGCGGGGAGGGAGGGAGGGGCAGCGACGACAGAATCGGGGACGTGGGAGGACCGGGCGGGTACATGGGACGGAGGCGCACGGAACACGAGCACGCGGCAGCGCGGCGAGTCAAAGGCCAGCTGCACGGCCGCGAAGCGGCGCGGCGCAAAGTAGGCGTTGGAGCAGCGGCTGGCGATGCGGTGCAGGTCGAGCGGCAGCTTGAGGCCCGTGCCGGCGACGGGGATGGCCTCGGCGAGCTGCGCACGCCGGACGGGAGAGGACGCGTCTGCGGGGACTGTCAGGAGTGTGCATTGTGTGAGTTTCTTTGAAACGAAAAGAAGGGAGGACTCGCCGTCACCACGTTGACCAGCCGCGGCACAATGTGCAGCAGACGCTCGTAGTCCCGCAGCGGCAGGTGGTCGGTGGACGCCGCCAGCTTGCTCAGCCGCGCGTCCGACAGGTCGGGCTCCGTCTGCCCGTCGCGCTTGCGCTTGCGCTCCTCGCGCAGCTTGGCCAGCACCGTGCCCATGGTCGCGTGCATCTTGGTCGTGAGCGCCCGCTTCGCGTCGTCGGGCGTGCCGTCGCCGACGACGGCGTTGGCCAGGCGGACATTCTCCCTGGCCTTTTCCCAGAGCGCGTCCATCGCCGCCGCCCCTCCCGCCGCTGCTGCCCTCGCAGGATGTGTGTGTGTGTGTGCTCCCTTTGTGCCAAACCCAAGGCGGTCACAGTACACCACCGACTCATGGAAACTGGCGACTGGAAGCCAGCCAGCCAGTTTCCAACACTCGACGTGCTAGCGTGAGGGGCAGCCTGCTCTCTGCGACACCTCGCAATGGAAACTGAGCGGCACAGAGCCAGCGCGTGCGTTTCCAATGGGGACATGGAAAACGGCTACAGAATCTAGCGCTGGGTTTCCAAAGCGCGGTTTCCATGACAGGAGGACCCACTGTAGCAAACCCCCTCACAACAGCAACAACAGCAACAACAGCATCAGAAGAACACACACACACCCACACACACCGCTTCCCATGCTTCCCATGGTCTCTCTCTCTGCGGTCCCTCCCGTTGGGCCTCGCTCGCTCCCTCGCAACCCACGCGCGCGCGGGCGCGCGTGGGTGCGAGGGGGGGGGTCTCACCGGCCGCGTCGCTGGAAGGTCTTCGGTCCGCCCGCACCCGCGCCGTGCTCGCTGCCCGAGCTGACCGACCCGGGGCTGCCATGCGGCTGCGCCGGCTGCGACGCGTCGTCCCCGAAGATTGAGTCGAAGACCGACGCGACCGTCGAGGTGGTCGCCGGGCGGTTGCGCGACCGCGCGGGCTGCGAGGCGGCCGCAACGGACGCGACGCCAATGGACCCGGCCGGCGTGCTGGCGGTCGCGCTGGCGGCCGCGGCCGGCTTGCGCGCGCGCGCCGGCGAGACCTTGCGCACGGGCGCCTTGCCTGCCGCGCTCGCCGACGTGGGCGCCGACGTGGGCGCCGGCGTGGGCTGCAGCGGCGGTGGCAGCTGCCCGACGGACGGCTCGCTCAGCGCGGCGGCGACCTCGGCGTCCAGCATGCTCGCGGCGGGCGCGCCGACGCCGACTCCAGCGTCGTCGAGCGAGGACCACGAGCTACCGAGGCTCTGCTCGGCGCTCGTGACCATGCTCCCGCTCCCGCTCCCGCTCCCGCTGGCGCCTCCGCTCGTCGTCGCGTCTCCGAGCTCCACCTCCATCGGCGCCTCCGTCGCCTGTCCAACCACCGTGGATGAATCTGGCTCGCCGCACCAGCTGCGCTCCATGGCCTCGCACTCGGCGTCGGTCGGCGCCGCGACCGACGCCCGCCGCTGCATGCCGACCAGCGCCTCGGCCAGGTTGCCGGGCAGCTGCTTCGCGGCGCCGGTGGTGATGCCAAACCACGCCGCAAACTCCGCGTAGTCGAGCATGCCGTCGCCGTTGCCGCTCTTGCGGCTCTGGTCGAGCTGCGTAAAGAGCGACGCGAGCGTCGTCGCCTGCGCAGCATCGTCAGCTGTCGAATTGCGAACCTGCTGGTAGTCGTTGAGTCGGAACGACTTCAGGACGTGCTCGCGCATCGTGTTGACCTCCGCAGTGCCATTGTACGCCAGCGCCTCCGCCGCCAGGCCGATGGGCAGCTGCGCAAACGCCTCCAGCTCCTGCGTCGCTCCTTCGTGCTCGACCGGGTCTCTCAGCTTGTCAAAGAGCTGCCCGAGCGCCGCGGGCACGGGCGAGGCCTTGTACAAGGGCGCGTCCTTGTTCTTGGACACCAGTCGGAGCAGCGACAGCCACGCCGAGCGGCTCTGCGTCGTCGGCATGCGCATGTACTCGTAGTCCACGGTGTCGACGCCGGCCGTACCCAGCCGGACAAACGTACCGGCCGGACTCGAGAACAGCGAGCGGCCGACCGAGCGGCCGACGGCCGCCGCCAGCGAGGGCCGCGAGTGGACGGCGTCCTCGCGCCGCAGCCGCTTTCTTGGGATGTACCGCAGGCTGTCCTTCTTGTCAAGGCCCATGCTCGAGTCCGGGACCTTGACACTCTTGTCGTAGCCGGCGTTGGGGTGGAAGGCGGTCGGATCACGGCCGCGCATCCCGGTGGGCTGCGAGATGGCGTACATTGCGTTGCGGTCGTTGCGGTAGTCTCGCGCCCTGTCCGCCGCGTCTCCCTGGTACAGCGACTCGACCGACCGCGCGCTCTGCCACGCGACCTGCACGTCGACCGTGGTCGCAAACCCGGTGTCGGCCGGGCCGCCGTCGTAGGCGCTGTAGCGCATGGCCTTGATGTCCATGACGCGGCCCACCCGCCACGCACCGATCAGGTTGTGCAGGTCGGCGGAGCGAACCGCGTCAAACGGATCGGCGTCAAACGGCGCGCGCAGCGTGCTGCTCGCGTGGCGGATGCCGTCCTTGTCGATCCTCGAGATGGCCATGGCGCGCGCCTCCTTGTTGGAGTAGTAGGACAGCGGGTTGCCTTGGGCGTCGAGCTCCTTGGCGCGGCTGCTGTTGTTGCCGTCGTCTGGCATCGCCAGCGCCTCGTCCATCTGCGTGATCAGCCACGCCTTGTGCGAGGAAAACGGCATGAGCTGGTAGAACCAGAAGCTCTCGCCCGTCTCCAGCGCCGCGGTGCCGCCCCCGCGTCCGTCCGGGTGGACAATCTTCGTGTGGTCGGTCATCGTGAGCTGGAAGGCGCGCACGCCGACGTACAGCTCGTTCATGGGCTGCAGCTGCCTGTCGAACATCTGCTGCGGGTAGCTCGTGTACCCGCCCGTGAACGCCGCGACAAAGTCGTACATCCCGGGCGGCAGCCACGGCGAGCCGCCCTTGCTCGCAATGTGCGTCGACTGCGAGGCCGACTGGATGTGCCGCTCGACCTCGAGCGACCCGCGCGGGTAGGCCTCGACCATGCGCGCGCCGTCGGGGCCCGTCGACGCCGCGCCAGTGTACTTGAGGAAGCCGTTGTTGCACAGGGTAGGGCCCTGAATCGCAATGTTGAAGATCGTGGCGTCGCGCGACCCGTTGCTCGTGAAGCTCTCCGGCTCGTCGTTGGAGATGATCACGCCGTCGAGCGGGTAGTCGTTGAGCAGCGAGATGCGGAAGCGCCCGACCTTGGATCCGTCGTACTCGCGGATGTAGCTCCGCAGCGCGCCGGCGGGTGGACCCGACGCGTTGGCAGCCTCAAAGACGGCCTCGTTGTGCGCCTCGATCGTGTCCGCATTGGTCGTGGGCAAACTCGCCATGTTCGTCGCGCGCGGGTCGTTGTCCATGACGTCGTCGAGCTCGTCGCCCTCGCGCACGACGCCGTAGGCGTTTGGGCCGCGGAAGACGTTGACTCCTTCGACCCACCCCCCGGGCGCAGTCGCGCCGTGGAGCAGGCGGTTGAGTCCGTCGAGGCCGATGACGCGCGACACGGTCTGCTGGCCATTGCCGTACCTCGCGTCGTTGGGGTTTCCACGCCCACCGGCCATCGGGTCGTTTGCACCCGTGCTCGGCTTCGGTCCCGTGCGGCTCGCAAAGCCAATTGGTGTGCGCTGTGCAAACGCGACGTCGCCTGGCGACAGACGTCCACTCCACTGCGAAAGAAACTCGAGCGGGGCAATGCGCGAGTAGGGAATGCGGATGTTGGTCTGTCTGTTTGGCTTGTTGCTCTGCTGGAGCCCCGGGACTTTGATGTCATTCGAAGGATTGCTTACTTTCTTGCCTCGAAACGCTGGCAGGTTGCGAGGCACCGTCGTCGGGTTCCCCTGCAAGCCGCGTTTTGTTCCGGCCTGAGGCGTCTCCGAAGGCGCCACCGCACTTATAGGGTTGGGCATGTTGAACAACACGGGACGCACGCGCGTGTGCGGGCGTGCGTGTCTTACTCTCTCAGAAAACGCGGATTGTTTTATCGCGTTAGCGACAGGGACTCTCGCCTACAGTACAGCACCGACTAATGGAAACTAGCGGCTGGGAGCCAGCCAGCCAGTTTCCAACACTCGACGTGCGACCGTAAGGTAGAGCCTGCTCTCTGACAGGCCAGGGCTCCACAGCCCTTCGGGTTGAGGTAAAAGGTTCAGACCGCGTCGCACTCGAGGCACGCATCCTCAGAAGAGCGCGTCTGTCGCGCTTCGAATTGTGACCGCGTCCGACATCAAGGACGCGAGCACTTCCGACGCGCTTTTGGCAGTCGTCGTCGAGATGTTGCTCGACTTGCACAGCTTGCCGAGAAGCTCGTCGGTCACGATCTCGTCCTGCTCGAGCTTGCGCAGCGTCGCGCGCACGATCGCCACGCCGAGGACGTCGCCCGGCAGGCCACACTGCCGGGCAATCCACTCGGTGACCAGGGGCTCCTGCAGTGCGGTGAGCGCCGACATGTGGACCTTGGCGTCGACCTTCAGCAGCTTGGTGGTCGCGTAGACACGATCGCGAAGCGCCCACACCGACGCCGCCCACCCGCCGCGGTGGTTGACCGCGCCTGGCAGCGGCGACGACACGTCGTCCTCCGACAGCATCGAGGAGGACGAGTCGACGGTCACGAGCGCCTGTGGAGGCAGCGAGAGCGGCGGCAGCACCGGTGCCTGTGCGTCCGACTGTGGCTGGGGCGGCGGCTGCGGCGGCGGCGGCTGCGCGGCTGCGCACGGCCGCACGACCTCGGCGTCCGTCCACGCCAGGACGACGTCGACGACGCCCGCGACTTCGGTGCGCTTGGTGATGCCGACGTTCTGCGCGCTCAGCTCCTTGCTCTTGTCGAGCGCTTTGCGTACGTCCTGCGCCGCGCAGTCGGGCGCGATGGTCTCGAGCCGCTCGTCACTGGGCGTTCCAGGCAACGGGTCGACGAGGCGCTCGAGCGTGCCCTGGACGACGCACGTCGCGAGGAGGCAGTTGGGTCGCGCGAGCAGGTTGACGCGGCAGCCCGCGTGCGTGCACGCGCGCGCGTGCGCGAGGCCGCGCTGCATCACTCGCAGACTCGTCTTCCTGATCTGCGCCTCGACGCCCGTGTGCAGCCAGCCGAGGTGCCGATCGACGACGACCTGGATCGTCGTCGCGACCGATCGCCGCTTCTTCTCGATGGCGTCGGCCAGCGGGTCGGCCTCGCGCCGCTCGCGGAGGGCGGCGTTGTTGACGCGCGCCTGCACGCCGGCCAGTCGGTTGCGCGAGCGGCCGACGGCCCGGCCGCAGAAGCTGCCGCCCAGGTCGTTGAGGTGCCGCTGCCTCGCTTCCGCCGCGGTCTCGGACCCGTCGAGCGTCGCCGCGCCGCGATGCGACGTCGGGACGTCGGCGGTGATCGTCTTGTCTTCCTCCTCGGGGCAGTTCTTCTGGCGGTTGCGATCGACCATGACGGTGGCGTCGTTGATGGTCCCGCAGAGCGGGCACACGACGCTCGCCCCGTCGCGGTCCGTCTCGAGCGACGCGTGGTCGCGATTGGCGCACTCGGGGTTGCGGCAGGTCCAGCCGTCGGCGGTGCGCACGATCTTGATCGGACCGACACCGTCTGCGACACCGTCTGCGACACCGTCTGCGACACCGTTTGCGAGTCGCGCCGTCACGCTGGTCGGCGAGTCGAGCGCCTCGGAGTCCTGCTCGAAGCGGCGCTTGCCGCCGTTGGTCGTGGCGGTGGCGGTGGCGGCTGTGAACGCGAGCGCCGTCGGGTTGTGCTCGGGGTTGCCGTAGCTCATTTGCTGGCGACGTGCCGCCGCCTGGCGGTATGGCTCGGCAATCCGGAAGCCGACCGAGGCGTCGGTGCACTGGAACGACCCGAGCAGGCCCTCCATCCAACCGCTGCTGCCCGAGTCGCTGCGCCTGATTGTCGGGACTGGCATCGACCGCGCGCGATGCATCCTCGTCGAGCGGATCGCTGCGTGCCGGTCTCTCGACCGCGCGCGCACGCGACGGCGGGGTGTGTCGGAGGACGGTGCGCCGCGGCGCGCCCGCGCAGAGCGACGTGTCTCTACAGACGCGCCGGCTGCTCCAGCCGACAGGAATGGTCACGAGTGCGTGCGATGGGCAGCGCCAGCAGAGCCGGGCACCGCCGGCGACGCCTGGATATGGCACGCGCGCTAATCGATCCGTCCGCTCCGGCGGCGGCTGCCGCGCCTCTCGTGGCATGGAATGAACGCAGCGGTCAACCGGCTTCGTCGTCGAGACACGTCGCCCGCGAGACTCTTTGAACCCCACATCCAACCCATGCAGTTTCACTCCGTGCGGACGCTCGGGCTGCGCGCCACCGTCGGAGGCTACTCGCCAGTGGCCACCTCGGAGCAGGCGCCGCCGTTCCACGCGCCGACGCACGGCGGCGGCACCGAGTCGGTCGTCGTGCAGGTCGAGCGGGACGAAGAGGACAACGTCGACTTTACCAATGCGAGTCTCTATCTGTCGGGCATGCAGACCGTCTTCGCCATCTGCATGTGCGCGGTTGTCTCGGTCCTGTCGTGCTGGCTGGCTCCCGAGGGCGGCGTGTCCGCCGTGCGCACGCTGGCCTTCTGCGTCGCCACGAGCGTCGTGCTGATGCGCAGGCCGCTTCGGGTCGGGCGCGTGCGCGGCGTGCAGATTGTGTTTGCGTCGCTGCAGCCGAGTGTGGCCATCTACCTGCTCGGGCTCGTCGTCGAGCAGCTCGTGCACACCTGCGCGTCCGACACCACGCACGCCCCGAGCTGGCGGCGCGTCGTCTTCCACGGCATGATCCTGATGATGCTCGTGTCCGGGCTCATGCGCGCGCGGCGGCCGATGGAGGACACAGACCTGCCTTTTTTGCTCACGGCGCTGGCGCTGCTGGTCACGGCGATGATGCCGCCACCCGCCGTCGCGCTCGTCGGTCCGCTGTGCCAGCCCGTCGACGTCTTCGACGCCGCGGACCGCGTCCTGCGCGCGCTGTCCTTCTCGGTGGTCTATTGCTCGCATGTCTACGCGTCCACGGCCGCCGACGCCATCGGCGGGCACGAGACGGTCATCACCGTGACGCGGGCGGCCTCGGCGGCCGTCTGGACGATGGGGGCGTACCTCGCGCTCCTGCCAATGGCGGTGGTGCAGTGCGCGCTCATCATCTACTCGCGACTGGCGCTCGAGGCCGGGCAGCCGCCGCCGGCCGCGCGCAGGGCGGCCGCGCGCACGGCGGCCGCGCCGCCGCCGCCGCCGCCTTCGGAGCCGGACCGTCTCGTGCCCGCCGATGGCGTCGACGACGCCTACGCGGCTTCGCCGCCTCCGACCGAAGCGGATCCGGACCGTCTCCTGCGCGTCGATGGCGCCGATGGCGTCGACGACGCCTACGACGCCTACGCGGTGCCGCACATGCAGCCGCCGCCGCCGCCGCTGCAGGGATTTGCGCAGCCGACCATCGGCCCGCTGGCCTTCCGCCAGGTCGGCGGCGGCGAGCCGGTCGAGCACGCGCAGCCCCCGCCGCCGCCGCTCGGTGGTCCGCGGCCGACGGCGCTCACCTTTGGCTCGCTCGTGCCGCGGTCCGCCGCCGCCGCCAACGGGACGGCCATGTCGGACCAGCGCTTCCAGGCAGCCGTCGCGGCCGCGCAGCTCGACGGGACCCCGGTGTAGATCCGTCGATGGTGGAAAAAAACCACACCGTTTTTCATCAGACACGTACAGTAGGGTTTTTGGACACACACAGCCCCTCTCCCACACGTCAAGGTTGTTGGTCCTCGTCCATGCACTCCGGGGCGGGGCTGTCGGGGTGCGCGGCGCCGGGCCTTTTGCCCATCACCCGCTGGCAGACCGAGCGGTGGTAATGCGCCTCCTCTTGGTTTCTGATCGAGCGCGCTTCGCACACGCTGCAGCGCACGATGCCGTCGACGACCTTGTGGCGGTCCTGGTTGAAGAGGACGGTCCAGAGACCCCCGTCCGTCGGCGTGGATGCGAGGCTGACGCGCGCGAGGCGTTTGTCCTTCAGGAGGGGCTCCGAAGGCAGCGCGTCGACCGGGTCGTTGAGGCGGACGACGGCAAAGCTGCGAAAGAAGGCGAGGAGCACCTTGCCGAGCAACGACACGTCCGAGTCGCCCCGTGCCTGACGGCCCGACGCGTGGTGGTTCACCAGGACGTGGTCCATGAAGAGGCACAGCGCAACCACCTGCTCGTAGAACAACGGACGGTCGGTCATTCTGAGCCAGTACTCGCGGAAGCCCTTCCCGAGCCAGGCGTCCTGCGGCCCGGCGCCGGACGGGTAGTCCGGGTCGTCCGGCTCGGCGCCTTCCAGATCGGTATCGCCGCTGCTGGACGGCGCGTCGAGTCCATAGCCCAGCTCCGCGTCCCCGTCCTCGTCGTCGATCTCTCCCTGCTCATGCAGCTCGGCCTGGCGGCGCAAGAACCTGCGCTTATACTTCATGATCACGGTCGCCGCAACGACGCGCCTCTGAATCATCCTCGTGAGCAGAACGGACATGCCGAGCTCCTCCAGCGAGCCCAGGTCCGACTGCCCGTCAAACGCCTTCAGCTCCCACGCCTCGATCCTCTGGAGCAGCTCGCTGGGCTCGCTGGAGGAGCTCAGCATGGTGTCGACGGCCGTCGTCCACAGCATGGTCGCAAAGTCGTCGAGAAAGGCCTTGCCGTCTGCGTGGAGCCGCCCGGGCATCGTCATCAGCCCACCCGGCTGAAACAGAAACAGCAGCGCCTTGGGCGTGTCGGGCGGCGGCTTCGCGCCGGTGTACACGATGCCGTGCGGCGCCGGCGCGCTACCCGCGGACGCGCCGAGGATGGTCTCGAGGAGACCAGCGGTGGGCGCGTGGGTCAGTGTCAGCAGCGGCAGCTGGCCGCTGCTCGCGGCGGTCGGGACGCGCGTCGCGTGCCGCGCCTGGCCGCCCGCGGACCGGTGTGCAGGCGCGTCCTGTCCGTCTCGCTGATGGTGTCCATCTCGCTCATGGTCTCGCTGATGCTGATGCCGCCGCCGCTGCTCCTCCTGCACGGCCGTGCGCACACGCTCGTAGATGAGCCGCTCTCTCGGCGTCGGGTGGCCCTCCTTCCACCCGGCCCGTGAGCTGCCACGCGTGATCGTGCCGCCCGTGACGTTGCTCGACACGTGGGGTACCTCCGGAACCCGAGATTGGGACATCGCGCAGGGCTCGGTGCGCGACGCGCGTTGCACCTCCTGTACACACGCAGAGGCAATCCAGCGTTATTCTTGGTCGGGGTCGGTCGCCCGCCTGCCCACCGCCGGCCCGCCTGCACACCGCCGGCCCGCCTGCCCACCGCCGGCCCGCCTGCCCACCGCCGGCCCGCCTGCACACCGCCGGGCGAGAGCCAGTACGGGCGGCCGGGGCGCCGTCGCTTGTGACCGCCTCTTCTGCCGAGCAGCAGCTGGGCGCGCGCATCCAGACCCACGCAAGCACGCAAGCACGCAAGCAAGCCTCGCCACTCGCTTTTTTACGCATGTCCAGCAGCAGCACCCAGTCGGCCGAGCAGCAGCGCGTCAAGCTCATCAACGACCAGGCCGCGGCCATCAACGCGGACATCAAGTCCGACCCGGACCTCAAGGGCGCCGTCCTGAAGCTGGTCGAGTGGTGGGACCCAGAGCGCGAGAGCGGCTCCTGCTTTGGCAACCTGTGCGACGACGCGCGTCTGCAGTTTTGCTGGCAGAAGAAGGACCTCCACCGCAACCCAATTCCAGACAGCGCCACGCCGTGGACCGACGTGCACATGCTGAGCAACCAGAACAACTGGGACGACCCGCGCGCCATCATCGACACCGAGCACTGCAGGTTTGTCAAGGCCGATCCCGACGGCACCAACAAGACACTCGTCACGGGCAAGCACATGATCGACAACTTCCGGTCGGTGTTCCGCGACGAGGGTCTCGACGCGGAGTGCGACCTCACCAAGACCACCAAGATTGCCATGGGCGCGCCGCGCTTCGCCTTCATCCAGGAGCCGCCCAACTTTGACGAGTGGCTTCTCAAGACGCGCGTGGTGCTCTTCTCGTACAACACCACCAACGAGGCGGACCCAAAGGAGCTCATCATCGTCTCCGATCCGATGAACTCGTCGATCCATCTGCAGAAGCCGGGGTACATGGGCGCGCAGCCCCTGCCGACCAAGATCCTCAACGAGGACGGCGAGTGGGAGACCTACAGCCACCAGGTCACCCCCACCGAGCGCAAGATCGAGGACATTGGCACCGAGACCAAGGAGGAGTCGCGCGCGGCGGCCGCCAAGGGGCTCGGCACGCAGGTCGACGCCGGTCCGGTCACGTGGAAGGGCCAGTCGTGCGCGCTGTTTGTCTGGCAGATCCCCGTCGAGCCCAACCCGCCCGTCGCGGCGCGCGGGCTCTCGCGCGGGCTCGGGTCGAGCGTGCCCGTCGGGCAGCCGCTGTCGGCCGCGCAGGCCGCCGACTGGGGCGACGACGACGAGCCCGTGCACTACCGCAGCGCCCACGCCCCGGGCTCCGAATCGGGCGGCGAGGCCGACGAGCCGCGCTACCGCGGTCTCGACGGGGGCGGGATTCGCGTGCCGCGCCGCGGCACGGCCACCGAGGGCCGCCTCAGCATCGGCGCGTACGAGGGCAAGGCTGGGCCGTTGCACAAGACCAAGCTCGTCGCCAGGAGCGAGACCTCCATCTGCACACCCATCTTCTTCACGACCGTCAAGCCCGGATCGATTCTCGACACGGAGTCGATCAAGCAGGCACTGAGGCACTCGGTAAAGTGCCACGAGCAGACGCTGCAGGTCGGCAAGGCCATTCACTCGCGTCACGACAACGAGGCGTCCGTCGAGGCCGGACTGACGACGAAGATGACCAAGCAGGCCAAGACGGAGATCGAGTGCAACACCGGCGTCACGATCTTTGAGAAGACTCACAAGACGCCGGTGCTGACCGGCGTGCCGGTCTGACCTCCGTCAACGCGCACCTGCACTTGAAAAAAGGGGAGGAGGGAGGGGTTGGGCGCTGCACCGCGCGTTGGTGTGTTTGAGGTGTTTGAGATCTTCCAGAGGAATCGATTCATTGCGTTCACAGGCACACACACACAGCCTCCGGCACCCCACCCTCTCTCCAACGGTCTCCAACGGTCTCCAACGGTCTCCATCGACCTTGAGGAGGTACCTTGAGGTACCTTGACATGGCGGTCTCCAACGGTCTCCAACGGTCTCCAACGGTCTCCAACGGTCTCTGATGTTCCTCAGCCCCTGGTCTCTGCGACCAGCTGCGACAGCATCGAGGGCACGAGCGTCGGGTCGACCCCGCTGCGGACGGCCTGCCACGCGGTCGTGTGGTCGACCATCATCGCACGCAGATCCTTGGACACGGCCCTGACCATCGCTCGCACGCGCGACTCGGCCTCCAACGAGTCTTCGGTGCCGACGTCGGTGGCGTCGGTGGCGTCGGTGGCGTCGGTGGCGTCGGTGGGGGCGGCGCTGGTCGCGCAAAAGTCCACGTGACAGTCGTCCAGCGCGTCGCGGCTGAGCGCGTGCCCGGCAACAGGTCGGTCCGCGGCGATGAGCTCGTCCAACCGGACCTGCTGCTGCGCCTCCTGTCCGTGGCACCCAATCGCACGCACGCGCGCCCCGACGGGCGCCCCCGACTCGACCGAGGCGCACATGCGCCGTGCGTCGCGCCGGGCCTCGGCCACCGCCATCCTCCGGCTCGCGCACGACGGGTCGGCCAGCGCCGCCGTCGCGGCCAGCTGGACCGCGGCGAGCAGGTCGGCGCACTCGGTCATGCGGCTCCGCTGGTCGGCGGTCAGCTCGTCCTCCGCGCCCGTCTCCGCGCCCGTCTCCGCGCCCGTCTCCGCGCC
>TARA_B110001452_G_scaffold54321_4_pt1 | contig 15399 bp, 11 predicted proteins | sample TARA_B110001452 | Tara Oceans TARA_B110001452 (sample SAMEA4396971) | marine metagenome | biome: Polar Biome; feature: [DCM] deep chlorophyll maximum layer (ENVO:01000326); material: water (ENVO:00002006), including particulate matter (ENVO:01000060) such as... | depth 25 m
GCGTACCATGACGGGCCCTCTTGCACGCACAGTCCTGCACAGGCTCCGATTTGCCCGAATATGGGGCTTGGGTGACCGAAAGGCCCCTGCAAGTACCACTCCGTGCCTTGTATTGATGGAGGGTGACCCTGCACTTGATATTGCATATGCATCGTTTGAAACTCAAAAAACAAACGAACTTCCTGCACGTCTACAACTTTCGGCAAGGTGCCCGTTATCGCCTCCAGAATTTGATGTTAACTCTCCCGTATATGACGTGAACATCGGGCATGTTCTCCCTCCCTCTCTTGAAGAGGCAAACGCTGGAGAGGAGCAAGGAACTTCCCCTCTGCTTCCTGTCTCGTGGCAGCGGATGAACCATGACCCTTCCCTTATGGATGATGATTTGAATCCTGAAATCGTAGTTCTTACCGATGCGGTTCAACTGGCAGCTCAGCCCGGAAAACTGGTCGACGCATTGATGGTTCTCAAACAACAATTTCCAGGGGCGTTGATTTGGACACCTGGCTTGGGCGGTCCCGACAATGCCGCTGTATTGACTTGGATGGGCGTAGATTTGTTTGACATGGGTCGAAGTCACGAAGCAACTTCTTCAGGAGTTCTGTTGACTCTGCAAGGGCCAAGATATCCTCTGGCTCACGAAACCACCGACATGGTCGCTCAAAGCCAGCATTGGATCCAATCACTTGATGAGGTTCGCTCTGCACTTCAATCCGGGACGTTACGGACTCTCGTTGAGCGACAGTCCCTATCCAGTCCCCGACTCGTAGAGCACTTGAGATATCACGACCAAGCGGCTGCTAAAGTTAAAGGACTTCTTTCATCTCATGTTTCTCGTGATACTCGTTTTCCATGCTATTCAACGACCATGCTTGAAGAACCATTGGTGACTGATTGGGAGCGTTTCATGACAACACAATACGAAACACCTTCTGAAGTCCGTGAGGTAATGATTTTGCTTCCTTGTTCAGCACGTAAGCCCTATCGTCTCTCGCGCTCCCATAGTAGGTTCATACAGGCCATTCAATCAACAGCCTGTCATGAAGTCATGATGACCTCCCCCTTAGGGTTGGTACCTCGGGACCTCGAAGACGTATGGCCTGCATCACAATATGATGTTCCCGTCACTGGGGATTGGAATCGTGACGAACTGGCTCGCGTTGAACGTATGCTACGCAATCTTGTGGAACGGACGGGTTACAAGCGAGTCATCAACCATACCGATATGGATCTCTCATTCCTTGAATGTGAAGTCGTTGAAACACGACAGGGTCGTGGGGCAGGGTCTCATGATGCGTTAAACGATTTGAAATTGGCCGTGAAGGATGCAGTTCAGACCTATGAGTTGCGCAACCAGAAGAACTCGCTGCGTCTCCGTGCAAATTACATGAGTGTCGCTCGGAAAAACATGCGTAGCGATGAATGGCTCAAGGGTGTATCTGTGCGTGGGAAGGTTCCCCGTTGGCGCTTGGAGCGAGAAGGTGTCCAAGTTGCCGTATGGTCCATTGACCGTAATGGTTTTTCATTCTCAAAATCTTCAATAGACCTTCTCTTTGAGCACAAGGCTTTACCGACAATCAGCATCAAAAGCGGGCTCACGTGGAAGGGGGACGTATTTTCTCACATGATTGCCGCATATGACTCAAGTATTCGGCAAGGGGATGACCTGTTAGTCGTTCAAGATGGAAAGGTTCTGGGGCTTGCTCGTGCGGTTGCTGCGGGATGGGAGTGGAAGGGCACTCCCGGCACTCTTGCAAAGTCTCACCAACGCAAGAAGTAAGCCCACAGCACAAGGTTCTGCGCCATGGTGTTGCGGAGTGGTTAAGAAGGGGAGATTAGTCGGAAGGCCGCTGGGTGATTGCAAATGGCACGTATGTTCAAGTCCCGTAAAGGTCAAAGTGGCTCCTCTCGACCTCATGTAAGTGATGCTCCTGATTGGTCTAACAAGGATAAATCAGCCGTTACAACCCTCATTCTTGATCTTGCCAAGTCCGGCAAATCAACCGCAGAAATCGGTACTATTCTCCGTGACAAGCACGCTGTTCCTGACGTCCGTCTGGTCCTCGGAATGCGTATTGGCCAAGTCCTCAAAGAAAACGACATGACCGGTAGTTATCCTGAAGATATGATGAACCTCATGCGACAAGCTGTTGACATCATCAATCACCTTGGTTCCGGAAACCACAAGGACATTCACAACAGGCGAGCCCTGGAAATCACAGAATCCAAGATTCGACGTTTGGCTAACTACTACAAAAGCGAGAGTCGCCTCCCAAGTGACTGGCGATACAAGCGAGACGAACTCCGCCTAATGGTTGAGTGAAGCAATCTTTGAACCATCTCTTCAAGGTCAACTTGATGAGGGGTAGCATCCTAAGAGTTACGGGATCACCATGCGAAGCCTCTTAGAAACTTCATTTTTCATTGAAGCTAGAGATCGTATCTTGAGTCAGGTCGCTCGCATTCAAGAAGCCACCATGATTCATCTCCATGCTCCTTCGTCACTCCCGGGAGTGCTTGCACTCGGTCAACTTGAAGCAGCTTGTTTGGATGCAGGGCTCAAATATCGACGCCGGTTTTACCCTGCTGGACACCACCGCCCCCGCGATGAAGTGCTTACGATAGAACCTCCTTCAACGGGATTAGGTGTGGTGATTCTCCCCGAGGAAGAAACTTGGAATCTGATGGATGTGAAAGAAGATGAAATGGTCCGTCTTGTCCCGTTAGCAGCACAAGTACAACTTGGTGCCCAAAATAGAAAGCATCAGGGTGCATTGGATTGTGTAATTCAGGCATCAGTTCTTGCTTCATGTTTGGCTCCAAACGGTAGGCGCGTTCGTCAAATGCGACCGTTTTCATCCCTCGGATTGTGGTTGCGTGGTTCGCTTGATACCACCATTGACCCAATTTACACAGCAGTAAACATGCACCTCAAGGAGGAAGGTAGTATTCGTTTGGTCTCCCTTCCCGAAGTCAAAAATCCTCACCAGAACATGATTCCCGGGCTTGCTGAGCGGCGGTTCAAAAAACTCCATGGCGCATGGCCCAAAATGGATGTTGAACAACGAACTCAAGCCTTGAGTGAACTCGCTCTTCCTTGCTTGGCTGACATGGCGCTTTCTACACCTCGGCTAGAGGAACTATTGTGGCATAGAATGCTTGTGGGTGATGTTGAAGAGGATTTGGCGAGCCAGGCCTTCGCAGCACAACAAGCATGGCCGGAAGGGCTCGATGAAGAACGCTTACATGCTTCAAAGTTGATTGACAAATGGCTCCAAACAGGGCATTTGGGCACGGAACTTGAAGCGACGGGTTGAAACATAATCCCCCCATGCGCTAACCATGGCGATTGAGCGATTGTTGACTGGAAGTATCCAAAATCAAGTTCAGGAACTGATGTCTACTGAGGATCTTGTCATTGAGGCATTTCGAGATCTCGTCAAAGACGAACTCAAAGCACACATTCGGGCAAAGGTGGACGAAGACCCTGATTTGAAGGCAGAAATCAAGGAAGCAGTTGCCTATTATTTCCATTCTAAAGCCCGAAGTATTTACGCTGAACTCAAAGCAACTCGTGCTGCGACCCGCCTCGGACTTCGTTTGCTACCCGATGAACTACAAGGTGAGGTTGGAGAGGCTTTAGTGACCCTGTTTGAAAAAGAACTTGGCGCCCTTCTTGAGAAGGCACTTTAGGCATATATTGGCCCAAAGAAGAGTTCAAGTTATGTGCCGGAGAACTTTCGGCGTAATGTCGGTCTTATGCGTACAGCATCATTCATCATCTTCATCCTTGTTGCAACACTGGTTCTGCCATTTGTTTCACCAACGGTGCAAGCTGCAGATGAATCGGACGACGTCATCGTTTGTTGCGATGCTTCCGAAGTTGAATTGTATCTCCTCGGCAGCGATAGTAACAAGCAATTGACACCATTTTTTGCTGAATTAAGTACTGAGTCACAAGCGATCTCAATGCAGAACTCAATCTCTTCTCAAGAAAGCGTGGGTAAGTGGACCCTATCCAATACATGGGGCGGGGATGTACCTTCCTCAAGTTGGTCCTTTTCCATGGAGTATGAAGTCAGCGGAGCAGCCGGGGCGCAAATTAACGCTACTGCTTCCCTAGCAATCGGTTCAAAGAGTTACACTACCCAAACCGAACCTGGCGGGTCATTCCTCGCTCAAGGAAAAGGTAGCCTTGATTTCATAATCGAGGTTGAAGACTCTTTTGAACTGGCGGAATCTTCATCCATTGTTCTTGAACTAAAAGCACAATCACTTCTCTTTTCATTCCCAGAAGGAACCGAGGCAGAACTCAAATTCCTTTGGGGCGGTGAAGATGATCCTTCATCGATTGAGGGTATACTTCCAATTCTTGATATCATGATGCCGACACCCGAAATTGAAGGTTCGGATGTTTACCTTGCTGTAAAACTTGATTCACCATGGGGACTTTCCACACTGGCTCTTGCAGAGTCGATTTCCCTCAATGTCAACGGCCAGACAGTTACTGGAGATCCGATTGAAACAGCATCAAGTGATACCGTTCGGGTCACTTGGACATGGGATAAAGCTGCGGGAGGTATCGAAACTATCTCAGTGGAAGTGGAACTGAAGTTTCAACCCGACCAACCTTCTCTAATTGGTTCCACAACGTTTGAAATTGAAACGTTTGACACAGATTCAGGAACCGGGACATACTATCCTCCTGATGAACCATTGCGTACGAATGGCGACGGTAGTTCTCTAGATGTGAACATTCAAATGGACCTTTCAAAGGATGGGGACACGCTGCTTCTGAGAAAAGTTACTACGCTAACAATTGATGATGAAATGGCCTTCTGGATGCGATGGGGTCTTGACCATATTGGAGATGAAAATCCTGCACTTTCCTCAACGCTAAGGGCATTTTCTGAAGGTGCAGTCTCAGAAGAAGACCGAGTGAGCCGTTCCATTGAGGAAACAGAGGTCGGAGAATTTGAGCGGCAAATGGTAAGCCTCGGTCCACTGTATCTCTCAGGTGGTCTTGGAATTCAATCAGAAGATTTGCTCGGAACATTCCGTGAATTTTCTTCATTGAAAGTAGACCTGGACCTCAACGGTGAATCTGCAGTTGTTAATCACCCAGTTACTCTTCGCTTTTCAACCACTGAGATCGTTACAGAGGGCACACAATTGGAACTGGTCAATCAATTCATCGTGGTCCAACCAGCACCGCTCTGGAGTTCGTTTTCATTATCCTTAACCGCCAAAACATCGGCATTCACATCGCTTAGTAACAGTGTTTTGAGAGAATCCACGCAATTTGAACTATCGGTTCTGCGGATGCCATGGGGCGACCAGATAACTCTAGAGGGCGAGGGTATCATGCAAGATGAAGCATTCCGACTAAATTCAGTGCCGACCACAGCAGTGTCATTCACTCCAATGCCACTCACCCTTCTTTCTGTATTTGGTTTACTTGGGGCGTTTATAGTGGGCATGCGCATCACCCGCCAACGAAAGCGAACCGTCATGTATGCAGAACTCGTTCTCATTCCTGTAGTAGGACTTGTCCTCGTTCTTGGCTATCCGGCTATTTTTGTCGGAGGTGCTGTTATTGCAAGCACTTTGATTTGGTGGGTTACTGCAATAGCTAGCCCTCGTCTAAGCCCTCAGAATAAGCGAAGAGTTCAAAACGCCTTTCCTACGATCCCATGTCCTGCATGTCAGGTGGCCAACCCGGTGACGTCAACAGAACGCCCACACCGATTTGCATGTGCTGGTTGTGAACGTGTGATTCGACTTGAAGCCTGATTAGAGCTTGAGGTCTTGAAGGTTAGATACCAAGTTAACAGCGTCCTGATAATCACCAGGAGAAAAATATCCGACGAATTCCTCATTCTCATCAACAGCGACGACCGCTTGGGGGCTGCGCAACTTGATATTCTCAAGAACTACTTTGAGTTTATCATCAAGGTGAACGAGCATGAAGTCCATTTCCATGTGTTCATGGCAGGCTGCACTTGATGAGTTGACTCCTTCACTCAGCGCTTTAATCATTTGACGTTGGCCAATCACGCCTTGGACATGATTGTCATCATTAAGGACAACCAAAATCCCACCCGAAATACTCAACAGGCGTTTAGCACCTTCTTGGAGAGTATCTTGAGCCCCAATTGTACTGTGTTCATCATCAAGTTGCAAACTGGAAACGGTCTTGCCCATATTTGACCCACGGGATACGTATTCTATCTAACTTGCTTTCATTTCTCTTCAACAGATACTTCGTGACAGAGAATAAAAGAACCATCTTCCTGAAGTCGGGCATATCCAATTCGTTCTAGTTGGACAATAGTTCCTATTTTGAGTGCGTGCTTCTCTAAGCGTCCATTCTGTGTAATTATCTCATTGTTGGAAGTCGATATCAACGTTCCTTCTGTACTGTTTTCTTCTGTGATCCAGTGAACAATTGAACGCTTGTCGCTACGTTCAAACGAATGAAGAATCGCTTTAGGACCCTCTAGGTTAATGTCTGCGAATTCTTTCAATCGGAGTGAACCCTTTTCAAAGTCTTCCTGTTCAAGATAAACGGTTCCTTTATTCATGTCCCATGTTCGGGAACCCATTGTTTTATCATTCGGGTTTACGGGATGTGATACCGTTTTTGGAATCTCCAATCCCTCAAGGGAGCACAACACAGGTTCACGAATGAATGAAAGTCTCGGTGCGGTTGAATCTACCACTTTTGTATTGTGTGCGTAGAGAGTTGAAAGAGGAACTGAGATGTCCTTCTGAGTAATTCCAAGTTCAAGCCAGAATGCTCTTAACGCTGCATCAGAAATCCCTCTCCCTTTCAATCCTTCAAGTGTTGGAAGACGAGGGTCCCCCCAGCCAGGGTATCTGCCTTCTTCAATGTCCAATCTCATCTTTGATGTAGAAAAACCACCCCACTCGTGGACCTTTACCCTACCCCAATACATTGTTTCAGGATAGTTCCAGCCGAAGTGTTCGTACAGAAGCGTTTGCTTTCGGGTTGAGTCCATTAGGTCCTTCCCCCGAACAATGTGAGTCACGCCTTGGAGGTGGTCTTCGACAGCACTTTGGAAATCGAGTAGAGGCCAAACAACATACTTCGAGCCGATTGATTCACGGGGATGGGGGTGCGCTTCCGTATCCTGTAAGCGAAGTGCAGGCCAGTCACGAAGAGCAGGGTTTTTCAACGTCATATCCGTTTTTACTCGGACAACTACTTCTCCAGGGTTAAATTCCCGGTCTAGCATCTGTTGCCACAATTCAAGGTTTTCTAGAGATGTTCGTTCCCTGCAAGGGCAGTTGGTCTTCCCAACACGGTGCTCTTTGAACGCCTCAGCAGAACAGCGGCAAACATAGCCATATCCTTTCTCAAGCATCAGTGATGCGTGCTCATAATAATGTTCCATTCGGTCGGATGCGATGACAACTCGGTCTGGCTTACGGCCAGTGAGCCATGCAGTTTCTTCCTGTATGCGCTCATACGCTTCAAGCATTGGGGGCTTGACTTTGGTATCTGTATCATCAAATCTAAGGATGAATACACCGTCGTACATTTCCCGGTATGTGCTGTTGATGACAAGGCCTCGAGCGTGTCCAAATGAAAGAGGACCGTTAGGATTGGGAGCAAAACGGAGCACGACCTTACCCTTCTGAGCATCTTTGAGGTCGGGAAGGCCGGTCCTACGTTCTTTCACTTCTCGCTTTTCCAAAAGATGGGGAGCTTCCTGTGAAAGGATATTACGGAGCGTTTCAAGCCCGTCGATTGCGGCTGTTGAGTTTGCTTTGTTGACTTCTTGAGCAACCAAGCCGGTAACAATTTTCCCATGTTGGCGCAGATCCGCTCGCATCCCCATGATTCTACCAATGACGGAACCTATGGCTCCCTTTCCTTCGTATTCGATGGCGTTTTGGATGGCGACATGACGGATCAAATCTAGCGTATCCTCATCGGGTGTCCAATCCATGGCGCTCAAACCGCCCTAGTCGCCTCCCTTCATGAAATGCTTGCATCGTCTTGGTCAAACAGAGAGTGTTGTACAGTCCGAGGCGCACCGCGCACTGGAACATCACCTTTGCAATTTTCACCCCAATATCGTGTTGCAGTGGCCCATCCCCAGCGAACATCATCATGAATGCCGTCATCTGAAATTAAGAGATGAAGAGCATTCTTTGTATTCGGGTCGCTGGGATAACCAGATCCTATCGGTTGTCCAATGCTTGCAGCGAGTTCTGCAATACATCGGTCTCGTTCTTCCTTTGCCAGAATACTCGCCATGCTAACTATTGGGTAATTCTCGTCTGCTTTGTGAAAACTCTGCATCTGTGAATCCCGCCAAGGCCACGATTGAAGTTGTTCAGATATTCGTTGAGTGAAACGAAGTTCATTCACATCGCAGGCGTCGTTGGTGATGTTGACTGCCTCTCGTAATTCTAAACCGGTCAACGCTTCTCCAAAGGCACGTACTTCAAGCCAATTGAGCCCGTCAGCCATGAGAGCCATGTCGATTCGTTTTGGAGTACAGTTGACAAGAAATTTCTTCCACCCTCTGGATTCTGATTGTTCATTGAACCACGCTTCAATTTCCTTTCTGCGCTTGGAAGTTAGATATTTCGAATCTTTGACTCCTATTTCCTTGAGGAGCGTTATGTCTTTGCTAGGAATTGCACATGCTGCAACGACAAGAGGTCCGAGTACAGGACCTCTGCCGGCTTCATCTACACCAATTTCCCACATGCTAACCACCTTAGAATTCCAAATCGTCATCATGCTCTTGACTTACTACAGGCAACGGAACATGTGTAACATCTGCTGGCTTCACTGGTGTGTTTGGCATGACATTGTTTGGGTCTTGGCGAACAGTAAGGGCGGATGAGTGGTCTTGAGGCTCCAATTTTTGGTTGAGTGGATGAGGTTGAGCCACACCTTTTACTTGAATATCTCCAAGTAATTCATCTGCTTTTTCCAACCTGACTTGGGTTGTTCTAGCATCAAGAACCAATGATGCGGCTTCTCTAAGTTTTTCGTCTACAGGTGCCGCAGCAGGAGTCGTTGTTCCTGCTTGCTGCCGGAAGACAGATTCAAACGATTCTTTAGTGACTTCTGGAGCCCTCGCAACGACGACCTGCTCAGTTGGCGAAGCAGGAGCTGTTTCGAATTTCTGGATCCAATCTGAAGCATCTGATTCAACTTGTTGGTAAGGTAATATCGCATCATTTTCGAGCCTGCGTTGGCGGTCAGTTAGGGCCTTGTAAATGATTAAACCTGAGAATATAATGGCGAAAATAACACCGGACCAAGCCTTGGTGTAGGCCCAAGATGTGGCAGCAATTTGCCCCCAATCTGTGCCTTCATCGTTTTCTTCTAGAACACGCCAAGGAGTTCCTATATAGTCGCCTTCGGAGGTGTGGACAAACATTTGTCCTTCTGGAGCAAAAATAGAAGTGATGGTGGTATTGATGAACACTGTTCCATTTGTTGTTTGGTCCTTTGGAAGATCAATCCATGCTCGGATGGTGAGGTTAGACTCCAACGGAACTCCATTCAACTGGTATGAGCGTGGGTACTCTGTATCGTCTTCGTAGACTGCCCCTTCGGGCGGAATTAAACCCATTGGAACCGAATGACTCGATTGAAGTTGAACGACAAAACCATCTATTGCGTTACCATTATTGCAAACTTCAAAGGATATTGAGAGACGGTTTTTTGAGTTGATGTCCTCGATAACATTGCCGAGGGACCACTTTACGACTGGAGCTGCTTTGACCGGCATGCTGACGCTATCCAATACGGTTAGCCCATCACCCAAGAGTTCCACAATGACTTCACCTTGGGTGAATGCAAGCGTATCCTCAGTCACATTGATGAACACATCAGAGAATGTTTTTTGTTGACCGACTTGGACTAGCAAGGATTCTTGAGGCAGAGATGCATTGAATTCGTCGGAAACATCATTCAGTCGGAGGCTAAATGTGTTGTATGAATTCCCGCCATTTTCTACCGTCAGAGTGCTACTGCAGGGTTCTCCTATTAACAGCATGGAGCACCCCTCTTGGGTGAATGAAAGGGTGGCACCAACGGTTCGATTGATGCTTGCTTTGACACGTGTCGTCTTGGTGAGTTCTTGAGCACCCTTTGCGAAGACTTGTAATTCAACATTCAACTCGCCAGTGAATATGTTTGGAGACTGTATGCCAATTTCGACGGTGCGAGATTCGTTGGGTTGAAGAATCACATCTTCAAGTCCTCCAAAGAGAGCCACAGTCCATCCGCTGTAGTTAAATCGGTCAGATGTGGCATATCCGAGTAAGTTTTCTCCTTGCTCGTCCAGTCCTTGGAGAGTGATGTTCAATCGGTTCGGAGTATTTCCTACGTTTCGAACGGAAACCAACATACGTCCGTCTTCACCTGGGGCAAGCTCAATATCCTCTCCTACCCCATCGATGCTCACGTTCCGTTTGTCGTTCATATGAAGGTCAAATGACCATGAAGTCATCGCTTTGTCGAGGCCCGAAATAGCTGTTAATGTGAATCGTGGGCCAGTTCCCGCCAGAGGCATCCCATTCTCTACGGCTGGGATGTCGACCCAAAAATACACGTAAGCAAGGCTGTCGGGGTCAAGGTCAAGATAGGCATTTCCTTCCTGATTAGAATCAATGGTCCAACCCCAATTCCATCCCGAGGGGCTGTAGAGGTCAAAGGTGACGTTGTCTGGAAGGGATGCATTGTTTGTTATGTTGACTGCAACTCCTGTTCTTACCAATTCATCCACTGTCAAGGTCGTCAGATTTTCAGAACCAAACTTGAGATTAGAGTAGGGCGCCACGGTGACGTTCATCCAAACGGATTGTGAATAGGTTTCATCATAATCCGACGTTACATGAAATTCAACTTCATGCGTCGTATACGGGGCGTTTTCATCAGCCGAAATACCGAAGACCATCTGCTTGAGATGATTAGGGACGAGGACTTGAGAAAGTGGTAAGTTTTCAGTATTCAAAACGGAAGGCATGGAGGCAACTGATATTGTAAATTCTTGATTGACGGCAACGAGATTGTGCAGCGTAATGTACGCACTAACGGTTTCGTTGGGGTGGACAATCACTTCACTTGGCCCCGAGATTCCAGCGATTTCCCCATCCCTTGCACTGAATTCGGGCCCAGCATGGGCAATCGGAGCCACTGAATGCAATATGACAAGAAGTGCTAGTCCTATCCATCGCATGGTTCTCCGAAAGGACATTCCCTTTCAATGACTTGCATATTTTGTTCAATGCTCTTTCGCAGGTTTCATCAACGGGGTGAGACTCGCAGCACTATGGCTCCGATTTGGCCCTTCAAGAAAAAGCAAGAGATTCTTGAGTTGGATGAGGCGCCGCCTGCTCCCATTACCTACAAGAAAGGAGAAGACCCTAATGCTCGACCCCCTTCCACAACAGTTGACGCTTCTGCATACAAAGATGCGCTCGCATTGTTTGGTGATGGTTCTTCTGAGGTTGAAGCAGCAAGTGACCAATCAGTCAATTACGATGGTGTGACGGAGCAAGCACCTACCACAGTTGAACCTCAAGCCGAACCGTCTTCCAATCAAGAAGATTCGTTTACATGGGTTCATCACACCGATGGATATCACTACAAAAAGAAGGCAGATGGCAGTTTTGAGCCAACTCCTCACAGCAAAAATAGTGACGGCTCATATGTTCCTTACTCTTAATCAAACAATCTTGGAATTGGTTTAACCAGTTCTCGACCTTCATTGGTAGCATTATTGACTTTTTGTGAAACAGGATGACGATCTACTCGCCCTTCTATCGTTGGGCTCAATACCAATGTCCCTCTAAGCCATGCTTGAAGTTCGTGTGTCTCAATAAGAACAGGCATTCGTTGATGAACATCCTTACAATCATCGTTGGCATCTGTGGTCAATATCGAGAATGATTCCAATGACGAGCCATCATGGTTCCATGATTCCCATAGTACCGCCATGTAGCAGGTTGAATCATCCATGTGAAAATGGAACCACGGGACCTTCCCCTGGGGTGTGTTCATCCATTCGTACCACCCGTCAGCCGGTATGACGCCTCGCCGTTGCTTCCATGCATTGCGAAACATTGGCTTCTCATGAGCGGTTTCACTTCGGGCATTGATGGGCTCTCTTACGGACGCCTTTGCCCATGAAGGACGCAATCCCCAGCGCATCAAACGCATGTGGCGTGGGACATTTTGTTCGCCGTGGACTCCGGTTTGAGTAATGACGGGTACCCATTCCTGCGGAGATACATTCCACGAAGGTGCAAATGGCGTAAATTCTGAAAGCGGTTCACAAAGAATTTCTCTAGCAATTTCTTCAACGGGCCGCCCCAATGCAAATCGTCCGCACACGGCGATACCTCAGACGGGGTCTTCGAGAAGATTTACGAGGGCAGTGACATCAATTTCAGCTCCGTTAATCGGCACCCGGAGTTCATACTTCATGGCGACTGAAGGGTCGATTTCACCAAAACAACCGACCCATGTTTCGTTGATAATGAGTTTGGAACCTCGTCCAGCCAGCCACGGCCCGTCCCCATCTTCTAAGGGTTCAGCACGCCAGTTTGAAACACCCAAATCGGTACATAAAGCTTGGATTCTTCCTCTTACGGCAGCAAATCCTCCACTACGTTCCGCCATGAGAAATGCCATTCTGTCCGCATTTTCATGGTCTCTTACTACAGTTCCGAGTTCATAAACTCCTTGGGGAAGGTCGTGGTGACGATTTGTTGCGAGTAACCGGAGTAACCCGGGAATTAGGAACTGTCGCAGCATGGTATGGTCTACGGTGATGGGGTTGGTTATGACGGTAACAGCGTGGTTTTGACTCCAGCGCATGTTAGTGAATTGGTCTGTTTCATTTGAAAGGGTAAGTGATTGAATTTGCATCAAGCCAAGACCTTGCATGGATTCTCGTAGGCGGCGCCTCATGTTGTGGTCAGGGCGTGGTTGAGCGGTAAGTTGCGCTATAGGTTGGTCTTCGCCCAAGTCTTCGTATCCATGGCCGATGGCGATATCTTCGACTAAATCTACGGGGTGAAGGATGTCAAAGCGCCAACGCGGCATTATGAATTCAAGTAAGTTGCCTCCTTTGCTTACTTCGGACATTTTAGAGGCACGCTTTGGTGAATTAGGGGGGGCATCTTTCCTGCCCAGAAAACTTCCACCCATCCGGTTGATTGCATGGCTGAGTTCATCATCTGAAAAGTGGCGGCCGAGTAAGCCGGTGACCAACTCTTCAGGGACAAGGTGAGACTTTCCTGTGCCGTTTGGAGTTGTTATGAGTTGACCTTCACAAGTAGTCACTTCAACGGTCTCTATCTTGCCTCCACGCTCTTGGAGTTGAAGGCAAATGAGCATGAGGGAGGATTCGCAAGCACGTTGGTCCCAACCTGTTACATCCACAAAGAAATCACGGGTTTTTGTGGTTACCGTAGTATGGTTACCATTGATGATTGGAGGAAATGAGAGTACGTCATCATTTGCGTCAAGGATGAGTGGATAGGATGTCATGCCCTCAAGCAAATGTGCATAATCAACACCCTTGGGGTGCTTTGAGAGGATAGTTGTAATGTCCATTGGAGTATCTTCACCGAGTGGTATGAATGAGCGAGTTCCTGGTGCTGCTACGACATTGAATGGGGGCTGGAGTGCAGAGAGGTCATGGACACCGATTGAGGCACGTTTCCGACCACGTCCAAGTGCAAAGTGTAACTTCTCTTGGTGATCCATAAGGGCCTTGATAAAGGCCTCTTGTTCTTCTGAATCCTCTGAGAGAACAACACCCTTCACGACTGCCCCCATCACGACGGGTCGGATGGATGCTAAACTAGGTTCAACATGCATCTTGATGCCGCTTGAAATGGTTTGGATTTCTGGTTCCGCTCGGGCCCCATGAAGAAAAGGCCGAATTGCGTATGCTAACGTCTCTCCGCTGAGCAAGTCCGGGCGGTCAGGGAAAATCTCGATATCAAGGGTCTCATCATCGCATCCATCAATATCGGTCCCCATCAATGGAAGTTGGTCCTCCATCACTTCAACGTCATGGACAATCCCATGTTTGCTAAGAAGCGCTTTTAGCAACGATTGAGGTACTGATATGGTAGGCATCATCAATCACCTAACGTGCAAACCAATGCGGAAGCGGTCGGTCATAACCTGAAAGTCGTAATCCACTTACAGCTGCTGTTTCGTGGTCAAGAGCACGAAGGTGTGAACGATCTAACAGGTCAATACTATCCACGCCTATTCGCCGAAGATGCTGGGCGAGTTCTTCTTGTGTTCCTTGAAGCCAATATGCAATGTCCATTCCGTCCGCCATTGGGGCTTCGCAAGAAACGATATTTGCACCAGATGCTACCAAGACGGCCAAATCATGACCGTTTGCTGCAAAGCCGAGAAGGAATCCTGTTTGAACCGATGCAGTGGTGATATTCGCTTTCTTTGAACGTCCTGTCATAGGAAGTGCGGCGGCTTCGGAGATTCCCGAACCGTCTTCAATTCTGGCCATTGCAACATCTGCTGAATGGTATTCTGCGCGCTGATGTAAGGATTGAATCCGACTGATGCCTTGGACAAAAATCACTGGAGCATGTTCTTTGGCGAGAGACCGAAGAGCGACAAGGAAACCGTCAATCTCCTCTGCATTCATGTTAGGGAGGTTATCAAAGTCGATACCAAACCCACCAGCTGTTGGGAGCTTTTCACCCACATCAAGAAGGTTTGATTCACGAATCAATAGGACGTCAACAGGCCGTGGTTCAGAGGAAGTCATTACCGGGTGACGGTTCAGTACTTCCATAGCAATTTCATCTCCAGTTGCATCTGTTTCCATACTTGATGCTGTTTCAACGAAGGGAAGCATTGGAAGAGGTAGTGCAAGTGATTGAACTTCCTCTGAAATTCCAACCAATGCAACCGTGTCCACCGTTGCATAACTGGGGAGTTGTGGATTTTTGTACCCTAGCAGTCCGACCTGAGAAAGGTCTCCAGCAGATACCGTATGGCCGAATGATTCCACATTGAGACCTTCTTGAGGCGTCAAGCATACAGCATCTCCAGGGACATGAAGTGTTTCATCATCCAACAGGATGTTGATTTCTTTGACCTCTTTGGCGCTAAGTGGTCGGAGAACCACACCGGGTGGTGGCGTAGGGCAACGCCCGTTAATGATGATGCGACCGCCTTGCATTCCTGCTCCAGGGTCTGCTCCAACATCACCGTGAACAACGATGAGTCCGTCCTGCATGCCTCCGCCAATCCGCTGGCCTGCCGCACCACGGACCACAAGAATACCTCCTTCCATACAAGCACCAGTGTCATTCCCACATCCGTCAAGCACGGTGATGATTCCACTTCGC
>TARA_B110001452_G_scaffold130958_1_pt1 | contig 15335 bp, 10 predicted proteins | sample TARA_B110001452 | Tara Oceans TARA_B110001452 (sample SAMEA4396971) | marine metagenome | biome: Polar Biome; feature: [DCM] deep chlorophyll maximum layer (ENVO:01000326); material: water (ENVO:00002006), including particulate matter (ENVO:01000060) such as... | depth 25 m
AAACACACACAGTGTTACGGCAACGGTTCCAGCGACCGTCTCTGCGCGCCCCATCTGATGAAGAACGTGCCACCCATGCGGTTGGGTGCGAAGGTCCAGTCCGTGTTGAAGAAGGTACAACCAGCAACGAACCGCACTGCGCTCCACCTCACTCCCCTTGCACTGGAAGCACCACGTCTTCGTATTGGGCGTGTCCTCAAAGGTCTGCGCCACGAGGTAAACGATACGTTTGAACGTGCACTGGTTTCAAATAAAGAGAAAACTATGAGTAAAAACCGTACGAACGCACACAAACCATTACCGATTTGGCGAAGGAATGGTGGAAGGAGAAGACAGGTGGTAAAATCCCTTGGTCTGGATTGCATCTGTTTCCGGATGAGAAGTACAGTGGAACGATCTCCCGCAAACGGCGATCTCGTCGAGGACGACCGTCGAAAAGGGGCAAACGGCGCTCCTCACGACGCCGCTCACGCCGTACTCAACGTCGACGGTAGGTCATATAGTTGATATGGTTTTTTCCGATTCGCATCGAATGTTACCACGGGAAGCAGATTACCAGTGTCACGTGCAAATGCGTCACGTACATGCACGGCCGATTTCAGGGAATTCGGTTCATCGATCGCAAAGAATGCAACCAAAGGAACTGTGGCATCGACACCCGTCCAGTTTGGAAAGGTCGCCTCGTTCCACATCGTCTCCTTCCCGTACCCCATGAGTTTATGTTTCATGAGGGTGCGAACAAACTCCTTGAATCGAAGTGGTCGCTGCGGGAAAAGCGTCATGGTCCCTGATCGCCGACGCAGTTGATGCATGTATCCACTTGGAGAATAGCGCGGTCGACGTGTCTGTACTCCGAAAGACGCGGAACATCCACAGTTTACACGAAGACCAGTGGAACCATCTCGTGGGAAAAAGCACATGGGTGAAATTGTACGGTCATTCACCTTATCACCGTACGCAAATATCATGCCACTGCATTCATTATCGACGCTGAAGAGAACCTGGGCGTGCTCTGGAAGTATATTACGATTCATTGCCGAAAACGACACTGAAAAGGTAGGGAGGTGTACGGGTACGCTTACACCTGTAAAATGACGTATCAAGTCCCTGAGGTTCATCTTCGTGTCTGGAAACCATGGCTTCTTTGTTCCATATGTTTGAAGGTCAAAGACGTGCATGAATACCATGCACTTTTCAAACCCGTACGGATCGTGTAAGTGCCGTAACGGGTTTGAATTGAACCTTCGGTTGAGCATCCGCAGAAGTATCCTGCTATCTCTCCATTGTGGTACACGAATCTGTGAATGTGTTGCTCTCCTGTTCCGTAAGACGACTAGGAAAGTAACAATCTCAAAACATATGATGACCGCTACCACTACACAACCAACGACTCCTAACAGATTCATTCTTTAATGGGGGGTGCGGAAAACTTCAACTCGAACTTTTACGCGCACCGTTAAAACATGGGGTCGATGGTCGTGTGTAGTTCCCCATTGGGCGCCACACTGTGTGTTACGTTTGCACTGGTTTTATTACGGTGTAATTGGGCAAACGTCCTGTTTGTTTACACTCTTGAGTTCAGATGGTACTGCGTTCGGAGCATGCGTGTCACAAGATTTCACCATTGGTCGCACCTCACACACGACTTGCAGCGGATTGCTGAGTATTCTCCCATACCACGACTTACACGTACACGAATCCACACCATTCCCGCTCATACATACATCCCACAGACGAGCGACGGTCGAACCAATATTTACACGTCGTTCGTACGTACGTGCTGTACCTTGTGTTTGCGAGCTCTTGAACATCGGCCTAGGTTGAACGTCGGCATCCTGGTTTCCGTTCGTAACAACGGTGAACCCGGCAACTTTGTTACAATGGCACATTCCAAACTGGATTGCACTATGACACCAGATGAAATATGTCGCTCGATTACTGACGCTATCACAGACTCGCGCAATCGACCACTGAAACGGTCATTGTTCGGATTTTTCAGTCAATGGTTTGCGAATCATCTTGTATTCAACAATTGGAGGAACATTGAGACCATGAATCAACGCAATAGTAATATACGCATCCTGACCAATGGTGTATCGACATTTGACATTACACGACGTCAGGAATTGAGACTGAGTCACGACGGTTCGGGGTGGTACGTAGTGAAAAGAGTTGTGTATGGCTGACGTTTTTTAGTACAACAATGTAAAGGGCATGGACGGTGTGGTTCACGGGTTGACGTCATATGCCGCACTTAGGATGCTTCTACCCGAATCTCTTGCGGCGGTCAGTACTGTGGGTGGAATCACAGTTGCCTCGTCCACATATCTTCAGAGGCGTATTCATCCCCTTACACTAGTTGCCCATTACTATGTACTCACCAGTGTAGTAGAATGTGTTCTTCACAAGTATCAAATGCATGGTAAGTTGTGCGGAAAATGGTTGAATCCAGAACACATCGATCATCATTTGAACGTTGCAGACGACATGACGTTGAAAAACAAAATTGAGAACCATGACAACAGTGGGGAATTTAGTTGGCGGGTGATAGTAGGTCACACGACCCTACTCCACCTTTTGACTATGAGACACATGTCTCGTGTGTTCGGCGTTTGTCCAATGACGAACGCCGTTACCTGGACTGGGATATCCATTTTGTCGTCGCTCCTTTGGAATACGTTTCACAATTCCATGCACAACGATGATCACAGACACTGCATCCGTTATGGACCGCCGAGATTTATGGACTCCAAAAAATGCTCCAAGACCTTTGGGACGGTCTTCAAGGTTCTCAAACGTCACCATGAACTCCACCATGTCATCAAGCCACGAAAAACGAACTTCTGTGTCATATTCCTGGGTGCGGACAAACTGTTTGGGTTGACGCCATCGAAGGCTGAAATGGAACAACTGCAAAACTTGATTAAGGATCCATGATTTGTTTCGTTCGCAACCTGAAAATGGTTCCCTCACGAAGTAACGTTCGAAATGCCATTCTTTCGTCCTCGTGGTTCGGAAATGAGTCCCATACAGTCGTTGAGTTCTCTTGGTTGGCGTAATAGTGTTTGTTTTTGGACGACTTGAGATTTCCGTCGAAGCCAACCATCGCCACATGTTGAGAAATATGACTTGTGAACAAAACGGTTGTAATCAGACCCGAAGAGGGATAGGAGGATGCTGAAGCCAGGTATGTTTTAGCTTTACGTACCACATGATAAGGAACGGTTAATCCCACATTAGACACGATACTTCCCGTGTATGCGATCCGTCCAGGTACGACGACACGTATTCCATGGACTGTTTTGATACCTTGGCCTATGTCTGACAACTCATTCACCATGTGCAGTGTGGTTCGCGTCCCGGTATACTCTGGAATGAGTTGGTAGCTGTTGAAACGAACTACTATGTCGAAAGCGTCGATGAGTGATCCCAAACGTTTCCGTCGAATGGATGGTCCATTACCAACCAAAATGATCCTTTTACGCGGTTCGCACAACGCCTGTATGATTTTCACGGTGGGAACACGTGCACGTATCTTCAAAATAACGATCACTGATGTTAGCACAAAAATTGTAGCATACAGTGCTATACGTGACATTTTTTTAAGCGCTCTTTTTTTCGACTGTTTGCAGCAAACGCACAATGAAAATTACTACGAGCGTTATCACAACGATACACATGCGATGAGAACAGTCCCTCAGTATGCCATCCAAGTTACTATCCGTGAGCGCCGCGCCGCACCGCTCAAAGTCGACGAGGTAGAGTCGTCTTCCGTCGCGCAACACATTCTTGTACAGGAGGTCGTTGTGGTACAGTCCCGTGTCCCTTCGGAATCGCCGATGCAACTTGCGAAGGCGCGTGTTCAACCTCCAGCGCGAGGAGGTGTTGAGAAGTGACCCTAAAACGGGAACGCCGCTGTCCCACACGGTGCCGAGCGGTTTGCCCACGCGCTCGACGGTGAGGGTGCGCGCCTTGCGGTCGTGCGAGATCAGACGCGGGACATAGGGCAAGTTTTTTTGGTAGATTCCGAGTTCGCGCGCGAAGACCTCCTTGCTCGCAAAGGTTTTGGTGCACTGCATGGCGGAGCAGCACACGGCAGAGTCGGTGGAGATTGGGTCGGCGAGTCGCTTGAGGAACCCGGGGACGGTGGTCTCCGACTCACACGCCGACATTCCTTACTACAGGGCGCTAAAAAGGGAGTTCGTTTGTTTCACCACGCGCATATTTGTCACGCAGGAGACTAACGAATGTCCGAAGCCGCTGTCAAACTAATACGCAGTGGCTTGTCTGCCGACGATCCACGCATCCGTCTACATGTGGAAACGGCGGATGCGGAGCTCGTCGCGTTGTTTGGTAGTTTGAATGGATTCACAACCATCGCGCGCCACAGATTCTTGATTGCGCGGGAACTTGATGTAAAAGAGGCGCACGCAATGATAATGCAACGTGTGGAGTGGGCGCGGTCGACCCTTCCCATTCCCATGAGCAACGGTGTGAGGGCGGAAATGGACAAGGGAAAAGTAGTCGCGACTCCGTACAATGATTTGAAGACGGGTTGTCCCATTGTTGTGATTCGGTCTCGCCTCTTCGATCCTGAGCGTCGAAGCATGGACGACAGTGTCCGGGCGGCCATCGCGACGGTGGAGCAGTCGTTGGGGTGTTCCACTTCCGAGAGTGTCTGTGTGTACTACGATCGAACGGACTTCGACATCAAACGGAATTTGGACATTGTGTTTCTGAGGGAGGTGATACGCGTCCTCTCGGACAACTATCCAGAGACACTGTCTTCCATTTACGTGTACCCTACCGGAGGAGTCTTCAAGGCCGTATGGACCATGGTGGCTCCTCTTCTCAACAAACGTACGCGAAACAAGGTCGTCATGCCCAAATCGATGGACGAACTCCTGGAGACGATCCCCACCCCTCTCGTCCTGGACGGAATGTGAAATTGCGTTAAAAAAATGTTTCCATATATAGAAATGAAGTGCGTGTGTGCGCCTCGACCCGACGTGGTACGGGTCTGCGGTCTCGTCGCCTTTGCATACGTTGCGCTCGCGGGAAGTGCGTGTCGTCCATGGAAGCGCGTTGTGGCGTCCCTCATGGTAGTCAACGGACTTTTGTGTCACCTGACCCAGACGTGTTCGTGCCAATACCTGGACATAGTCGTGAATGCACTTCTCATAGCCGTCCTCAATGCAACCTCTCCCGATCAGCCCTACCTTTTACTCACCACCATGATGGTACTCTCAATCTGGAAATTGTGTCACGGTCGACCGGAGTGCGCATGGTTGCACGTCCTTGGTGTGCAGTGTGTGGGTGCGTATACTCTTGCTCGCATGTAGGCAAGGGAGGTACACATATCAAGCCGAATGATTCCATTACGTATTGAGGTCTCCATCATGGTCCACAATCGTCCTCAACACGGGTAGATTCCATGCACCACAAAAAATGAATGCATGTGTGTGTGTGTGTGTACTGTATCAAAAGTCGGCGTCGAGTCCGAAGGTGTGGTCTTCCCCAGGACGAACGCGCACCCCCGCCTTCTGATACGACGTCTCGCGGTTCTCAAAGAAGTTGGCCTTGGTCTCCAATCCCTGCGTAAGCATGAACTCGAAGGGACATGGTGCGAAGAAGAGTTTGGGGTGACCCAACTGCACGAGAAGACGGTCTGCCACGAATTCAATGTAGGTGGACATGTCCGAAGCGTTCATGCCGATGAGGGACACGGGAAGGGCATCGCAAATGAACTCCTTTTCGTGTACCACAGCGTCCCGCACGATTCCGTGAACCGTCTCGTCCGACAATTTGTTCGTCAGCAGATCCTTGTACAAGTGCGCCGCAAAGTCCTGGTGCATTCCCTCATCGCGCGCGATGAGTGTATTGCTGTTGCACAACCCAGGCATGAGTCGACGCTCCTTCAACCAGAAAATGGCGCAAAAGGATCCCGAGAAGAAGATGCCCTCCACGACCGCGAAGGCGACGAGACGCTCCGCGAAGGACGCATCGTCGTTATCAATCCACCGGATCGCCCACTGCGCCTTTTTTTGGATACATGGGAAGTGGTCGATGGCATGGAAGAGACGGTCGCGCTCACCCTCGTCTGTGATGTAGGTTTCGATGAGGAGTGAATACATTTCGTTGTGCACGTTTTCCATGGTCTTTTGGAAGTCGTAGAAGCACTTGGCCTCACGGAGGCATACCTCCCGTCCGAAGCGCTCCGCAAGGTTGTCATTGACGATGCCATCCGAGTTGGCAAAGAAGGCGAGGACCATGGAGACAAAGTGGCGTTCGTCCGCAGTGAGACGTTCCCAATCTGCACGGTCCTTGCTCAGATCGACCTCCCCCACCGTCCAGAAGGCGGAGAATGCCTTCTTGTACAGGTCCCATGTTCGGGCGTAGCGAATGGGGAATAGGTTGAAACGTTTCTCCTCGGGTGACAGCAAAACCTCCGACATGCGCGTTCGTGTTGAATTTGTGTTGGTACTTGGAGTTGGTACACACACCCCCACACGTCAGTGCGGCGTTAATGGGTGTTGGTACATTTTTTATTTCACGCAGTGGACGAGTCTCTACATTTAGGTACACAGGAACGGATTCGCCACTTGGAAATTCCCACTCCGAACTCCCCGCGCAGTGGTGCGCGATGAGGTGTGTGTCACAGATCGTTCGATTCTCTCATCCGATACGAAGTTCCCCTACAATGCGTTTTTGGACCTCGTCCGATATCAGGCCGTCACCGCGCTCAAAGGACGCGAGCGTCTCCACATCACATTGGACGCGTTTCGCGAGTTCATGTACTGTTAGGCGGTTCTGTATGCGTGAAATCTGCATGCGTTCTCTGAGGTCCTGTGTGCGAGCCACCAACATCATTGGGTCTGTGGTCGAGGATGAGTTTGTCGATGCGGGGGGGGTCGGCCGCTGTCGGAGCAACGTCCACGTCTGCCACACGGGGACGTAGTTTGTCGCTGTGTTCGCTGCATCGACCGGCATCAGTGTGGCGCACCTTCTGTTGTTTTCCACGTGTGTAAACGATTCTAAGGCGTATATATACATGCTCCCGACTGATAATGACACGTGGTTCCTCATCCGCTCGTACTTTGAAAAGTACGGCATGTGCCGTCACCAGATCGAGAGTTTCAACAACTTTCTTCAGATTCTCCTTCCGCACATTGTTCAGGAATCGTCGGAGATGCGCTTGGTGGAGGGGGACTGCGAGCACGTCATCTCCATGTGCAACCTAAGCGTAGAGCGCCCCACCGTCACCGATGCCGACGGAACGCAACGAGCATTGGAACCTCACATGGCACGACTTCGCAACCTCACATACTCGAGCGCCATCATGGTCGACGTGGTGCACGACATTTTTCGAGACGGCAACCAGGTGGAGCGCCGTCTCTTCCGTGAAACGTGTCTGTGTCGCCTTCCCATCATGCTCGGGTGCGACGCGTGCCACACACAACACGTCGAGAGCCAGATGGAATGTCCTCTCGACCAGGGCGGGTACTTTATCGTCGGAGGGTGTGAAAAGGTCCTCGTGGCGCAGGAGAAACTCCACCAAAATGTCCCCTACGTCTTCAGTGTGAAACAACCATCTCGCTTTGCTTTTCAATGTGAGATCCGAAGCTGCAATGAACGCAAGTTGCGGAGCACGTCATCATTGTACATTTACATCACGAACGCGAAGAAGGGAGCCGTTCCGTGCATGGTTGTGGAACTCCCCTTTGTGACTATGCACGTGCCCGTGTTGGCACTCTTCCGTCTGTTGGGAGTCGAGACGCGACAGGCGGTCATGGAGGTGATTGTTGGGACGGAGGATGCCATGGAGTATCGTCTTCTGTGCTCCATTCTCGACAACGACAACACCATCGATATGAATGTGGAGGCACTGTACGACTACATTGGGCGTGAGGGGACCCGCGAAGTTACACGGGAGAGGCGTCAGCGCTACCTCGATCACATCATCAATTGTGAGGTGCTTCCTCATCAGGGTCTGACTTCGACGCCAGAGATTCTTCGATCCAAGGCACTCTTTCTGGGGATCATGATTCGCAAACTCATCCAGGTTTACATGGGAGATCTGCAATGCGACGATCGTGATCATCTCGCAACGAAGCGTGTGGACTGCGCAGGGACGCAGTTTGGACTTCTTTTCCGCCAGGTGTTTCGCACCGTGCACAAGTCGATCTCCATTCAGTTGCAGCGCATCGCGGAGGCTGGTAAGATGAACTTTACGAACATTGGGAACTTTATCACGTCGAAGAAGCTCACGCAACAGTTCCGGTACGCTCTCGCGACTGGGAACTGGGGCATCATGTCCATGCGCGGAACGACGGCACAGACGGGTGTCGCACAACAACTGGGGCGCATGACCTGTGCGTCCACTCTGTCGCTGCTGCGCAAGGTGTCGACTCCAATGGCACGGGAGACGAAGAACCCCAAGCCGCGTCAGCTGCACCCGACGTCGTGGGGTCTCATCTGCCCAATGGACACGCCTGAGGGAGGAGCGTGTGGTCTGACAAAGGCACTCGCAATGCTCACACACATTCGCATTGGGACATTCTCGGATGCAATCTTGGAGCAACTTCACACCATGTTGGAGGTGGAGTTTGTGGGAGAGTTACAGTACGCTCTCCGAACGACGTCGGAGGAACGGTCACACGGCATTCCCATCCTCGTCAATGGCGCCCTCGTCATGTATACGCAAACGTCGATCCTTCAGGACGTGCTTACCGCACTTCGCACCCGACGGCGCGACGGTCGTCTTCCCTTTGACACGACTGTGGCGTACCTGGACGGACATCTCATTGTGGAGAGCGACCCGGGGTGTATGCTGCGTCCCGTCCTGCGTGTCGATCGTCTGGACGCCTTTACGCAATTGGTGCGCAATACAACGCGTCCCAATATGCTCATGGACGAGCTCATTTCTGCCGGAGTGGTGGAGTACATCGACAAGCAGGAGGAAAACGCACTCCGCGTCGCATTGGGACCGTACGAGGAACCGACGGAGGGATGGGGCGCGTACACGCACTGTGAGGTGGATCCGTCCATGATCACGGGTCTATGCGGGGCACTCATTCCGTTTCCAGACTTCAACCAATCCCCACGCAATACGTATCAATCGGCGATGATGAAGCAGGCACTCGGCATCCCCACCCTCAATCACTCCATGCGCATGGACACCATTCTTCACGTGATGGCGAGTCCACAACGCCCCATGGTGACCACACGCATGGATTCGCTCGTGGGTGTGTCGGAGGCACCCGCGGGAATCAACGTCATTGTCGCCATTATGTCGTACACGGGACAAAACCAAGAAGATTCTCTTATCGTCAACCGCGCCTCTCTCGAGCGCGGCATGTTTACCAGCGTCAAGTACCAGACATTTCGCGACGAGGAACATCAAAACGGCGGGTCGGACGCCGAACGATTCAAAAATGTGGGGAAAATGCAAAACGTAATGGGAAAGCGCGACTCTAACTACGATCACTTGGAGGACTCCGGTACAGTGGCGGTTGGAACGCGCCTCAAACCGAACGACGTCATCATTTCGAAGACGGTGACTACTACAGACCTTGGCGAAGGAACGCGTCGCACCATTGAACGCGACTCGTCCACCGTTATGCGCGATCACGGCATCGTCGATTCCGTTTTGCATGTCACCAATGAGGATGGCACACGGGGTGCCAAGGTGAAGGTGCGCAACACGCGCCGTCCCATTGTGGGTGACAAGTTAAGTTCGCGCATGGGACAAAAGGGCGTCGTCGGTGCCATTCTCCCACAGGAGGACATGCCGTACACGGAGGACGGTCTTGTACCGGACATCATCATCAACCCGCACGCAATTCCGTCTCGGATGACAATTGGTCAACTCACCGAGTGTCTGCTCGCCATTCTGGGAACATTCACTGGAGAACGAGGCGATGGCACCATGTTCCGAGGAACGTCACTCGAGTTCATGTGCGACGAACTGGAACGCCATGGTTACGACCGTCATGGACGGACTACGCTGTACAATGGGTTCACGGGTGAGGCGTTTGAGGCCAAGGTGTTCATGGGACCCACTTACTACCAACGCCTCCGACACATGGCGGCGGACAAGGATCATGCACGGTCGCGCGGTCCCGTGCACTGGCTCTCACGCCAACCGACGGAGGGACGCGCACGCAATGGTGGACTTCGATTCGGTGAAATGGAACGGGATTGCCTAATCTCGCATGGCGCATCGCAAATGATCCTGGATCGTCTTCTCGACAACTCGGACCCCGCGACGTTGACCGTGTGTGGTACGTGCGGACTCCTTGCACAACCGGCCGCGGAGCACACCGTCGTGCGCAACCGAAACGCCGTCTGTCAAAACTGTGCAGAAAAGGGACGTGTCACAGAAATGCACACACCGTACTCCTTCCGGCTCCTCCTTCAGGAGTTGCAGGCGATGTCGGTGGCGGTGAGGTTTGAGTTCGACGACGAGTGAGGAATCAGTTTGTAGAGGGGTTCGTGTGTGTGTTTGAGTGCGTTTGTGCGAATGTCCACCACCAATAAAATGTCCAATGTCGTCTTTCGTGTGAGTGATCCATCGACACTCTGCGGCCGCGAACTCACACTTTTACAACTGCTTGAGCGGGAGTACACATTGGAAGTTGCACAGACGGTACTTATGCCACTCATGACGCAAACCAGTCCCATTTCCCTTCGCGCACTCGATTGGGCCGTCGTAAACTGGAGCAAACAACATAATATCGTTTGCACGTCCATTGTCCCCGGGCAAATGACCAACATTCATCACTCGTACAGAAGTGCACTCAAGTACTGGAAACGTCGTCTCTTCGATCCGTTTCGCCGCCGGTCTCGCGTGACGGTGACCATCGAGGGGAACGAGTTCGAGACGACTCTGGGGCAGGCAAACTTTGCACTGTGGAGTTACAAGACCGGTGTTCTCAATTACGTGTCCACGAACATCGAAGCCATCGAGTCCGACATGAATCATGTTTCGCAACGTCAAAAACGTCTGCGACGTGATGCGAAGCGTGATGGATACGTGCACAAGCGTCATGAGTTGACCCAACGAAATACAAGCCTCTGTGTCGCGTATCGCGCCCCTCAGTGCATTCGATTTTCGAAGTGAATGTGTGTGTGCGTTTGGGGTCTGAAAATCACATCAAAATTATTTTCATCTGTGTCATATAACCAACCCCAAAACATCCCCCGTATTCCAGACTTACGTCGACACACTGACAAAATTATGGATTCGGCAAACATTGGATCGATCACAAACCCGGTAAACTCTGAAGACTTCCTTCCGCCTGCGTCGTGCAGGCACAAGCGTGGCGACATGGACTTCGTCAAGGGGCAGCAGGCGGACCGTGAGCGCATGGTCTGCGCCGTCGGTCTTGACGTGCACTACGAGCTCAATGTCCTCTCAGGCGAGACTGGTTCGTACCAACCGCGCCTACGTCCGTTCAACCCTCGCATGAGTGGTCCGGCGTGTCCGTACAATTACACCGGTAAGTTTCTGGGTGAATCGAGCATGAACGACGCGTGCGATGACCCCATCGAACTCGGCCGCAAGATTCACGCGGAACAGCCGTACGATACGGCTCTGTACCGCAAGCATGATCCCCGCAATGTGTCGAAGACGGTCATCATTCGCGACTATGGCTGCAAGGTACCCATCACACTCTCGGACACGGAGCACATTGCACGCGCCGTGCTCAACAACTACCCGGATCGGTACGTTGATTTCCTAAAGGAGTTTGTGTCTAATATCATGGGTGAGGCGATGACGAAGTATCTCGTCACGTACCGCGATGCCCTCAATCGCATCCTGGAAAACCCAACCGATCTCAATCGCGTGTCGTGGGGTGCATACAAGAACGTCCAGGGTGGCGCATCTCCACACCTGAAACCAGACGAGACGAATTTGACTGCGGAACAGGTCTGGAATGTAGACTGCACTCTTCCCTGGGATGAGGGCATCAACACTGCCCTCAATGGAGTCATTCTCACCAAGGGAGACACCGCAACGGGATCTCTCACTGCGAGTGACGTATTCGACATGCGTCCGTGCCTTCAGCAGCACATTGCGACCCTGGACGACATGAGTTCGCTCTGGTGTCAGGGATTCGCCACCAAGGAGCGGCACGCTCTCGCCATGATTTGGTGGTGTAATGATCAGGGGCGTAACCTTTCCCAGGATCTGGCACTCCTGAAGAATAGCGACCACCCCGATTACAACCTCATCGAGTTGCATGTTCCGGTGAACCCATTCCACATGGCGGATCCCAAGGGACCTGTCAAGGACCTGTCTCCGGACCAAAATTGCGCCATCCGCTCTGACCTTCGTGAACCCCAACGTGGCGCGGGTAAGTACGGAATGAAGGAGACAGTGGCGTTTCGAGTTCCGGTGGGTCAGTGGACTGGAAACAACGAGACGCCGAATGTGATCCTGAGTTCCTCCAAGGGCCAATTCTCGTGGGGATGGGGACACCCGGCAAACCTGACCGTGAATGTTCCTGTGTATTCTAGCACAGGAAATGCTGAAGAAGGGGCCGATGGTGATTGGGAATACGTTGACCATGACGTTGACCGTGAGGGAGGCGCGGGAGGCGAGGGAGGAAGGTCAGCGAGGGGAGCCAGGTCAAGCAAAAAACTACGTTTCACCATGTGTGCACCGTACCTGAAATATGACTTCACATCAGTTGCTGGAGTGGCGAGAGCCCGAGATCAACAACTAGTTGACGGAGACACCGTGTATAGGGCTCAAGCTGAAGGGGAAGAGGCGGAACACCCTCGCGCTACCGATTACAATGAGAATAATTGGAGAAGTAAACCGGTGCAGTATACGGGGACGTATTCACAGGGTGGTTTCCAGGTGCATCCGTATCCGTGTTCGACGGAATATGTCCGTGACGATCGATGGGGAGCCGCGTTCGCAGGAAAGGAGGCGAAACGCCAAGGCGAAGATGACCAGCAGGCCGTGGTTACTGTTCCAGTAATCGAGCAGGCAAGGGCACGATCGAATGTGACCATGCGTGAATCACTCGGGGTGGATAACGACACACGCTCTTCAATCTCGTTTAGAGGAACGTCATCGGATCGCACTTACGGTTCGTTGATGGGTCTGACAACTGGTACTACAAATGGCAATGCGCAATGGCGAATCTTTCAGCTCGACGATAAAGAGGATTTTGCCGAAACCACTGCAGGAAAAGTGGATAGTGAATTTTGCCAGACGCAACTACGCAAACGCCCCATGGTCGGCAACGATTCGGGGGTGTGTGCTCCGGGTGGGGTTTCCATTGTACGTCAGTCGTTTTCGGGAGCATGTCGTCATCTCGATCCGTTCTTCACCAACGGACCAAACTGTCTTGTCAGTACCGTCAGTGACAACACCCCAAGGGATCGCGTCATCTCCGTGTTGATCAAGTCTCGTTGCTTCTCGTACTACAATATATCCGAGATCGGGCCGACGGACTTTTTCAAACGCACCATAACGACCGCTCTCGCGAATGTGCGCAAGTTCGCATCCTCCTGTGGCATCACCAATGTACCCACTGCTGACGTAGGATCATATCTCAACAGCTACATCAATGGAGGGGGGGATTACCCATTCCGTACCGTTGTCCCTCCCCTTGCAGTCATGGGATCGCCCAATGGGTCCATCCTCCCATTCGCGGAAATGTACACCAGTGGTGCGGAGCAAACCCGCACGTTCAATGCAAACTTCAATGATGAGGGTGTAGAGCTACGCGACGAAAACGGAAATGTGACGTCTGGTGGAGCGAGTAGTGTTGTTATGAATCAGCCATTCATTCCATCCTTCTGTATCGACATCAAGGGGGGGGTAGATTGGAAGAAGACAGAGTCTCGCAACGATGGGTACACTGATCTCGTAATGACCGACATCAAGACGATGGACGGTACGGACTACATGAAGGATGCTATGCGAATCATCACCATCCGCACAACACTTTCCGTCCTTCTTGGCATGGACACCGCCGCACTGATTTGCGAAGAACCCATTCCGAGCAATCGTCTTGTCACCTGGCTTGCGGGTATTAATACTATCGAAGAAAACCACTTTAACAACTTTGCGTGTTCGCCTATCATCGTTCCGGGGGGGTGCAAACGTGAGACCGTAATGCAAAATAATGCGGGGCCCGCTTCGGCTCAGGAAACGCGGCGGTTGAGCGAGGTACAGGTGACTCATCCATTCTATCATCACTACATCACGAACCCACACGGCGCGGCTCCTCCCCACTTCACACAGCGTATCATTCCACTCGGTGGTGTCGATACTGATACCCAGTCAACCATGAATCCATGGGCGAAATGTTTCTGGAAAAATACCTTCAGATGCACGATCGAACATCGCAATGTGGTTTTCACGACCAACGATGGGACGAAGTTGGCAAATGATAAGACGCAATTACTCATCACGAAAGTGATGCTATCAGTTATTACGCGACGCCTGGGGAAGTTTCTCAAAATGGTTCAATATGAAATGGGCAAACGCGACGCCGTAACGGAAGACATGGGTAACGACACTTCCAGAATGAATGAGGCTCAAAAGGATGGACTTCTCAATCTTACACGTTCTCATATGCTGCGTATGGCGATTGTGTCTCGGTTTGCATCGAAGACACACGTAACTAACTTGAGGAAGGCAAAAAACAGCTTCGAAACGAATCACCATTCGGCCGACGCCGAGGTCGCCCAGGAATCGGTCAACGCGTACACAGACACTCTTTTGGAGGTTATCAATCCTTACGTGCGAGTAAACAATTATTATGAAGAAAGAGAACTCGCCACCGGCTACTCTTGTTACGCACACGCCTCTGAGATCAACAGTGTTGACTATCATGAACGAGTTTTCAATTCTGTCAACTGTGCTGTTCTCGTCGATCCAAATCTAGGATCAAAAGAAAACAGACCAGAGTCAGAACAGTTTCCGTACGACGTTGCATTCCATGGTCACATTGGAGGCATTTCGACGCACAAGTTCGTACAGCCCCTTAATGCTTTGAATGAGAGACAAACCCTGGAAGACTCTCCATTCCATTGCCTACGCGTGGGATCTACCAGTCGTCATCAGAGTGTTCACAACTATCCACAACTAAGAATGGTTGAATCACTCTTCCGTGATCCACGTGCGTTCTACGCGTTCAATCCATCGGAGTGGAAGGCGCAGTGTAATGGGCATGAAAAGGAGTTTGAAGGAACGGATATCCTTTCCGAGTTCGCACAGCTGGAGCCCGCCCTGTTTACGCTACCGTACTTCATGTCGAGTATCGCACCGGAATCAACAGACACTACACTTATGGCAATGGCGAACGCAA
>TARA_B110001452_G_scaffold6769_1_pt1 | contig 15309 bp, 7 predicted proteins | sample TARA_B110001452 | Tara Oceans TARA_B110001452 (sample SAMEA4396971) | marine metagenome | biome: Polar Biome; feature: [DCM] deep chlorophyll maximum layer (ENVO:01000326); material: water (ENVO:00002006), including particulate matter (ENVO:01000060) such as... | depth 25 m
TACTGTTAAAGCGGGCACTTGGCTTTTCTCGTGTTTCAATATACAGGACTCGGCGGCGAGTGGCCCATTCGGCAACCAGAGGCGCCCATCCTTCGAACAGTGAGCCCCAGCCAGGAATCATGACAACAGGTTCAAGTTGTCGAAGTGCTTCATCGAATGGTGTCCAAGTAAGAACCCGTAGTGAAACGGTATCTGAAACACGAACCCATTCCTCTGAACATTCCGTGCGTGGAAGTTCTACAGCCCCACTCCAATAGTTCTCCATTCAAGATGAAATCAAGGTTAGAGAGACATAAGCGTTTAGCCGGTTTGTTTTTTCTTAGCTGAATATACTAAATTTTCTTTCCGCTGTTATATAGGGAGGGGGGCATTAAAATTTCGAGTCGACATGTATTCAAAGAAGATTACCCGAAACCAGCCAGCCCTGATCACCACTCCCCCGATGAGTCTAATTCAATGAATGAAGAACGGGGGTCGAGTGGTAAATCACTTGCCGCAGGCGCATTGTGCGCTGTAAACGTCGATATTACAATTGTTGCAATAAATCCACAGGGGGGTTCGCCACAATTAAATACCAAATCCATCGAGATACAATTAGTCTAACGAATAATTGCCAATGGGTAATTACGACGACCAACCTCGTGGCATTCACATGCCTCTTCGCTGTGAAGAGTGTAGTGCGCACTATGTCTTTCACACATCTACGCCCGAGTGCCCTGAGTGCGGGCTCATTCCTTTGGATTGTGAAACGGATCTCGATGACTCCCCTACTGTCCAAGACTTGGAAATATCCAACAATTCGAATTCAACTTACATAGCCACAAAATCATCCCAACGAATTGAACGGAACCTCTACAAATACAATACATTCAATCGTTCCCCGGAGTCAGTCGTTATGGAATTCGCTCGAAAGCAAATCGCTTATCTCACTCCAGAATGGGATGTCTCAAAGCGAAAGAATGAAGGTGAATTTTTAGTAGGAAAAATCCTCAAGCTACCACGTCCAGGTATTCAATCGAATGCCCGGTTGTCACAAGGATACACGGCACCCCTTTTTGCTGCAGTGCTAGCGGAATTCGTGATCCGCCACCTCACCAACCAAACAATCAGCATTCAACTTATCCGCAAAGCATTGATTGCCCAATCGATTGTTAACAATACTCCTTGTGGAAATTTTTCCGAAGGAAAAGAAGTTTCGCTGAAATCAGCAATAAAGAAGGTATATCGCACATTATCAAAATGGGCTCCACAACGAACCGAAGTCATGAAGCGTAAGGAACGACTTCTTCTCGAACGAAAAGAGAGCCTTGAAGATATGTCGAAACTGCTTATTTCTGAAGACATCCTCCCCAAGAGTTATGTCATTTCAGATACCGTGTTTGAAGCGATTGACGCGTCTTTGGAGTATCCGCTCACTGGGCGAACAATGCTAAGTTATCATCAAGAAGTGTTGTATCAAATGGCTCAAGAGCACTCCAAGATCTCTCGTCGAGTGGTTTATAATATAACAGAGGGCATGGGCGGAGCGGAGAAGTTTGCAAATCATACCCAAGCCGTTCAACAAATCTTAGAATATGGAAGCGGGGGCTAGTAATATGGAAATGGACATTAAAGATTTCATCGAGCACTTTTCTGAGAAGTTAACAAAAGAATACTCTAAACAACAAGACTTCGTCTTTGAGCTTGAAGACTTACTTGCGAATTCGGACCTTCAAAAAAGTTTCAGAATATCTCAAATTGATCTCATTGACATTCTTTCATCTCCAGATCCCAAATCAAATGAAATTGAAGAACTTATCAAAGAGAATCATCTTGAGGTGAAAGACTCACTCCCGCGCATCAATGCCCAATACCGCAATGTTTTGGAAAACTATCTTACCCCTTACGGCATAGATATTCGTGACTGGAATAATTACCACGGCCAAGGCTACGATGCCTTGGACTTGCCTAAAATCCCAAAGCGTTCTATTTCCATTGGCTTTGACCAAGGGAAATCTGGCGCATGGGCTCCGAATGGTTATGGAAAAACATTCGCATTTGAAAAAATTCTTCGCCTTCTCGATGTGCCTTCAGAAAGTGACCCATTTGATGCCTTTGAAGACTTTTTACGGCAATGCACAGCACTTTTACAACCAAACCCTGACGGCGAATCTACTTTCGATGAAGCACAACTGCAAAAAAACGGTAAGCGCCTCATACCATTCCGAATGTTGTGTTTTTCAGTCCAGGCATTTAACGGCAACTTTGCTACTGACATTTTTTCAATAAGCATCGAGATTAAATATAATTCCAGCGGACATTACCTCCTCTCCTCTTTTGGTCTTCATCTTCCTGAAACGCGTGAAAATTTCGTCATCGAAGAAAACGTCATTCTGCCAAACTGGGTTATTAGTGACCAAGCAGTAGTCAAGTGGGATGAGAGGAAAAAATACAGTTCGGAAGAACCCGATTGGCGCGAGATTGGCCTGCGTCTCCTTCTCAATATGAAAATCGATTATCTTGAATTGCCAAGAGTTGCTTTTTCCTCAAAAGCTGAAAAAATAGTACAAGAGAATATCGCAAAGGCAGTTGATGCGTGCATTGATTCAGCAGTATCTCAAGACTATGACGATTTGGAAATCGATAAACTCGGATTATTGACTTCTCTAAACAAACTGAACCAAAACCGCTTCCTTATCGAAAGCCTTGAAACCATTGTCGATGAGACGTTCGATGAAGAAAACAATGGGCCCGGAAAAAATGCTTTACTCAACCTCGTTTCTAAATTAACCGACATTCAAAACGAATTGCAAAATTTAGTTGGGGCTAAAGGCGAATCATGGCGATTACAGTGCAAACTCCTCACACCATCTTACGAAAGATCGAATAGCCTCGACATCACAAACGCCATCCACCCCACTGCAATTTTGTTATGGAATCATCTTTCATTCGGTCAAAGAAATGAACTGTTGTTTAAATCCACTCTTCTGCGAACGAAATATACTGACGGCTCCGTTGAGGGCCAACAAAGAGTATTGGTTATTGATGAGCCGGAAGCCGGACGTTCAGAAGAATGGGTGTCTCATCTTATCGACGACATCAATCGATTCGAGCCCAAATCTTCCGTTCTCATTCTTTCTCATCGGGGCATTGTACTCGAGTCGGCTAACTTAGAAGGAAAATACAAGATTCTTCACACAGCACTCCCTGAGGAAGAAGATCTCGAAGAAGATGAATTATTGGAATGGAATTCGTATAAAAATTCGGCCGGAGACGCTTCAATTGTTGACAATAAAATGGCTCTTATCCGAGCATTTGCTCCGTCACCCGTTGCTGAAACCTGGGCCGCATGTTTCCCCGAATCAACCACTCCTTCGGCTGAGAGTGGCTGGATTAGGTTTGGTGGACCAAATCATCTTTGGTATCTCAAACCGACCCACCTCGACTTAGATACAGCAAATCAAATGTCAGAATTTATTTCCAACACCGGGCTTACTAATGACTCGTTCCTGAAGATTTTTTGGAATGGTTTCCAGTGGGTTCCCTCCGACACTCAATCGAGGTATCGAATCTTAAAGAGCCTTGACAAACTCAAGAGAATGACGAAAACAAACAACGATTACGAACAACTCTATCTCTTAGATTATCCAAGTAAATACCCATTAGTAAAAGGACAAGCAACAACCAAATTTCCCACTTTGCCAGGCATTACATCAGGAGGGATTCGGCTACCGAAAAAACCAGAACATCTTGTGGAACTCATTAATTTTGCAAATAAGTATGAAATTTTAGCGCTAAATCCACACTTACTTGGCAAAGAAAGACAGCGGCTTAAGGCAGAGTTCAAAATAAGTCATACACTTTCAAACAAGTTTTTAAATTTCCTTAAACAAATAACTGACGATGAAGTAATCCCAAACAACCTCGATATTAAGGGCTTTTTGACGCTTCTGGAGAGAAATACCTCGTCTCCATCAGAATCATTGAAAAAAACCGTGACTCAATCGAAGGGCAATTTTAAAGATTTAGAAACATATTATCGGCTAATCCAGCAATTTTATGAAGAAAACCCCAAAGCCCCAATACCCACTGTTCCCAGAACGTCTCAACCCAAAAATTTCTTTGAATATCTGCGCGATGATTTAGAAGTTGATCTACAATTCGAAATCGAAGATTTAATACCGGTTGTTGAAAGTGTTGCAACGGATTCAGAAAACATTGAAAAGAAACACTCGAACAAAGAAAAAGTAGAGGATTACAAATGGCGTGAAGACGTCTTACTTCGGGTAATGACAGCCCATTCAATTGATGAGTCACAGCGCAATGCTTTCCTAAATTCTGCTGTGAATTTTAATCCAAATGTTAAACGTTATTTGAAGAAGGCGGATTTAGAATCCGCTGCTGAGCAATTTTCTGCTAATGCTATGGTTTCAGTAGAGGAACCTGTTTCGGCGCTCACCAAAACAACCGAAAACGTTCCTAAAGTCCCAACAGGGGGCAGAGAGGTGCCTTGGTCTGGCGACAGTATTGAGGAGCGCGTTCTCAATTTTAATATGCATATAATTACTGAATTCGGTACAAAATATCCCGAATACAGAGCTCTTCAGCAAACTCCTTACCCAGCGCGCCACATGAATCCCCTGTCCCGCTTTAAGAATATGGCAATGAATTATTCAGCAAGCCTTGATGCCGGCATCGCTCAGGCAATTACAAGTTTAGACAGCCTGAAATCTCATCCCCATTCTGGAGAATTCCATTTTGAAGGATATGCCTGGTGCCTCAAGACCTTAGGCATTATCAGAAATACTGAATGTTCTATTTCGGATTATGCGTGTGAATTAATTCTTGGATATGCGGAGCATCTCCAGAACAAAGTCCTAGTCGACAATCTAATTATTACTGGAGCGAAAGAATACAACCCTGAGGTGGGTGAAGACGACATAATTTTGCTTGATCATTATATTCGCACAGCAGCACAAGAGATTTCAAAACTTGACGGACATATTGACTATGATCGGTTTGAAGACCCATGCGGCCCAGTAGCCCTCATACGTGTCGACGCAGTTCTAGACGATGGAGTAGACTTTGAGCTTGGTTACCGATGTATGAATTGTCAGATGACGTATGACGAAGGTTATCGAAAGAATAAGTGAGGATTCAGCATGAGTCGGACAGGTGGAAAAAAAGACCTTTCTTCACAAGGCCTCAAACGTAATCGGGGTGTTCCTGGTAATAGCAATAGCAAGGGTACTCCTTTCAATCCATTTTCTCCAAATGCCAGAGAAGATAGAATCGCTGAGTTGCGGCGCAAATCCGAAGAATCTCGTAAGAAGGCTGAATACATACTTGCTGATTCAAACCGTTCCGAAGAATCTCGTAAGAAGGCTAAAGACACAATTGCTGATTCAAACCGTTCAAAAATTGGAAATCACGATTGGAGATGGAATTTTATCACTTTGGAAGACGCGAAGCCATTTAACGATGAGGCTGAGTTTTTTTCTATGAGCGACCCATTGTTCAGCAAGTGTTCTTTGGGAATCGACATCAAACTCAATTCTCAAATGTGTTTTGAAAACAACAGTCAAATCCCGATTCAAGAAATTGAGAATCGTTCTGAAACAGGCATGTTCATATCGGAATGTTTCCGGAGGGTTGCGAAATTTATTCACCCCGGGCCAGGAGATTACAAGTTAATGCATAAGGACTGTTTAAGTAAATTGGTAGGTTACAAAAGCAACAACACTTCTAAAGAAATTAAGGAAGAAGAAAAGGAAGATATAATGTACTATGTTAATGAAAAACACACCAAGAATGGAGAGATAGTGGATAGAGTTTCTCTTGTCCCGGGAACGATTACCAAAAAGGTTGGAAATAATGAACAAATTAATTTCGAAAAGCGAGCAAAATTTTTCAAAGCAGCGGTTATTGACACTGATGGCGCGTTGCTTGAAAAAATGTTTACTCAAAAAAATAACACTCTTGAATTCGGGAAAATAAATACGAACAATGGTCTTCTACAAACTTTTTTCTCGAACATAGATTATTGGGGAACTGACGATAAAAAATTGCTCGTTGTTATTCATCCAAATTATGAATCTTCTATTTTTAATGGAATTATGGAACGTCCGAATTTTGACGAAATCGCACACCACATCCACCCACTTACACTCACATATGGGTTAGAAATGCCTCCATTTTTCCGGCGGGATGACGTTACAAAGTTCCTACCTATCGAAGATTATCTCGACCAAGATCCGGCCATTAGACGAGCTCTTGAGAGGGAATTGGCTAACAATATTTATGCGACTATCCAAAGTAATCAATTTTTAGAAACTTACAGAGGCGAATACCCACTCTCAACAACATATGCCGAACACGTATATTCTAGTTTTTATGTATCCAAAAACCCAAGAAGCAGTACTAAAAGAAAGGGAAAAGTGCTCGAAGATTTTTGTATTCCTAAATCTGATAAAGAACGCGACGATCTCTACAAGGGGAACGATTTCATTCAGTGTTATGAAATCGAGAAGATTTCTGATTATGAAATTAAAGTTGAGCGATTGAAGTTTTGACTTATTCTTCTTCAGTTGAGTGGTTAATAAGTGCCTGATAGGCGCCCCAAATCTGAACATTTGACGCATCTAACATCCGATTTAATTCGGGTTTGCCACGCTCCACTTCGTCGAGGAACATGGTAATCATTTTGTCAGTGAGCCCATACTTTTCTCGAAGATGGTGTTCCAACAATGTTCTTGCATCAGTGGAAGAAAGTACGGCCTTTTCCACAGCATCAGCCCCTTCAATCTCGGGAACATACCAATCCCAAGTTTGAGCTGCTGCCTCCATAACATTACTCAATCCATCAGTTCCTAATATTCGAAATACTTCCTGGGCGTATGTTTCGCGAGCCATTTTATCGCAATCTTCTCCAAGAGCATATTGTGCTGCTTGATAAGCCTCGAATAACAAGTCAAAAGTGTTGATTATTTTGTTTAAATCTTTTTTCCAGTTTGGGCGTAATTCTTTCGGTATTTCATCAGAATCAGATCCGAGTGCGTTTTTGTCGCTTAATGTTGTTGCCGATTGTCTACCACTATTTTTTGAACCAGACGGCTCTCTCATCCATTCGCCTTTTCTGAAAGCCTCTTTAGTAAAAAAACGTCCTTGAACCGATGTTAGAGCAGACTTCATTTGTAGCAATAAAGCCTCTTTCGTAGCAGAATCCCACGCACCAGATGAAATGCCAATTTTTTCAAACTCTTTCGCTGAATACGAGATAGCCAGATATGAATTCATTTTTTTAACGTAGGGAGCAATCCATTTTTCATAACTGCCGCCGTTCATCCAATCCCCTTCGGGTAATTTTCGAATGCTAGGGGTCCACACGCCAATCTGTTCAACAATAGAATTTGGAAGGAATTGCAAGTTACCAAATAGGTATTCTACTGAATTCATTAATTTATGCTCGCCCGTAAACGGCAATATTGCCTTGGGCGCTCTTTTTCTAGCCACATGTTCTTTGTAGACCAATCCTTCAATATGCAACGAGTATGCAAAATGTTGTAAAAATTCACCCGGGGTTCTGTCAAGGGGGAAGTTTGCCAAAAAGAGTGCTTTGGCTTCAACAATCGCCCCAGCTTCTACAAATGTTGTAACCTGCCGACTTAGGTCTAAATGTCCATGGGTAAATTCTGGGCCGCCTTCTAAAGACGAATAGAGGTCAGTGTATCCTTCGAAGGTCTTACCGTTTATTCCGATTTCCATGATAGAATCGGTCGTATCAAAACGCTGAGTTATCACTTCCGGAATTTTTGTTTTTCTTTCACCAGCGGCCCAGTTAAACAAGTGTCCATTTGACCGCCAAGGCATTGGGGGCGCCAACTCAAGCGCAAGAGCCTGCTTTGAAACAAATATATGCTCGTATTTTCTCACTCCTGAACGCAACTGACGGGTAATTTTTTCTAAATTTAGCACTTTAGAACTACTCAAATGCTCAACGAGCATTTTCTTTATGAAACTCGATTCCAGTGATGCGTTTTGGGTTTTACCAGCATTAAAGAAACTCTTGTACCACAAATAACCTGCATCCATCGCAACTACTTTGTTACAACTCGAGCAGATAAATGTCTCATCCTCATCATTATAAGATACAATATAAGATCCGTCTGGGCATTTTTGTTTTGTTTGTTTGCCGCTTATTTTTCTTTGGGGTTGGGACCATAATGGGTCATCATCTCCTAATTCTTTACGCCGATTAAAGTGAGGGTTCGTACGGAGCCCACTACTATACATCTCTCCTCGACGGTCTTCTCCGAGTGGCCTTCTACTCGTTCCAAGATTAATGTCTGTGAGAACTCGTTGGTAAATACGGTGAAAGAGAACATCTAGCCCCGATTCTTCGATACCGTAATCAATTTCAAGGGTTTTGACAACATCATACCGAATGGAAAATGCCGCTTGGAGAAAGCTCGATGGCACACCTTCTCTTCCATGAAATGAATTCAAAGTTTTTAATTTTGTTAAAACATCTTGTAACCGTCCTTTTATTAATTGAAGCACACTCTCTTGAATCACTACATTTTTCCTGCCTTGAGCGTTAGTTTTTTGCAACCAAGACTTGAACACCCGCTCTCCATCAAGGTGTTCTGAAAGAACCCTTTGTCTTTCACGCTGAGCCGATTTTTGTTTGCCGGCGTAAAGATTTGAAATAAAATCGATTCCAGCAGCCATTTCAGCAGCGGAAGACATCGTTTCAAGCCATACACATATTCCCTCGCATAGGAGGGGTTTTTTAGGAATTTCCTGAATAAGAAACTTCTTGATTTTATCACGAATATAGAAGCTAGAAGAGTCTTCTCCAGAAAGCATAGAACGAAGAATCCAAGAAATATAGGAGTAATCCTTCTTCTTTACACCTTCAATAGCACTACCCATAATGGAGGGAACATCCTGGTACATGAAATCAATGACCCAACCTAATATTTTACTCGATGTAGCTGACAGTTTTTTTCCCGATTGCAGTTCGAGAACATCTTTCAAGACATTTGGCGGAGGGGTCCAAAAAACACCTTGTTGAAGCCACATATGTTTTTCTTCTGGCGGTGTTTTTGGTGGAGGCGTCAACCCCCACGGCCCAGTGTTAAATCGAGGAGGAAAGAGTTGATCTTCTCGTTGGACCAAGGGGTTGAAATTCTCGCTTTTTGAGTTCCAAGGATGATCTAGGTTTTCTATATTCTCCGCTATTTCCGTTCCAATGAGGGAGTGGATAAATTCTTGAGAAGATAAGTTACCTGAAGGATGGTTAGGTGTATTTTTCTCAATCTGATTAAGCAATATGGAAATTTGTTTTATTCTTTGCCGTTTTTCAGTTCGGACCCCATCTTCTTCTACTTTTTTACACAAGTCTTGCCAGAGCAAGAAATGTCGCAATTGATTGCAAGCAGCCTCAGTAAAATATTCTAACTCACCAAAAGTATTCATCGCCTCCTTAGCACTCTCTTCTAAATCGATTAAATCATCAATTTTATCATAGACAGAAATGCCATTTGCACGGACGCCAATGAATATCTCCTTCAGTTTTGCAATCAGTCCTTCTTCTTCCTTTTCAAGCAAATTTGAGTCTCTAAGCCGCACCCACCCCCGCTCAACATACCATTCTTTTTTTGCAAATTTCAGTAATAGTTTTGGAGGGAGTTCCGACGGGGAAGAATTTCTCAATCTATCTGCAAAGCGGTCCCCCTCAGGTAATGAAGAATGCATCAATGAACTTCCCATCCCATCGTCTCGAATCATTTTTTGCCAATTCTCACCTCCAACAGTTTTCCCCACATCTTCATCGGAAGCGGCCATAAAAAGGCCAAATTGTGAGCGACTAATCATGACCAAGCACAGAGAAAGATCCCTGAGTTTTTCATACCACCGCCTCTTCCCGTCTGTACTAACTGGTTGATTGAGAGTTATTGCTACAGGGACTGTCAAACCTTTAATTCCACGAATATCATAAAACCCAACTTCTTTCATTTCTGAAATGAAGTTTTCATCTGCAAAACCTTCTTTTCCACTTACTTGTTTGATTTTGGCAAATCTATCTTTCATGATTGCTTCCATTTCCTCAATTTTCTCAAGAATATCTTGATGCGGGTTGAGCGCTTTGAAATTCTCTAGTTGTTTGGCTACATCATTATATGATTTTATCTCAGTAACAGGAAATATAAATCCAACCTTTGGGGCAGCAACCGGTTTGCCCATCACGTTAAGTTGATTTACTAATTGATTCATTACTTCAATCCAGTTGAGAAGATTCCTTGAGTTTCCTTCAGAACCCGATTTGGGTAATCCGGCGATAACTCCGTTTCGACGAATCCCAAATGTTGAGATAGAAACCGAACGGCGGTGGTTTTCAGCTAAGGCAATTGCTCTCATCATTTTTATGACATTATCCAATATTCTGGTCTGTAGATTTGAAGTCCTATATGATGCCCGCAAAATGAGTTTTATCGGGTTCGGCAGATCATCGGAGAGTAGGTTGAAATCATCAGTGGATTGTTCGTGAAGCGACATTTTCCAATCTGTATAGATTTTATTGATGTGAATCATTGCGCCTTGGAATAAAGTCCCATGAATTGTTTGGTATTCATCTCCCGCACATACAAATGAGAAGGGGAGGTGGTTTGAGATTCTGTTAGGACCCCGATTTGAAAAATACTGGAGCATTGTAGAGATTGATAAAGCCGAGAAATCTTGCGACTCATCAACCAAAATACCATCATACCCTCGTTGGAGAATTTGCGACCAAAAGCGGTTTTCTTTACCTATCTCGTTTTGCTTGAGATTGCTGAGGGAGAATATCCGTTCAGCAGTTTTGTGAACAACACTCCCCGAATCCCACATCCCAGTGTATTTTTCCATGGAATAATCAACCAAATACTCATCCAAGCCGCCAATTTCGATGAGTTCTGCAAGCCCGCGGACCATTTTTGCAGCCGCTTTCCTCTCATCAATCAATCCAAAACCCGGGTCCCAAAAATAGGTTGCGAAAAAATCTGATGAAAGATCGTCATCATCATTTGGAGTAAATTTACGTCCAGGATAAAAGAAATTGAAAGCCGAACCAAATCGAGCCTCGATTTCAGCATCATCACGGCCAGGCACCCATCTACAAAAATCAGACGGCGAACCAAATACTCCATACACAAAGTTTTGAAGAATACGCTGAAGGTAGCGCAGATTTTCTTCACCCTCATGAGTCCAATATTTCCAACGCGAATCCTTGGTAATATTGCCTACCTGTTCTTTGAAAATGTCAAAATCCGATAAAGGGCCCAGAGTACCCGGCGCCTGAAGAAAAAGGTCTTCTTCAACCGCAAAATGAATATTTTGTAGCCATTCTTCCGCTTTTTGTTGAGCATTAGTATATTCATACAGGTAAAGATGCTCCAATAAACCAGAGATCTCATTTTTTGCTTCCTCGATTAAACCACGGGTTGCGGCCAAATAGAGTATTTTTCTTTCACCACGTATTGGACCCTTTTGCAAAAGAGCCTCACATGCATCAATGTGAAGGATAGTTGATTTTCCGACACCCGGCCGCCCACTCATATTCGCCATTGTTGATTTTGAATACCGATACAGGTCAATGGCTTGAATCTGTTCGAGGTTTGCTTTAGTAATATCATCAAGTAACCTTACTTCATTGAATTGCCGACTTAGAAACTCACGCGTCTTTGCAATTCCATACCCTTTCTTTTTTTCCTTAGTTGCAAAACGAAGTAGAATATCAGTTGGAAGAAGGCGGGCCGAAGAAAGAGCCATCGCTTCCTTTGACATGTTATCGAAAACCTCTTTGTCGATTACTTTTTCAAACAACTTCAGTAGAAGCTTGTCCAGTTCTTCAGGCCCCTCGCTTTCATCAGAATCCGGATCATGGGAGCCCGTATCTAATTCATAGTATGGCTTGGAACCCTCATCACTTGCAAACATGTCTTGTGGCGCAGGGGAAGTCAAATCAATATTATTTTCCGAAGGGCTTTTTTTATCATATTGTGGTATTGCATGAATTAGGAATCCTTGTTTGCAAAGGTCCATTTCATTCTCAACATTGAACGGGCCCAGAAGAATAATAAGAGCGTTAAATTTATCATTGCCCATTTGGAAAGAAAACGAATGAAGTTTACTATCTTCATCAGACCATTGGCGTCCGCTTAACGGCAGTTCTAAATTTCCACTTGCATATTTTAGAAATTCAACGATGGCATGATACACACATTTACCCTCATCACTCGAACTCCTTAACAGGTCAAATGTTGGACGAGAAACATAGGCTGCTCGCCGATTCGTAAAAAGAGGAAAGTCTCGGTGAAATCTATCTTTCCACCGCCATGAGGGTTTTTTAGAATCGCCACTCCCTTTGCCTCGATTCATAGTCTCCCCCCGCCTTGATTAACCACCACACGTATATGGATAAAACGCATGTATTGACTCACCAATCGTATATTCCGCCCCGTTCAATGAATCGCTCTTCGAGGAATCGGTTTTCATTCCACCCTTCTTCAACTCCAACGTCCAGAATTGGCGACGCGTATTGATGCCGCCCGTCCACATTTGAATAAAATCGGCCGAGCGCATCGAGCATGGCGTACGAACCACGCATGAGGTCGTTGGATTCAGGTACAAATTGAATACCATCAAGTTCAACATCCTTGTGTCGATTAAGCCAGGCACCAAACTCGCCATCCTTGAGTACAAGCCCTTCAATAAATTCATCGTTTTGGCCGGCTACAGGCAATACTTCGAAAATCTTCCAACGATCTGGGCGCAGTTGCCGCACCAATTCCAACATAGTGTCGTCCTTGTTTACTGAACATACCACTGTGTTGAGCTTCATTCGAATCCCGTAAGATTGACAACGACCCCAAACGTCCTTGGAGAGTTCAAGGTGATGGCTTCGTTGAATGGCAAGGTCCTTCTTCAAACCGCGTCCAATTTGTTCATGCAGGTCGTCATTTGAAGCGTCGATAGAAAGTCCAATCCAATCGATGTAGGGTGAATATTCAGACAAAAACTGTTCGGTAAGCCCTGAACCATTTGATACGATACATGTGACCAAACCTACCTTCTTTGCAGCGATAACCAATTCGCCAAGGTAGGGGCAAAGGGTTGGTTCACCCCCCACAAATGTAATCTTTTCAGCACCTGCAGACGCTAGCATTTCTGGAATAAGCAAAGCCTCTTCCTTACTGAGGCGATCTCCACGAGGAATGTCTTCAAACGTGGCGAAACAGAATTTACATGCATAATTGCACCATGGCCAAAAATGCCAATTCACTGCCGCAGGAAGGATGCGAAACTCCTTCTTTTTAGTACCCGCCATCTCTGTAAGCATACCCTACTATCGCATGAAGAGTATATAAAAAAAGGAAAGATGCAGAGGGCAGGATTCGAACCTGCGAACTCATAGAGACTGGGACCTCATCCCAGCGCCGTTGACCAAGCTTGGCAACCCCTGCTTCAACCAAGCGTTAGAACGCGCGTATATCAATTCCGCGACATGGCCTCAAGGACCTTATCGCCTATTGTGAACTTCAAGAGATACAGAGAAAGCGGACGGTTTAAGGATGAATGCAAGCGGTCGTAAAGCATCCAACAGGTGATTTCATGCGCTGGCTCTTCCTTACACTCATCATGCTTCTCGCACCACTCAGCGGTTGTTTTGGGGAAAACACAGTTGAAATTGAAGAACAATTGACCGTAGGCGAAGTCTCAAGCGCAACCCGCGGCCAATACTTGACACTCGAAGTTGATTCAAACGTCGATTGGACCTTTAACCGGTCGGATGGACTTTTCTATGTTGATGAATTTGGTGTTCTAAGAGATTCAATGGAAATGACGTTTTCTTCTGAAATAAAATTCTTGGAACTTCTCATCCTCGACACGGAAAGAGATTCTGTCGATATATCTATTTCAGCTGGCACAGAACTCTGGAATGCAACACTCACTCTTCAGGACAGTGACGAATACATGTTGGTTGACGGTAGGCGCGCCTACGAAACAATCGACATGCTCACCTCGTCCTACAACAACCGCTGGTGTGGCAGTGCTTCAGTTCACGAAGGCGGTTCTGCCTACGAGGCTGCCGCTGAGGCAATGGCTGAGGAGATGTGGGATATGGGATTCGATTTTGTCGAAGTCACACGCTATGATGACGACCCCGACCAACTCAATGTGGTAGGATATAATTGGGGGAGAGTCAATCCAGATGAATACATCGTCATTGGCGGACATTTCGACATTGCATATGTCTTCACTCCACCGGGTGGCGGCACCAGCGAAGGGGCAAACGACGACACCTCTGGCTCGACCGTTTCACTCGAAATGGCCCAAGCACTCGCATCGACTGAATTCGATCATACAGTTGTTGCAGCCCTTTGGTCTTGCGAAGAAGAAGGTCTTCTTGGGTCGCAAGCATATGTTAACCACTTGCCTGAAAATGTGACTGTTAAAGCCTACATGAATTTCGATATGGTCTCTCTCAATTATCCAATCATCCCTCTTTCAGAGCCATTGGTTGGACCTGGCGGTGAACTCTTTTCAGCATCAAAATATGAATGGGAAATTAGCATCGCAGGGGCAAGTGACAGCAACATGCAACTGATGCATGATTGGGTTGGTACGATTATTGAGGACGACCTTTCTTATCAGCCAACTGAAGCCAATCCAATTAACTGGCAGATTGCTGAATCGTGCGCTTCCGACCATTGTTCTTTCTTTTCTGCTGACTACCCGACCTTTAATTTCTTCAGTCCAGGGGGAGAAATTTCATTCTGGCAAGAGTGGCATTCGCCATCAGATACGCTTGATTTCATGACTGCAAAGGCAGGCGGTCAGGCCGGAATGTCGAGTGGTTTCAACAGCCTCGTTTGGTCTTCACTCGATTTGTTTGTTCGGATTGATAACTCCGACTCTACTTTCCAGGGTCGCTGGTATGACGCTCCAGCTGCTTGACATTAAACAGGCATCCTGCCGCGAAGACGTAACCATGTTTCGCTTCCAAACATCAAGGCATACAACGAGGCGAGCCACAGCGTTGGCCGACTCCACTGTTCAAGGAAGCCAATAGAAGCGCTCGACTCCCCAGTCCCTAGAACCAGCAAGATACAGAGCCATACCATGGTTACGCCGTGGAGAGCCCAACGTAAGCCCGACATGATGTCCGTCGAATTTGACTGCATTTCGGTAACTTCAACTTTAGTTAAAACAGCAGATACACCCACCAATTTATCCAGTGCTGAACCCCCATTCCAACGAATACGGCCAAGTCTAAATCGGTTTAGA
>TARA_B110001452_G_scaffold146949_3_pt1 | contig 15283 bp, 11 predicted proteins | sample TARA_B110001452 | Tara Oceans TARA_B110001452 (sample SAMEA4396971) | marine metagenome | biome: Polar Biome; feature: [DCM] deep chlorophyll maximum layer (ENVO:01000326); material: water (ENVO:00002006), including particulate matter (ENVO:01000060) such as... | depth 25 m
GGTATTCATCCCCTTGATGTGTACTTCAAGAATAGCCTTTCTTGAATCCTCGTCCGGCAGTGGTATCTCTATCACCCTGTCAAAACGACCAGGTCGCAAAAGAGCATCATCAAGAATATCAGGACGGTTAGTAGCAGCAATAATTTTGACGCCGTTAAGTGCATCAAAACCATCCAATTCGGCGAGAAGTTGCATTAAGGTTCTCTGAACTTCACGGTCGCCGCTTGTTGAACCATCCAATCGCTTGGCCCCGATTGCATCAATTTCATCTAAGAAAATAATACTCGGTGCCTTTTCTTTTGCGAGAGAAAATAATTCGCGAACCATGCGTCCACCTTCCCCGATGTATTTCTGTGCGAGTTCACTGCCCACCATGTGAATAAAGGTCGCATCAGTATGGTTGGCTACTGCTTTTGCGAGGAGAGTTTTACCACATCCTGGGGGCCCTACGAGAAGAACTCCTTTAGGAGGAACAATTCCAACCTTTTCAAACAGTTCTGGTTTTATAAGGGGAAGTTCAATTGCTTCTCGTACCGATTCCACTTGTTCTGCAAGACCTGCAACTTCATCGTAAGTAATATCCGGTTTATCCACCATTTCCGCTCCGCTGACCATTGGGTCCCATGCCTCATGAAGCACTTCTATGACAGACAAACTGTCTTGATTGAGAGCTACACGCGTTCCGGGTTTGAGTTTGTCAGGATCAAGACGCTGATTAAGAGATACCTGGAATACTGTGCCGTTGGATGACCGTACGATGGCTCGTTCATGGTCCAATACATCTTGAAGATGGCCAATTATATGAGGCGGCATCTTCAGTAGATTGACATTTTCATCCAAGCGCTCAACCTTCTTACGAAGCGTACGCACCTCTGATTCAAGAGATGTACGCTCGTTAATCAACTGTTGAGATTCATCTCGTAATTTAGCGTACGCTTCCTCCAACTCTCGGATGTCGTCATCCGAAGAATTAGGCATGCTTCTGTCGTTCCTATCAACATCGGTCCCCATGTTATTCAGTATAATCCAAATGCCCACACTGTATGAACTCAGCGATTGTATTTTGCGAAAACAGGCCTGTCAAAGGGTTCAAAGGTTGTCACCGTCGGTAAGTGTACGAGGAGGATTTACATTGGGTGATTGTGAACTTTGCGGGGCGATGAAAGTAAGCGTTAGAAGCGTTAAAACCGGCAAAACTGAGGTCACTGCTTGTGGCCGGTGCGTGGATAAAATGAATTTAATCCCTAAAACAGTAGCACCTGGTCTTGCAAAAGCACGCTCCATGGCAACTCAGCCTCGGCCTTCAACTCCAAGAAAGAAAAATGACCTCATGTCCCGAGGAGAGAAAGAACTCGCAGAGGATTTCGGAAAGCTAATTTCTACCGCACGGAAAAAGATGAATTTGTCACATCAGCAACTCGGTAAGAAGATGGCGGAGACAGTCAATGTCATCAAGGCGGCTGAATCTGGGAAAAGACCTACCGACTCACTGATAAGAAAATTTGAGCGTATTTTGAACATCACATTGATGGTCGAACATACATCCTCCGAAACACGTCGATTGGATTCTGGCCCGTCTCGTGGAATGACATTTGGTGATTATTTCAACGACGTTCGGTGACCGCGATGGATTCAATAGCGGTGCATGCAATTTGGCTTGCCCAAGACGATCCGAAAAAAAACACTGCTGTACTTGCTGGGAAACGAGGCAACTTGCGACTCCATAAGAATCTGAGAACACTGCCAAAGCGTGGATTTATTTTGGAGCCATTGTGTGGGAAAGTTTTCGGTCCAGAAGACCATCATGTTTTGTTAGAGCAGCATGGTGCTATTGTTGGGCTGGATTGCAGTTGGGCACATATTGAATCCAGCGTCCAACAAGTGATGAATAAAACAAGACTCCAACCTAGAATGTTGCCGTTGCTCCTCGCTGCAAATCCGGTAAACTGGGGTAAACCTGGTCGGTTGACCACTGCTGAAGCACTGGCGGCCATCCTCTACCTGATTGGTAGAAAGGAACAAGCGAAGGAAGTGTTAGGTGCGTTTCGTTGGGGTGAGCGATTTTTTCAACTCAACCAAGAACCCCTTGATGCTTATGCCGAGGCTACTACGAGTGAGGAACTTGTGGCAACTCAATTTGAATTTTTTGACGTAGACATAGACCCTTCTAAGGAGGAATAAGCATCGAAGAATATCCCTCCACCGTCGTTCATCGTTGGGATGATGGGAGGATGAATTTGGTGAAAGAATTCTTAGGCGATGAATCTCTAATTCATCTTTGCCTTAACGGTGATAGGATATCATCCCTACTTGCATCTAAGCAGGACCTCAAAGAATTACTCTGCGGTCATTTTTATACTGAATATGACCTACAGCCTCCATCATCCAAACCAAATATTTCCATTGACCAAGACAGCAGCGGAATCAGTGTGAACCTATTGAATAAAAGTGTGAACCTAAACTCCAAGAGGAATCATATTGTGGTGAGCTCCTGTGGTGCGTGCGACCAAGATGATCTATCAGATTTGATTAACAGAACTCCAACAGTATCAAATCCAACAGAGTTGTATTCAATGCACGAACTCATTTCCCAACTTGACCGAATGAGAGATGAACAAGTTGAGTTTTCAAAAACAGGTGGAGTTCACGGTGCTGGACTTTTATTCAATGACGGTGAATTTGATGTCAAAGAAGATATTGGCCGTCATAATGCAGTAGACAAAGCCATTGGAGCAACATATCTATCAGGCATAACTCAATCTATACGAGCGCTGTTCCTTTCAGGGAGATGTGGCTGGGATATCGTCATGAAAGCGGCGAAATCCAACATACCAGTGATTGTATCCGTTGGTGCTGCATCATCTCTTGCGGCAAAAACTGCCCGTGCTGCAAACATTACCCTGGTATCGTTTGTGCGCAATGGTAAATCGGTCGTAATTGGTCCCGTTGACGGGAGATTCCATACAAAGGATTGAGAAGGGATGTCATCTCGGTTGGACCGAGGTATGTCAATGGAACGTCATGTAACAGCACGAACGCCTGTTGACACAAGGGCTCTTCATTTGAAAAAGCCCAAAACAAAAGCTGCTGGGATCCCGGCAGTAGTTTCTTCAGCAAAGCACGGAATTACAAAAATGGGCGTTGTTAAGACGATCAAAAACCTAACGATGGTTAATCAAAAAGAAGGGTTTGATTGTCCAGGTTGTGCATGGCCTGACCCAGAGCATAGAACGACATTTGAATTCTGTGAAAACGGAGCGAAAGCAGTTGCAGATGAAGCCATGAAGGCCCATGTTACACCTCATTTCTTTTCCAAGCACTCGGTCTCAGACCTGTCATTACTCAGTGATTATGAACTTAATCGGAAAGGTAGAATCTCTCACCCAGTCATACTTGAAAAAGGATCTTCACATTACACCCAAATTTCTTGGGATGCTGCATTGTCGAGAATATCTGACCACTTGAAATCCATTGCAGATCCCAATAGGACCGCATTTTACACCTCTGGAAGAACCAGTAACGAGGCTGCCTTTCTCTACCAAGCTTTCGTTCGCGCATATGGTACAAACAACCTCCCTGATTGCTCAAATATGTGTCACGAATCAAGTGGTATGGGGCTTGGGCAAACAATAGGTATCGGGAAAGGAACGGTATCGTTGGATGACTTCAATCACGCTGACGTCATTATGGTAATTGGCCAAAATCCTGGGACTAACCACCCAAGAATGTTAACCGCATTAAGAGATGCAAAGCATAAAGGTGCAAAAATTATACATGTAAATCCGTTGCCTGAAGCCGGGTTAATGCAATTCAAGCATCCTCAGGATTACATGAAAGGTAATCTGAAATCTACTACTTTAGCAGATTTGCATTTGGGTGTTCGTATCGGCGGTGATGCCGCATTGATCAAAGGGTTGCTCAAAGTTCAAATTGACCAGAATGCAATTGACCATGAATTTGTATCTTCCAAAACATCGGGGATGGAAGAGATGATTGCAAAAACCTCATCCACCTCTTGGGAGCAAATCACAAATGACTCTGGACTTACAAAGAAAGAAATTCAGATTGCTGGAATGATGTTAGCCAAGTCGAATGCTACCATCGCTTGCTGGGCCATGGGATTGACTCAACACAGGAACGGTGTAGCAGTAATTCAGGAAATTGTCAATTTATTGTTGCTTGGCGGGCATGTTGGCAAACAGGGCGCAGGGTTTTGTCCTGTCCGGGGGCATTCGAATGTTCAGGGCGACCGTACCGTCGGAATTTGGGAGGCACCGTCAGATACCTTCCTTGACCGTCTCGAAGAAGGATTAGGGTTTGAGGTCCCAAGGGAGCATGGTTACGATGTAGTGCACGCTATTGATGCAATGGTTCGAGGCGATATTGATTTCTTCTTCTGCATGGGTGGAAATTTCCTCTCAGCAACACCTGATACCGATGTTACTGCACGCGGTCTTCAGAAGATTCCTATGACCGTGCAGGTTTCAACAAAACTCAATCGTTCCCATCTCGTAACGGGGGAAACTGCGATAATCCTCCCATGCCTTGGCAGAACTGAGCTTGACATTCAAAATGGTAACAAACAATTCGTGACTGTTGAAAACTCCATGGGTGTTGTCCATCGATCCCAAGGTGGATTAAAACCAGCATCAACCTCACTAAAGAGTGAACCGTGGATTGTTGCTGAGATGGCTGAACTGACTCTTGGACTAGAACACCTTGAATGGAGAGCGCTGGCCCAAGATTACAGGAAAGTACGCGATCTCATGGAAGTCTCGCTATTTGGTTTTGACAATTACAATGACAGGGTCAATACACCAAATGGATTTGAATTACCTAATCCACCAAGAGATTCCCAATCATTCGCAACACCGGATGGGAAAGCCCATTTCACAGTTCATGATTTGCCCAACCTTCATGTTGAGGATGATCAATATGTGATGATGACGTTACGAAGTCACGACCAGTACAATACGACCATTTACGGACTTTCAGACAGATATCGCGGTGTCAAAGGTAATCGCCGTATTGTCTTTATGAACGCTAATGATATGGTTGAGCGAGGTTGGAAGGCCCGTACAAAAGTTAGTATTACAAGCCATTTCAACGGAGAAAAACGTCACTCGGATAACTGGCTCATCGTGCCTTATCAAATCCCTTCTGGGAATATTGCTACCTATTTCCCTGAAGCCAACAGTCTCGTCCCATTGCACTCAACAGCCGAACAATCCAACACACCCACATCCAAATGGATTGTCTGTTCAATGGATACCTCTGATTCAATAGGTGGCGAGGAGGAATGAATATTGACCGGCAATTCCTATGTTGAACTCGTTTCTCGAAACAAAGATTTCCGACGTTTGTGGATTGCTGCTGTCATTTCCATGCTGGGGGAATGGTTCAATACAATTGCACTCTTTTTCTTAATTTTAGAATATACGGAAAGCGAATTCCTATTGGGAGTGTTGTTTACCGTACGCATGCTTAGTTTTGCCCTTTTCCAACCCATCATAGGCCTTCTTGCGGATAGATTTAATCGGAAAACTCTCATGGTTGTCTCGAATTTGGCGCAAAGTGTTCTTGCCTTGGGGTTCTTGATGGTTGATGGCCCAGAAGATATGGCTTGGATGCTCGGTTTATCTGGCGTTATGATGATGCTTCATGGCGCTTACATGACTGCTGAACGGGCATCTCTACCGAACGTGGTGGATGCAGAAGACCTCGCAACAGCAAATGCCCTCGATGCAGCATCGTGGTCAACCGCATTGTGTATTGGTGCTATGCTTGGAGGAATCGTCGTATCTGTATGGGGAGTTAACGCAGCATTCATCATTGATTCAATTACATTCCTTATCGGGACATTATTCCTGATTCGGCTAAAACTCCCCCAAGAAAAAGATGTTGACATGGATGGGCCACTCATCTCAACCGCGTTTGCTAATATTGTCAAAGGCTGGAAGCGAATTCGTAGCGAACCAAGACTGTTTAGGATTGTCTTTGCTAAAGCATCATGGAACATCGCTGGTGGCGGTTTAGCTGGCGTGTACTTGGTCCTAATGGGGGCTGATTTAACCGGATTTGGTGCGGCTTTTGGTTTCGGTTTGTTCTTTTTTGCCCGTGGATTGGGGACTGGTCTTGGACCTATATTGGCTCGGAATTTATTCACTGATCCAAATCGTTGGCCGTCTCTTGTAGGTCAATTGATCGTAGCATCTGGATTCTTTTACCTGCTTGTTGGCCTTACTCTAGACATCATGCTCTGGCTTACTGTTATTCTCGTCGTTATTGCACACAGTGCCAGTGGGGCCAATTGGGTACTCTCTACCATTCTCACTCAACAATGGGTCGAAGATGAAATCAGAGGCCGTGTGTTTTCTACGGATATGTTGATCTTATCCTTGGCCTTTTCTGTTTCAACCAGCGTTGCCGGATACTTGATGGAATACACGGAATTATCAATAAAATATGGGGTTATCATCTTTGCTGGAGTGATGATGCTCTCCGGTATTGTGTTTACGCTTTGGGACACTGAGGGGAATGCGGATCATGAACTGGTTGCTTGAATGCACAGTTCGTGCATGCAAGCAGGTGGCGTGAAATATCGGCGTTCATCAGGCGAAAACGTATCTAACTGAAGCGTTGATGATGACCCTTCTTGTATGAACACCACAGAGGTTGTGCTGGCTGGCAAATAATCTTCTCCAGTTGATTGAAGTGAAACACGAATACGATGACCCTCTTCAACTTCCACATCTAATGGGAAGAACTCCATTTTAGCACTGATCGTTTCTATGATGGGCGCCCATGTTTGAATTTGGTCACCTCCAGCGTGATATCTAAGGTCCATAATGGCGTGTCCAATATGGATGCAATTATCGTCTTGATTGCAATCCTCTAAGAGGGCATACAACTGACCTCCAAGGGTTGCAGTTGTTACATCAACATGGAGCCTTGGAACACCCGCAATGTAAAGCGTGCTGTTGAGAGGTTGAGATTCCCAAACAGGACCTCCATTTAATCCGGGTGTGACAGTGGTTGAACCTCCAATATTCTCCATAACACCACCCAAGTCCCATTCTAGGGTTTCAATGTCAGCAGGAGGATATCGGTCTTCCAATCTCCATGCGCCTTGATTTGATTGGATCTCAATCCACAGTCCAGGTTGGTCTCCGACATTCCGTAGATAGAAATCAAACCATTCCAACAAGTCTTGCATCCAATCGTACCTTACCATCTCGGGAAATGCTTCTCCTCCGCGGCCCCCCAAATCAGACCTGTCATCAAGTTGAACGGGACGGTCTGGATAATCGTGATCCCATTGACCAAAGAGCCCTTTAGCATCAATACCAGCATCCTTGAGAGCATTGATTGTTGGGACAGCCATGTGTGGGTCAACGTTCCAGTCATGCATACCCTGAATGAGATAAACACTGCCTGTGTAATGCTCTAGTACCCGGTCGAGGAAATACCGTTCAGCCCAATAATCTCCAGCAACCTCTGACCCTAATAAATAGGCTGAAACTCCAGTGCCAGGACCAATTATGTAATCGGGACACATGTTTTGATAATCTTCCTCGTCGCCATCAAGACCATATGATCCATAAACACCATTATGCATAATCGGAGCTCTTGCTTCAGCTGAACCATTTCGCCACATGAGTTCTTTGACTCCAATGAGTCCAGATATAGGCACGATGGTTTTCAGATAATCATGTTCAGAACCAAACATAGCCGCTTGCCAGGGAGTGCTTCCATCATAGGATTTTCCAATCATTCCAACGGCACCGTTAGACCATGATTGTTCACCCAACCAACGAACTGCTGCATCGTTGCCAAGTTGCTCAGCATTACCCATCAGATCCATGCAGTGATTTGACCGTCCAGTGCCAGATACTGATACCTGAGCAAAGGCGTAGCCGTGAGGTAGGATTTGGTCAATAATCATTTGACCAAGCCAGGTACCAGGAACCTCAATTGTAGGGGTTTCCACACTTTGTTCTTGGAAATAAGGTCCAAATTCTGCAATAACAGGCACTAATGTGCCTTCGGGTACGTTGGGACGCCACACAGCGAGACTAATGAGTCCGCCTGGAGCTGCTCCACCTTCTTCAATCGGTAGGATGTATTCAACGAAATGATGTGTAGAGTCCCAATCATTCTCAGTTGGCAGGATGGAATACGGCCCGCTTTCAATGGCTACTCCGAAATCCCCAGTTGTCTCGAATTCGAGAAGTTCTCTTTCCCAAACCGGAACCCGACCATTATATCCCGATTCATCATCGATTAAGCTGTCCATCACTGTTTCAACAAAAAGGGCACCTGCGAATAAAAACGCAAGGGAAATAGCGATGGTTGCACCAAATACTATGTTGAATTCGCGCTTGACATGAATAGTTGCCATGTCGTCTTCCTTGCCGTCCAGAAAATCCCCTCTATTTACCCTGAATCTACGGGGTTTTTTGAGGTTGCCGAACGTTCGTTCAAACGAAGATGAAGAACAATGCTCAAAGACAACCAGTTAGACCCATAGGCATGGACTCGCATTGGGAGGCGCTTCGGAAGCATATTGGGGAAGGCATCCTTACCAATCTTCCATTGCCCACACCTGTTGATTCTACGGTAGATCATGCGCCTGCCAGAAGACAAATTTTGACTTCAAAAGAAAAGAAAATGGCTTTGCGCAATGCACTAAGGTATTTCGATAAGAACCATCATGGCGTATTGGCTGTAGAGTTTTTGAATGAATTGAACACATTTGGACGGATCACAATGAATCGGTTTCGGCCAACTGAATATGATATGAAAGCCCACCCTTTAGATGCATATCCTGCTCAATGCCAAGAAGCCGCAGCAATTATGCTGATGATTCAGAACAATCTGGACCCAGCGGTAGCCCAGTTCCCTCATGAACTCATCACCTATGGTGGAAACGGTTCTGTCTTCCAGAATTGGGCTCAATACCGACTAGTAATGCAATATTTGAGCAAAATGACTCGTGAACAAACACTCGTGATGTATTCTGGCCATCCTCTAGGACTCTTTCCATCGTCACCATCTGCACCACGTGTTGTCGTGACAAATGGCATGGTGATTCCAAACCACTCGTCCCCTGATGAATATGAAAAAATGAATGCTATGGGTGTTAGTCAATACGGGCAAATGACAGCTGGTTCTTACATGTATATAGGACCTCAAGGGATTGTTCACGGGACGACCATTACCTTGCTGAATGCAGCAAGGATGCACCTCGGTTTGTCTGCATCAGAAGGACTTGGTGGCGTGACCTTCATCACAAGTGGTTTGGGGGGAATGTCTGGTGCACAGGCTAAGGCAGCAACCATCGCAGGAGCGGCATGTATTGTCGCGGAAACGAATGGACATGCTGCACGAAAACGTCACTCTCAGGGATGGTTGACAGATGTCACCGATAGCATAGACGAGGCCATTGATTTGATGATGTCTGCCGCATCTAGGAAAGAACCAATTTCTGTAGGGCTCATAGGTAATATTGTGGAATTATGGGAGCGATGCATAGAGCGAGACGTCAGGGTTGACCTGGGGAGCGACCAAACCAGCCTCCACAATCCCTTCCAAGGTGGATATTTCCCTGCGGATTACTCATATGAGGAAAGTGCGATTATGCTTTCTGAACGACCGGATGAATTTGTAATTGAAGTTCAAAAAACGCTACGTCGTCATGCAAACGCAATCAATACTCTAAGTAAAAATGGGATGTATTTCTGGGATTACGGGAATGCATTCTTACTCGAGGCATCCCGTGCTGGAGCAGATGTATTGAATGAGGACGGTAGTTTCCGCTATCCTTCCTATGTTGAAGACATCATGGGACCAATTTGTTTTGATTATGGATTCGGGCCTTACCGATGGGTCTGCACGAGTGGGAACTCTGAAGATTTAGCAATTACCGATAAGATCGCCGAGGATGTACTTAGAGAAATGATGAAGAATGCGCCTTCGGAAATCCGTCAACAAATTGACGATAACATTAGATGGATACAACAGGCTGGTTCGAATAATCTAGTTGTTGGTAGTCAAGCGCGGATACTATATGCAGATGATGTAGGGCGAAGGAACATCGCTATTGCAATGAATAATGCAATTGCAGACGGTAGGATCTCTTCCCCAATTGTACTGGGTCGAGACCATCATGATGTTTCTGGAACGGATAGCCCTTATCGGGAAACCGCAAACATTCAGGATGGATCCATGTTTACTGCTGACATGGCCATACAAAATGTGATTGGTGATTCCTTTAGGGGTGCAACATGGGTGAGTATTCACAACGGAGGCGGCGTAGGATGGGGTGAAGTTATCAACGGTGGATTCGGTCTTCTATTGGATGGTTCTGAAGAAGCAGAAAACAAATTGAATTCAATGCTTCATTGGGACGTTAACAATGGCGTAGCACGTCGTGCATGGGCACGTAACAGTGGTGCTGAATTTGCTATTGAAAGAGCCATGGATTTGGAACCACTTTTGGAAGTAACCCTTCCAAATCACGCAGATGATGATTTAATCAATGGTATGCTGGAATGATTTAGATGACGGGAAAACATACAGTTTTTGTTGACGGGGCAACGCTATCCCCAAGTGAAGTGCTTATGGTGGCTGAAGGTAAATCACTGGTGGAAGTATCGCCAGATGCTTGGCCTGGAATCCATGCATCCCGGGCAGTTGTTGAGCGTATTGTTCAAAACGATGAAACAGTATATGGCATCAATACCGGATTTGGCGCATTGGTCAATCAACGGATCTCTTCAGATGATTTAGCACAACTTCAAGTAAATCTTATTCGTTCTCACGCAACGGCGCTAGGGCCGTTAATGAGCATAAAAGAAGTAAGAGCCATGATGGTAATTCGCTTAAATTCACTGTGTAAAGGCCATTCGGGTATTCAGCCACATTGCATTGAACAGCTTGTCATTTTCTTGAATTCTAATATCCATCCTGCTGTCCCAAGAATCGGGAGCCTGGGTGCGAGTGGAGATTTAGCACCCCTTTCTCATTTAGCACTCTCAATCATTGGTGAGGGGGACGTAATCCAAGATGATGGCACCATTATTCCGACATCAGACGTTCTATTTACAATGGGTATCTTGCCCGTTCAACTTACCGCTAAAGACGGTTTATCACTCATTAATGGGACAAGTCAAATGGCTGCTTACACAACACTCGCCCAGCAACGATTGAAACATCTTCTTCCATTGGCTGACATAATTCTTTGCACTTCGATGGAAGCTAGAAAATGTAGCCTTACCCCTTCTAATGAACTCGTCCACAAAGCACGCCCTCACCCAGGGCAAACCTTGGTAGCTCATAGAATTCGGACTTTATTGAACCAATCACCTATTGTTAGTAGTCATGCTGAATGTGACCGGGTACAAGACGCATACTCATTCCGGTGCGCCCCTCAAGTTCATGGAGCAGTTCTTGAGGCGTTTCATCGCCTGGATGAAATGATCAATACTGAACTCAATAGCGCAACTGACAACCCACTCATATTTCCAACACCTGAGAGTCCGGGTGTTCATGAAGTAGTATCACAAGGGAATTTCCATGGTGAAATACTTGCATTAACAGCAGATTTTGTATCTCTAGCATTGTTTGAATTGGGCTCCATCAGTGAACGCCGTATTGACCAGATGGTTGACCCCGCTCGGAGCGAACTACCCGCTTTCCTTGCTCGAAATTCAGGTCTTGAATCAGGATTAATGATCGTACAATATGTAGCAGGCGCATCTCTCGGGGAACTGCGCGGGCATGCATCGCCCCGCTCAGCGTTTTCCACTTCAACCTCAGCAGGCCAAGAAGACCATGTGAGTATGGGTGCCACAGCGACTTGGAACCTTTATCAAGCCACAGAACGCCTTGCAGAGGTTCTGGCTTGTGAAGCAATGGTAGCCTGTCAGGCATTGGAATTTGAACCCCTCAATCCTTCGCCTCATATTTACGGATTTTACAAACTGGTACGGACAATAATTCCACCACTTGATGAAGACCGCTCGACTTCGAAAGAATTACGCGTGTTAGCCAGCACCCTGTTAGAAGGTTCATGGTTGGCTCGGCTTGAATCTGAATACGGCCGTCTTCCATCATGAAAGTCCATGGAGCATGGATTCTATCTCGTGCAATCCCGTTAATTGCATGATGCGAAACATGGTTACTTCGAAGGTGGTTACATCAATTTTCTCTCTATTGGAGACCAACAAACGGGCTAATTCCACACCTGTTCTAATTTTTTCTTCGACAGAGAGGTAAATCTGATGGATCTCATTGCTGTCGTGGAGTGATAAAGCAGGCTCCAAATCCGATACGTCAAAGCCCATGCGCTTCCATTGCAACATCCTTTTGGAAAGTTGTGTCTTATTGAATCCGAGAGAAGGTAGAGTAGTGAGGTGAGCTAATACTTGAGGTGCCTCATGGGTACTGGACTCGTTGGATTCAGATTGTAAGGCGGGTAGTGTATTACTGGCTTCCAAAACCACCGTGGGAGAGGATTGTTCCATGGCGGGTGCAATTGAACGTATCCTGGCCCAATCAATGGCGTCAAATGCAAGTGCATCCATTGGGAATAGAAGTGTGTGATTGCTACTCGCGGTTAACGTTTCGATTCTCTGGAGGAGATTCATAACCGAATCAATTCCTTCTCGCTGAACGATCCAGTTAAGACCTTCAACAACAGATAGTCCAACGTAGTCATCTTGAATGAAGGATTTTAACAGTTGATGCATTGCTTCAGTGGATGGAGGTATTGATTGAGGTGTATCTTGTTCAGATAACCAATAACAATCATATTCATCCAACGACAAATGGCGCAATAATGTGCGCTGTGGTAACCGACTGATGCAGAATTTCTTTCCTTGATATCCTTCGGCTAACCTCTCTACTACCGAAAACAAATCATCGTGATTGGTTATTTCCAAGGAGTAAATACCGGCCAACACCATCTCACCTATTCCTAGCCACAACCGAGGCGCCATAAGGAATTTTATCTCATATGGAACCAAATAGCCGTGAATGATTATATCCGTCGCCGTTGTCCGACTAATAGGTGGAATCATGAGCGATGATGAAAACGAGTCCGTAGAAATGGCAGAATGCGGTGCATGTAGAACTGTAATCCCTCTTAATTCTAAAGAGTGCCCCGAATGTAAAACGAAGTTTTCAGGTGTTTCTGAAGAAGCTCTTGGGGAATGTGGAGCATGTAACAAACTTGTACCTCTAGATTCAACACGTTGCCCTGAATGTGGGGTTGTTTTTGTCGCAGATGATGTTATTGATATCCTGAGAAACTGGGTCAATGATACGGGAGTAGATATTAGAAAACTGTTTGACCGATTCGATGAGAATTCCGATGGTATGATTGACTCCGGTGAACTCAAGCGAGGACTTCTTAGCCTCAATTTAGCAGATTTACCTTTGTCCCAAATCGACCGGTTGGTTAAGGAAATAGACAGAGATGAAAACGGATTAATTGATCTAGACGAGTTTGAAATAATTCTAACTGGCGACTACGAGCATACGATGGCTGAAGAGGAAGATTCTGAGGATTTAGAAGATGCTGAAATAGAAGAAGACGCTCAATCTGAGGCTGATGAATCCGAACTATCACATAATGATGAGTCAGATGATGATGAATCCGACGAACCACAAGAGGACGAACCCGCCACCGTTGATGAAGAAGAACACGATGAAGCGATTGAATCAGAAATGGATGAAGAAGACTTTGAACTTGAAGAAGATAATGAATCTAAGTCCCCCCTCCTTGCTCTTGCAACGATGATGGACGAACATGATATCTCAGCCCAACGCCTGTTTAATGACCTTGATAAAGATGGAAACGGACAAATTTCGTTATCGGAACTTATCGCAGTAATTGAAGCAAAATACAGTGACGTCATTGACATTAATGATGTGGAAGAATTGATGAACAAGATGGATGAAGACGGAGATGGTATGATTGACCTCATCGAATTTACAGAATCGATGGAATCAGTGGAGGAAGAAGAATACGAGATGGAGTCGGAAACAAATAATTTCCCGAGCCCAATGCAACGACGTATGATGTCAAAATCATGGAATGATGCAGTATGGCCACTCATCCATACAGCTTTCGGAATCATGATAGTATTGCTGCTAGTCAACGCACTATTCGGCCCAGTTGATGGAAGTGGAGGGATGATTGAGTACACTGCAAAGGATTCCAGTACGATTTTCATGGGAGAAGATAATGTCCAAATTACTGAAGGCATGGTTTATGCTTGCGATCCTATATATCAAGAGGGAGAATGTGCGAATTCACTTACTCCGTTTTCTGGAGATTCATCGTCCATGCCTAAGGGATTTTACTTGGATGGCATCATCTTCCTCACTCTCGCCATTGCGGGTATCATTGGAAGTCTGATTGCGCATCTTGCCGTTGTCCCATCTTGGAGAGCTCGAGCCCGAGCCATGAAGGAAATTCATGAAGACAAGGATGAGGCAGAACAGAACGAACCGGAAGAAGTAGATTCAGATGATGATGAGGATGAAACCTCGGATGATGATGAATCCTCGGATGCTGCTGAAGACAATGAGGAATACGAGGATAAAGAAGATTCTGATGATGATACTGATGATGCAATCGATATTGGTTCCCATGTTGGAATAACCTTTGACGAAGAAGAAATCTATGGGACTATCATAGAATTTGATGATGATGAAGGTACAGTAACCATCAAAGAAGATGGTTCTGGCGATGAAGTCACTGGCTATCAGGATGACATGTTTGTCGAGTGATAGCGAATGTCTGAAGACAACCTTGACCACTTTTTAGGAATCGCGTCCTGCCCTGCCTGTGGGTGTTTGGAGCGCAAGGGGGCATACCGTTGCCCCGAATGTGGGACTTTCCACGCAGGGTCAATCATGGAGGAACGAGAAGCTCCGCCGCCAATGCAAGTTATTGACGTTGACAAACCTGATTTGGATCCTAGAAATTACTCATTAGGACCAAACCAAGCAAGTCCAGAAGAATCCTTTGAGCAATCGGAGGACGTTAAGGCGTGGGATGGGGGGAGTAGTGATTTTATGTTTGAAGATGATGATGAGCCCATCAATGTTGAATCCAAGAAAACCGAATTTCCAGAGCCTGAAAACCTCGGGGATGAAGATTGACTAGTTTCCTCATGAGCAGGAATTATTACATGACTATTTTCAAGGTCAACTAATGGAATCTCAATGGTGGGCTCGGAGAGAATCGAACTCTCGATCTTTGCCATGTCAA
>TARA_B110001452_G_scaffold41614_1_pt1 | contig 15225 bp, 9 predicted proteins | sample TARA_B110001452 | Tara Oceans TARA_B110001452 (sample SAMEA4396971) | marine metagenome | biome: Polar Biome; feature: [DCM] deep chlorophyll maximum layer (ENVO:01000326); material: water (ENVO:00002006), including particulate matter (ENVO:01000060) such as... | depth 25 m
AAGAAGAAAGAGGATTACGACATCTTGTCTCGTGAAATCCTCCGGAAATACATCGCCTACTCCAAACGAAACATTCACCCTAAACTTACGGAGGACGCACAGGCAGCTATAGTCGCCTATTACGTTGAAACTCGTAAAGCTGGGGGGGAATCTACCGATAGCGTAGCAATCACCGCCCGTTCTCTTGAAGCCCTTTCCCGCCTATCAGAAGCGAGCGCTCGGATTCGTCTTTCACAAGATGCAAACCTTGAGGATGCAGAACGAGCCATTCTCCTCACTAAGACTTGGCGCCACGATTTGATGGGTGAACATTTCGACGAGACGACTATGCAATCTGGAAAGAAAGGGACGGTCCGAAATCAGGAGAGAATCATTCTTGACTTGGTCTCAACCCTACAGAATGAATCAGGAAGTTCCGCAAATTTACTCGATGTATTAACAGAGGCTGAGCGCAACGAAATCAACCGTGAGAAAGCAGAAGACATCATCGATAAACTATGTCTAGATGGCCGAATGATGCGCCCGTCAGGATATGAGACCCTGCAAGTGGTTTGACACCAATTGAGGGTGGTGCTCATGAAGGGTGAGCCCGTCGCAGGCTCATGGCCGGTGAACCCGAAGGTGATGTTGACCGCCCCGACCTGTTGGACCCTGTCCAAATCGGCTTCATGTGTGGCCTCGAAGTGCATCAGCAATTAGCGACGGGAAAACTTCACTCACGTCAAACAGGTGAACTCTACGATGTCACGGTTGAAACCGTCCCAGACCATTGGCCTCGCTTTGCCCGAAAATTACGGGCATCCCGTGGAGAAGGTGGAGCAATTGACATTGCTGCACGCTTTGAGGCAAAGCGAAATCGCTCATTCATTTATGCTCAATCACCCAATGCAGGTTTGATTGAACTTGATGAACAACCACCGGTAGACCTTGACGAGGATGCAGTTGAGATTTCACTCACCGTCGCCGCCTTGCTCAATGCCAATCCTGTTTCACTGATTCAAACCATGCGGAAAACCGTTGTTGATGGTTCTAACACCAGTGGTTTTCAACGAACTTCTCTGATTGCTACAGGCGGTGTTTTACAAACTGCAGAAGGACCAGTGGGTGTTGACGTCCTTTGTCTGGAAGAAGACAGTGCTCGGAAATTGGATACAATAGATGTTCCAGGAGGCCAACAAGTACTCTACAATCTCGACCGGTTGGGATTGCCTCTGATTGAGATTGCAACATCTCCTGAAGTGCAAACTCCAGAACATGCCAAATCCACGGCCATCGCTCTTGGTCGGGTCCTGCGTCAAACCCGAAAAGTTCGCCGCGGACTTGGAAGTATTCGCCAAGACCTGAATGTATCTATTGGCGCAGGTGACCGAGTTGAAATCAAAGGGTGTCAGGATTTGGACTGGATTCCGCGTATCATCCGATTGGAAATGGCCCGCCAACTCCACTTTTATCGTCTTGCAAATGACTTGAGAGGCAGTTTGAACCTCCCCACTCTCCCATCGCACCGGGATGAGGACAATGCAGACGTTGAGCAGCAAGTTGCTAATCGAGTTGAAGAAGCCCTTCCATGGATTTCATACGATGTTACCGATGCATTCACTGCGTGCGATTCAAAGATGATTCAAGAGGGGTTGAGCAGCGGTTCACGGATGATCGCGTTACCTCTTCCTGGCCTCAAAGGAAAATTAGGGGTCAAAGCAGTCGACCACAACGGTGCCCAACTTCCACGATTGGGCCGTGAACTCGCTGGAGCAGCAAAACTCGCCGGAGTCAAGGGGATTTTCCACGCCGATGAACTCCCAGCATACGGCATCACCGAAGAAGAAATCAACAGTGTTCGTACATCATTAGACTTGAACGAAACAGACGGATATGTGCTTTGCTGTGCACCATTCTGGCAGGCTGAACTAGCACTTGAAGCTGCATTAAACCGAGCCCGCCTTGCCTGGCATCGCATTCCGCAAGAGGTTCGAAACGTTGTCGTAAAGAAAGGCTCTCCAGAAGACGGGACAACTGCGCCTATGCGCCCTCTCCCGGGACGGTCCCGAATGTATCCGGAAACCGATGTCCCCCCTCAAAGTGTTACGACATCGCACTGGGGTGATATTCTGGATAATCTTCCCATGTCAGATGACGAACGAGCGGAACGACTCTCTGGGTTTGACATCTCAAACGATCAGGCATCTCAATTGCTTGCAAGGGAACTGGACGATGTGTTTTGGAATCATGTGGAAGGCATACCCGCAAAGGGATGGGCATCACTGCTTTTGGTTCATGACGAGGAACACCCATCCCTCCTTGTCAACGTCCTCAAATTGAGAGAGGGCGGACATCTATCCCGTGAGCACGTCGATAGCGTTATTGAAACTCATGGGGGTCAAAACCCATCAATGGAATTGCTAAGTTCGTATTGTGAGGCCAACGGACTTGCCCCGGCAGATGTTAGTGGACTTGCAGACGTGATTGACAAGATCATTGCCGAACGCCTTGACTTTGTCAAAGAACGGGGCATGGGCGCCATGGGCCCTTTGATGGGCATCGTTATGCAAGCGGCTGGCGGTGCGGATGGAAAAGAAGTCAGCGCTTTGCTACGGGCGGCCATTCAATCGGTCACGGAGTGATCGTATGGTCCGGCGAACGGTCCTTGCCTGTCTCCTCCTCGCAACGCTTAGCGTGCTTTTTCCTGCGCAGGCAATGACGCCAGAATCATGGAAGTTAGAATGGGAAATCGATCTTCCCGAGGGCTACATTACCACTCATCCGATTATAGACAATGGCTCCGTTTACGTTCGGACCTCTGGATTTTGGACTGGAGAAGAGAGGCCACAGGTGTTCGCATTTTCAACCGGGGGTGAAGAGCGATGGAACCGAACGAGTGCAACAACCGTTCAACATGATATGAGCCCCCTTCTCCTTCTTTCTAGTGGATTTGGCCCCTGCGGCTCTTGGCCCGACCTTATTGCAGTAGGATGGGCAGACGGAACTGTAGAGGTTTTACGGGCAGATGATGGGACCTCGCTTTGGAACCGAACATCAGCATCACAGGGCTGGGGCATTACCGGAGCAATTGCTCAGGACGGCGACCATTTGGTTGTCCCGACTCGAACCGGTATGATGCGCCTCTGCATTTCAAACGGCGAAATGGATTTCGAAGTTGAACTAGGCCTGGGGTGGCGTAATGGAATCTTGACCACCGACGATGCATTTTGGCAGGGAGATGAATCTGGGAACATTTGGAAAGTATCGCGTAATGGAACATCGTCGTTGATTGCAGATTTAGGGGGTTCCATCCGTCATGCACCGATTCAAACATCATCGGGTATTTTTGTTCACGTACAGAGAGGAGCAACGAGCACGATTCATTTGCTAAATGTTACGAACGGCAGTACAGTCACAATTCACCAAGGGGGGGCCTCGCCAGCCATTCCGATTTCCAATGAACGGTATGTGGTTACTGGAGACAGTTCATTTCTCTCAATTTTTGACTGTGAACGCAACTGTTCTCTTGTTTCAGAGCATCCAACTACGACCAATGGGGAACTGGCATGGGGGAGCGCCCAAACAGTATGGTATCCTGTAAATCAACCAAATGGCAATTGGGCCGTTACAACTATCACTGAGACTGGAAACATCACCTCTACTGTCAATTTTTCAACGCCGCATGACGGTTACGGAACAGCAGCCCCGTCCTTTGGAGAAAGCAGAATAGCAATGGGGAATGATGCTGGCGTCCTCATGATGTATGTTCAACAACTTACTGTTACAACTGATTCCCAGGACTACGATTGGGTCCCGATTATAGGGGCCATCCTATTGATTTCCACCCTCTCAATTGGAGCCTATGCTTCATCCCTCAATCGCAATGAATGGACGTGGAGACTTGTCATGCTCGTTCTTCTTGTTTCGACCCTTGCAATCACCCCAGACCTTTCTTCGAGATGGTCTCAATCAGTGATTGAAAACAGCTCAACAGATGGTTCAGATACTTGGAATGAAACGTGGCCTGAATCTTGGATTGACACTCAAATTGTGATTCTTGAAATTGATGGAGAGCAGCAGGTTGTAGGCGGTTTGAATGGCTATCAAACAGCTCTTGACCTTACACTCGCAGCGGCTGATGAAGCATCATGGGAGGTGAATGTTGAATCAACTGAACTTGGCTCCTATGTGGTTTCAATTAATGGAGAAGAGGGGTCCGGATGGGAGTATTTCTTGAACGGTGAACGCGCGGGACAATCTTCCGACCGCCAAACCGTTTCGGATTCCATCATCTTGCATTGGCGCCTAGTTCGTCGGTAGGCTCAAGGAGGAACGCCCTTTGGGATAGAATATGTTCCAAGCCTTTGGCGTCCACGGACCCGAATTGACTCCGTTTGCGGACATGGTCATTGACGTGCTATTGGTGGGGCTCGCCTTCGCTCTTCTTGTAACAGCACCACGAACATCTCGACATGATGTCTACCTTCTCGTAACCTTCGTTGCTGCTGTGACTGCGCTGCGAGTTCTTCTTCAACCTCTTCCGAATGTACAGCCGGTAACAGTGGCTGCTCTTCTCGTAGGTGCACAATTAGGCGCCCGTCGCGGAGTTGCCTTCGCCGTCCTTGTCACGTTGCTCTCGAACCTGTTGATTGGAGATGGCTGGTGGACCTTGTTTCAAGCCGCTGGATGGAGTGCAGTGGCGATTCTTGGTTCGCAGTTGAACCTCGGAACTGCAGATAAATTCCGTTCAGGACAACTCTATGTAGCAGCAATATGCTCAGCATTCATGTTTGACTTCATTGCATCACTTTCCATTGTCACATCCGCAACGACCCTTTCTGATTTTGCCGTTTACCTCGCACATGGGATTCCATTTGATGTCTTGCACGCCCTCGGCAATCTCACCTTTGCAGTCTGGTTCGGACATTTCGTCTTCCGAGCGTTGGAATCCATTGACTCGTTAGAAGAATTGGAACAATCGGTGGTCGAAGACTATGTCGTCGAGGGATGATGCCCCATCCATGGCGTTGATCGTTCGGGGTGACCTCTCTCTTTCCGCTGGTAAAACAGCAGTTCAATGTGCCCATGCAGCAGTTCAATGTGCCTTTCTAGCACGCCGTCAACACGCCCGCCTCATGGAACGCTGGCGAAGGGCTGGGGCTCGAAAGATTTGTTTGGTTGCTGACGACCTACCTACCTTACATCGCTTAGCGAATGAAGCACAGCAAGCAAATTTATCCTACTACTTGGTCCAAGATGCTGGGCATACCGAAGTTCCTGCCGGGACGGTTACAGTTCTTGGAATTGGGCCAGCACCGCGCAGGTCATTGGACTTGATTACAGGCGACCTGTCTACCCTTTGATGGTGAACATATGGGATTACGTTCGTTCATTCACCGAATGACTGCTCCAAAGACGAACGGGCAGGCTGTCCAGGGGAACATGAAACTCGTTTGTGTCGTGAACCAATCGCTGAAAATGGGCAAAGGAAAGGTCGCTGCTCAGGTTGGACACGCTGCAGTAGAATCATTTCTCCGCGCAGGGGCAACACACCCTGGACATCTGGATGCTTGGCTGGCTAGTGGGCAGAAGAAAATTTGTTTGAAAGGTAAGGACGAGGTAGTTTTGTCCGAACTTATGGATGCTGCAAACCGAGACCATATCCCCTGCCATATCGTACGAGATGCCGGCCATACTCAGATTCCTAATGGCTCCCAAACCGTTCTTGCTCTGGGCCCTTTTGACGAGGAACACCTCGACAATATTACTGGCCATCTCAAGCTCTTGTGACACTACAAGGCATTGATGAAGGAGAGCGTGGAGCGTGATTCATGCGCGAGTATGCTTCAGACCGCATTGATTTTCGTTCAGACACCGTCACTCAACCAACCCAAGCCATGCGAGAAGCAATGATGACGGCTCCTGTTGGTGACGATGTGTTAGGTGACGACCCAACGGTCATTGCCCTTCAGGACCGTGTTGCGGAGATGTTTGGGAAGGATGCCGCACTTTTCGTGCCTTCAGGGACCATGTCAAACGCTATTGCATTGAGGACACACACCGTCCCAGGGGATGAAATTGTTTGCGACAAAACTGCCCACATCTACCGGTATGAAGGCGGCGGATATGCAGCACTCTGTGGAGCCTCTATCGCTCTGGTTGACGGAGAAAAAAGTTTGATGACTCCAGAGCAAGTTCAGAAGGCCATACGAAAAGCAGAAGGTTCAGGCAGCCACTATCCTAACGGCAGTTTGGTTTGCATTGAGAACACGACAAACCTTGGCGGGGGCTCATGTTACGACCAAGAGGTCTTTGACCAAATTGCTGAGGTTGCTAAAGCCAACGATTGTAAAACACATATCGACGGCGCACGTATCTTCAACGCAGCGATCGCAACAGGCGTTGATGTAGCGACCATGTGCAAGCATTATGACTCAATATCAATTTGTCTTTCCAAAGGCCTTGGGGCTCCGGTAGGTTCAGTCTTAGTAGGTACATCTTCCTTCATTGCACGAGCACATCGCTGGCGCAAACTGTTTGGTGGAGGGTGGCGGCAAGCCGGTATACTCGCGGCTGCTGGTATGTACGCTCTTGACCATCATGTACTCCGGCTGGAAGAAGACCATCAACGTGCGAAAACCATTGCACAAGCACTTGATTCAATGGGTTCCTTTTCAGTTGATATGACAACGGTACAGACGAACATGGTCTATGCTCAGTGCGCACGCCCAGCCGATGAAGTCGCACTTGAATTACAACATAACGGCGTTGACGTTTTCGATATTTCTCCAACCCACATCCGTATTGTTGTTCACTTGCATATCACGGATGAAGACGTTGATCGTTTTATCGACCTTTGTAAACGTATTTTCTGAGTTGTTGACTTCATAACAGGTCGCCGTTTTTATGCGGTATGAGTTCGCACTCTTCTTACATTGACTGCAAGTATAATTTGGTCTCTAATGAGGCAGAAATCGTTTGTGATTGGTGTCAATCAATGATTGATTTTAATCCACGGGAGGGATGGTCGGTCCCTCTTACTCCTACTGAGCATGAGCGCTCGATAGCTCTCTTTGGGGGGCCATCCGTGCACGCCTCCGGCCGCTGGAAGCGACTGGCCGATTCGCTAGGTGATAGTGAACACGCAAATTGGGCAAAACTAGAACATGAAACACTTGATCCAATTACCAAACTCCCTTGCAGTGATGCTGAGTTTAAGGAACTTGGAAATGCTTTTGTTCAGGGGAATGCGCTATCAAGTGTCCAAAACCGATGGTTGGCGGAGGGAATTGAATTTCACGATGGTTCCTACTTTAGAATACTGGATGACCGCCAATACCTTGACGATGTCGAACTTCCATCGATCATTAGCACTCGTTCCCTATTCCCTATTATCACAGATAGAGAACTCCGAAGAGGATGGGATCTTGCGAAACTCATCGTGGGTCTCTCTTGCAGTACGCCGTTCACAAACAGGCTACAGGACGGGCGGGATATCCGTGCGATGCACTACGGGTTTAGAAATGGAGATTCAAACTCACGCCCGATGACCTCAATGCTTGCTTGGCTCTCTACCAGGGTCAAAATTGACCGTTTAAAGCAAACCACACACACCGGAAAAGCCGGGTTCATTTCGTGGGCCTTTGATGTTCGTAGTGAACTGATCAGAAATGGAGGCCGCACCCACATGGATGATCTCCGTAAAGCGTTCTCACACCACCCCCGGGGGTTGTTTGACTGTTACGATACCCCATGGATGAAACATTGGAGGGATCCTAAAGAGTTCAAGATTCCAGCGACAACTCTGGATTGGCCTCTGCGAATTTCAGAAAAACATATTTCTCTACGCGTCCGCAGCAATGCAGGAAGAACCCGACTTGTTCAAATTCCACGTCAACCGGTACACCTGGCGATTCTCGTATCGCTTGCCTTATCTCCTTTGAATTCAGATGCTGGAAAAATCCTTCTCGGTCTCCAGCACAATTGGTCCCAGGCATACCTCAAAACGGATACCCCTACCGCTCAGATGATCCGCTCTTTGGAATTTTGTCATGGAATTTTGAACGGTCTCACCGACCGAGTATATGTCAAAAATTCAACAGCGCTTGTTGTTGGGAAATTGGGTCACTGCTACCAAATTAATGTAACGAAGGGCCAACATGGTGCTCCATATTTGATTTCCCACCTCAGTAACTTGGGCCGGGAACACAAGCATGCGATTTGTATTCACAACGGCCAGTACCATTCTACAGTCCCTCTTGGAGATACCATGGGGTCTGTAATTCTCTCAATGTACAACGACACGGCCGCGACCCTCAACATTGACAGTTTGAATGACCTAATCCGCAATCATCCTCCGTTTGGTTTTCTACGGCCAGTTCCACATGAATGGGTATCCTCACTCAACCAAGAAGCACTCAAAGAATTGATGCATCACCAACACAACTACATTGCCCATCCTTGGTATGATGAATCCAATGCCCGTTTCAATCCTGAACCTGAGCGTGGTAACAGAGGCTTCCACGGCCTTTTGCAACGTCAATTCCGCCGCAGTGAACGAACAGATGAAATCCGAAATATCGAATGGAATGAAATTTTCAGAGAGCATTTTGAGGAATCAGGCTCATTTCCAATTCAAAAGGTGGTTCAACGATGGGCAGGAACTGTCAAACCCTACAGACCTCATGCTGTCCATCATACATCAGCCGAAGCCCGAGCGCTCAGGTACGGAGATTTCAGAAGGCAACTTCATCATCGTCGACACGCAGTCATGCCGAGGAGAAGAGACGATATCCATGAAATTGGGGACATACGCGATGGGGAACGTCGCTGGTGCGAAGTATATTCTCGAATATGGAGTGTCCTAACGTCCCAACCTCTTGGGTCAGATTTCCAAATCCCCACCAACTACGGTGATGCACTTCAATTCGTTAATGTTGAACTTAAGGTGACACTACGCAATACGGTTGAGCGCCGCTTCGTACAGCGAGTAGCATCAATACTAGGCTATGTGAAGGACTTTGAGAGCCCCACTCACACTCACTACCTTCGAAGAGACCACCCGCGTCCGAATGCCCGTCTCCGACTTACCGACCTTTTAGGTGAAAGCCAGCGTCGACAGAACGTCCGAGGGGCGCCTCCGCGATGGTGGAACTATGCCGATGTGGAGCGGGCACCGGATACCTTTGAGCGGTTTCCGTGGCAGTTGCACGAAGACTTGTCTGATGAGCCGCGAAAGCATAAGGAATTCATTGAATACGACGGCCTTGGAGATCTTTTTGATTGACTTTGCCTCCATGTGCCCAGGCCGCACCTAAGAGTGCAGTTGCTGTGGCAAAGGTGGTTAGGAAGGGCACTGATTCGGAATCTTCAGAATCATCGCCTCCTTCTTCAACTACGGGATCTACAGTCTCGGGCATGATTTCGTAGATGAGGTGCACTTGGAGGTCATCTCCATCGTTGGCGTCTGGGAGCTGTATCGCAACGCTCCCTTGCAGACCGTCTCCCAAAGAAATGATGTCAAGAACAATATGGGGGTAGGTGCCAAGTCCGTTTGAACCTTCTTCGAATTCAGCCGCAGCTTCTACAATCCAAGCAGTAACATTGAGGGTTGAATCTTCAAGATGACTATCATCAATGTTGAGGTTCCATGTAACTGTTCCAGAACTGGCGGTGGTTGGCGTCCAGCCAAAACTTGTCGTACCACCACCCAGCGCGAGGTCTGTGTTCGCTAGGCCAGTGAATTCATCAACCAACGTTGCCTCATCGGCAACACTGCCTAATTTCTTCATGGAACCGTTGAATACCACGGCAGGAGGGGCGTTTTGGCCGTATTTAGAGTTCCAACGGGCATCAATGGCTTCACTTCCAAACGGGTCTTGAGTTTCTCCAATTGCACGATGAATGTGATATTGTTCTATCAAACCAGCATCTTGTACCTCATCCAATGCATGCTCAACGTCAACGCAGTTCTCGCACCAAGTTGCAGTATAAACTTCCACGACAGCGGGAAGGTCGGTAAGGTTGGAAAGATCTGTAGTGGTGTTGTTAGCATCAGACCATTGGCCACCGAACATCATACCCCTGTCGAGACTTTCAGCAGGTAATGCTGGGGCAACGGGGGCTGACAATGCGAAAAACATGAACGAGGCAAACACAACCAAAGCGCGGCGCATACAACGGCCAGCGAGGAAGAAGATATGAAACCGACTTCTAGATGGTTCATTCCTCAGCGCCTTCTTTAGTAGGAGGGGAGCCCGAATCTTCATCGGCTTCATCAAGTGTGAACATGCTACGAGCTTCAGGCAACTGACCAGCACTCATCTGAGACTGAATGTTCTTGAGTCGGTTGGTCAAGCCAGCAGGAGAGAGTTCCACAGCCTCTGCCACTCGTCCAAGATTCCCATGACCCAGTCCTGCCAGGTCAAGGGCAGCATACATGACACAACCAGCCACATAGCCAATGGCTACATTGGCCAAAGGTCCTTCGACGGTAGGTTCGTTCAATTCTGTCATGGTATTCCAGAAGTACCCAGTCACCGCATCAAGGTCGCTTGGTGAGAGTTGCTGGGAGAGGGCTCGGTCGAGGTTCTCTGCAACAATATCAAGTTGGTCAGCACGAAGAGCGCCTCGAGCCATAACACGTGGCGCAGCGGCCCATCCTTGGCGACATCGGGCCTTGTAGGATTTGCTAATTGTAGACTTTGCATTTTTGAATTGGGCCTCAGAGATATCATATTCAGCCATGACAATCTGGTGGTTGAAAGCAGGAGTGTTGAGCCATTCGTGGGAGAGTGAAGCGATAGCCAGCGCGATGATTTGGAGATTATCTTGATGACTTTCACCACGAACTCCCTTCTCCTTCCGAGTGATGGAGGTTTTTGGACAACTCAAAGCTGAAATCTCTCCAGAAGTGAGAGTCTTACGCACAGCTTCCTGGTCAGGGGTCAATTTTCGGCATGCGGCATTAGCCAAGTGAGTGGTAGCTCGAGCGACATTATCACCGAACATACGAGCCAAAGTTTGCTTTACTTCACGGCACATTGGGTCCTTTTCACGTTGACTAGAGCGGTCAGCACGGCTCAAACGGATAAATATACGGCGTTGAGACGAAGTAAGGCGGCTTCCAGAGTAATCGGTACGGTCTCCAAAGGGGTTCATGCGACCGCCTTGGGCAGCATTAGGATTGTTTGCAAAGACATCCAAGGATTCAGTCTGACGGGTGTCCCCCAGTCCAATTGAACTGTTGGTGTCAGCATCGGTAGTGTAGTGTGGGTCAACCAGGCCACAACCATCACACACTCGCTCAGCACGAGCTTGGTCAATCGTAAATTTTGTTCCACAGCACTCTTCACATTCCATATTTTTGCTCATTTTTGCTCACTTCCTCTAATACATGCCGTTAAGGGGTTATAAAGAACGGGATTTTTCCGCCCGCTTAATCGTCCGCTCAACATTATGACATATTCTTATTGTGACGAGCCATATATAAAACCTTTGGTTAGATGGGGAGTTGCCGCGACAGGTTAAAAACCTTTTTTTAACAAAATTGGAAGTCGTAATTGCTTATATTCCTATTCCGCCGCCCGATCAAACCTTCCACTAACATAAAACATGAATGCTTCAAGATTGCGTTACAGTGGACAAACCGGTAGTGTTTCATCTCGCCACCTTCAATAAGGGTCACCAACACCTTCTCTGCGGGGGAATCGGTCATGGGAGATTATGCCATCACATCAGAGTTTATCCCCCCGGGGCAAGGCGCTCCTGATTGGTTGTTTTCGGGCTCATCTAAGTCTCTTGAGTCTAATATCATGATCATACATCCAACAGAGCATCATCGTAGGGCTACTCTCGAAGGACTTGGTCAACAAGGCATGGCTGCTCAACCCCAAGAACATGTTACTATGAATCAGCTTCTCAGGTTACTGCACGTTGATTTTCGTCTCCCCGTTCTTCTAGATGACGAAGCCACATCTTTCATTGGGATTCATAGAATGTGTACAGATGCAGGTGAGAAGTACAAATTTCCACTCCTTCACAGTGGCGAACATGGTCCTTGGGGTATGAAGAAGACACAACGGCTGGAAAGCCTTCATGCTCATTTGAGTTCGCTTCTTGACCCGTTCAATTGGGAGAACAATCCTGGCCTTGAAACTTATGAAAACATCCTGCTTGCATTTGAAAAGGAACGTGGAGGAACACTCCCAGTACTACTTCCAAAACATGTTCTCCAAGCGCTTGAATCCGCCAAGACGACTCCGTTTCATTTTTCTCATGTTGACGGAATTATTGTCCTCGACCATGCTCCAGACTTTACAGAAATAGAGCGGGCGATTCTATGCTCCCTTTCTCGCTTCACCCCTATTCATCAGTTACTGAACCCGGGGTCATTTCGCCTTGGGTACCATGGAGCTTTCCTCGTTGATGAGTATCCTTGTATCCAGAAAACACTTCCTTCTTGGGTTCCCTTCCATGAGGTGTGGAGTGAAACCTCTGATTCCTGGAGGTCTCGTATTGGTGTATCCAAAAATACACAATTTACGAGAGTAACGGTTGACGAGCGAGACCATATTGTAAATTCTACTATTGAATTGATCAAGCACTTCCGTAGTTCATCTCAAGGTCGAATACTGGTCATTGATGGCTCAGCCCGAGACCGCCAGCATCTTTGGACACAGTCGCTCGGCTCCCTTGGTATTCAGTGGAATTCAAGCACCGAACTGTTGGAAGACCAACCCCTATTCCATGCTCTTCTCCAAGCGTCTCGTTTGTCCCAAGGCATGAGTGCATGGGGGATGAACGCGCTCCACTCCGTAATGGATTCCACTTCCCTTCCTCTCAAAGAGGATATGTTCCCCGAACTTGTCCACCCAACACAAGAAGAATGGCGGCCTCGACCTCATCGTGAAGCGCTCCAAAGTATTGCCCAACAATTCCACGTCCTTGGTGGCCCAGGTGCGATTTCAAGATGGGTAGGGGCTCTTTCTCGTGCTAAACCTTCAGCCACAGAACGCAATCCAGAGCAACGAAGCCAAGACCTTGAGGAAACCCAATGGTGGCTATCATGTATGCTACATGCTTGGAAGCCCTTGCTAATGGGTGAAGATGTGCACATGTTGCGATACGATGTTGAGGGATGTAGTACAGGAGAATTTCTTCCTCTTCCAGTATCGCCAAAAAACGGTCCTGCATGGATGACACAATTTGTAAAATGGCTAGATTTTGGCGCTCTGGAACAGAGACAAGCCCCCTACAACCGTAGTCTCGGCGCCTTCCATGCCATTTTAGAATCCATTCAAAAGGTTCAATCTTCAATGGCTCAAACAGAACGTCATATCCCAGTCGATGGTTCCGACTTCATTGACCTTCTGACCTATATCGGCCAAGTTACCTCCCTTTCCCAAACCAAGATGAAAACGTCTGGAATTGAAGTACTCACTCCCAAAGAAGCATTAGGACTCGAAGCGGATTTGATTATATTTGCAGGCCTTGATGTGGATGCTTGGCCCATGAAAACCTCCGTTATACCTTGGTTGGATGCGAAAGCCCAACTTGAACTTGGGATGTTTCAAACAGATTTACTCATTCGCCAAGGTCGTCATCATCTACGACATCTCCTCAATGCAGCTCCGTGCATCGTTATGTTTGATTCCAGTCCTGAGGATGGAGGGGGTCCAAGTGCTCCTTACGCAGAATGGTTGTCTGACGTGCGACGCTCAGGGGATTGGAATGGCATGCGAGCGCCCCCGGGATTCCTTCCAGAAGATACCTATCAAGGATCATCGGGCTCCCGAAATTGGGAGTGGAAACCACGCGAAATCGGGCAGGGGAGTTGGTTAACGCCTGTATCGTCATGGGCTACAGAAGAAGCGGGGAGAACGCGCCTGATTCGCAATGGCTATCTTCCGCGAGATGCTCGTCAACAGCTCGGTATGGACCTCAAAGAATCCATTCAACCCCGCGAACAACTCATCCATCGGCCAACGCTAACTCATGCATTTGAGGGGGCTATTCAACATGACCGAAAACAGAGACACCCCTCGTTGCGAGGGCTCACTGAAGGAGCAACGCTTTCCTGGGACCTTCGCTTCCACCTCCTCGGAGTAGATGCGTTGAGATTACGCCCCGAGCATGCTTCAGCCAAAGCCCCCGGAGTTAGTGCAGCACAGTGGCCTCATCTTGGCCACAAGGAAACGAAGGTTGTCTCCCTTAGTGTTGATCCACGCCCTCTTCCTGCCTATGCTCCAACAGGTCTTTCGCTAAACAATCGCTTTGGCAGTATTGATGCTTCATTGGTTCGTAAAGTTTGGTCGCCAAGTCGGCTTGAGAAGTGGCTTCATTGCCCAAGAAGCGCGTGGATGAATCAGTTTTTGAACGCTAAAAACGAAGACGAAGGCGTCTCTGAGGACGTTGATTTGCGAATTCGCGGAATCCTTGCCCATGAGGTCGAGGGGGCTCTCCTTTCAGGCCACGGCGTCCATGTGAGTGGCCCTGACCTTGAACGGATAGAACCCCTTCATCTCGGGCCAATGGGAGATGTAGATGCAGGTTGGAATGTAATCCTTGAACACCTTAACGAGCATGCACAGTGGATGGGTAGATACAATGCAGTTTCTGTTCACAGAACCCGGGACCTCATTGACGCCACTCCAGCAGAATGGAATGATTATCAGGAGACAGGGGAGCAAATTCCCCCAGGCGGGCGTCTTTTCAGAATGTATCAATCGGATCTGACTCTTGAACATTCAGCACCCGTGGCCTGTGAATGGAAGACCCTTTCTGAGGGAACAAGTATCAATTTGGAAACAGCGGGCGAAGATGATGAAGCGGCATCATTCGAAATGTTTGGGTATGCAGACCGTGTCGACGTGGTAGTACTGGATAAAGCCCAACGTGAGACACTAACTGGCCTAGGGATTTTGGACGAGTCAAGTGAACACACGACACCAGCGCCTCTTGACGGTTCGCCTTACGCTGCCAAACGTCTGGTCATCGTAAGAGATTTGAAAACCGTTCGCGGCCCACAAGTCAAGCAAAGAGGGCTGCGTCATCTTCGTTGCTTGTTTGAAGAATTACAACTTGCATTGTATGCTAGGGCGTGGGAGGTCGCTCACCCGGGAGACCGAGTGATTGGTGTCGGTGCGACAGAAATTGGTGAATTCACCGCACATTATGTTGAGTTGGATACCGACATGGCCTCGGTGAAGGATGAATTACGCCTGGGCGAGCCAACCGAATATTTGC
>TARA_B110001452_G_scaffold267604_1_pt1 | contig 15008 bp, 10 predicted proteins | sample TARA_B110001452 | Tara Oceans TARA_B110001452 (sample SAMEA4396971) | marine metagenome | biome: Polar Biome; feature: [DCM] deep chlorophyll maximum layer (ENVO:01000326); material: water (ENVO:00002006), including particulate matter (ENVO:01000060) such as... | depth 25 m
AGAAAGTGGAACCGATACTTGAGCTGCTAAATGGACTACAGCATCACACCTCTTCATTGCAGAATCGATTAATGCACCATCTCGAATATCTCCAAGAATCACTTCAACGCCCTCTTTTTCCAATTCTTGAGCAATGCTTTCTAATCCTGTTGAAAGATTGTCAAGAACCCGAACATTCCAACCGCGTTCAAGGACAACTTTGGCAAGTGTACTACCGATAAAACCAGCGCCACCGGTAATGAGTAGTTGAGGCATGTCTCCTCCCATGAATGGGAATCTTGGCATCGGGTATTAAAAATCAATATATAGAAATAACAAATAGATAAATTATGCACGCTTATTTGGATATTGGTGGGCTAAAAGATTCAGTCCAATGGCAGCAAAAGTTCGACTTTCCCGTATTCGTAGAATATACAATAAAGGAAAATGGGAGGCGGGTAGAAAATACGCTTCGAAGGAAATTAATTGCCCATTTAACAACCAACTTTCTCGAAGTATTATTCTCCGCAGCTACTGGAATGAATCTAGATAGGATAGTGTAATTAGTTTGTCGGAAAACTGGCCAAGAATGCGGCAGGTGCTGGAAATGTTTTCATAAAAATGGACCATTAGGCCGACCAGTAGACCCTACGAGCCGGGAAATTCAAACGTTCCTCATGAAAAGACCTCTTCGCTCTGCACAACATGCGCTTTGGGCAATACAAGTGCAAGGGTTCGAACATCTCGCCGAACATCTCGCACCTTATCTCAAAGAAGACTTTTCTTGGTGGATTCAAATATACGAACCTGGCTTAAAACTTATTTCAGAACAATTACGTGAAATTATTAAAACAAATACGATGAAGTATCTTTCTATGATGGACCAACCGTATTCGCTTGAATCGGTGAATCTCTTTGCTCGAATTAATCATTACAATGTCTAATAAATTGTTTAATCATTCCGAAATATCAAGAAGGTGAGGTTATGACCCTTTAGCATGGGAGAGAGCGAAGATGAAGCGATTCTTTCTTCAGAACAATCTTCCATCTCAAATAATGAACGATTAAAGATTCAACTTAAGCGAAAAGAACGGGAGGTGAAACGTTTACGTTCCACTGTATCTTTTCAGTTAGGAGTTCATCTCACTTCAGTGGTACGAAGGCCTTGGAGATTATTGATTCTGCCAATTTCGTTTCCAGTTCTCACTTTAAAACTAGGATTACAACGGATTGGCCGCCGCCCAATACCCTCTGAGAATGCGAGAGAGAAGGTCGACGAGCTTGTACGCAATCACTGCATTGTATTGTTCCCAACGAATGGAGTCGGTTTTGGACATTTCACTCGCATGTATGCGTTGGCAAGGGCATTACGCAAAGAAGATCCTACATTGGAAATTGTTTTCTTTACTCCGATGCCAACTCTTCATATTCTGTACAATGAACAATTTCCAACTTATCACCTTGCAGGCAGATATAAGCATGCCAATATGAGTGCTTCACAGTGGAATGGTCTCGTCGAGGACATGCTCCATATGGTGTTTGATATGCACCGTCCAAAATGGTTTATGTTTGATGGTGCCTTTCCTTACAGAGGAATGCTCAATGCAATTGCTTCACAACCCCGTATGAAGAAATGGTGGATGCGTCGCGGATCAATAAAAAAGAGTAAAAACGTGCCAGTAGATAGCTTTTCTTTTTTTGATGGAGTTATTGTTCCCAGCGAGGAGGAAGGGGTTCAATCTGAAGGTGACACTCATGTCGTTGCACCTGTTATAGCCATCGAACCTAATGATGCATGGGACCGTTCCTTTGCTCGTTCGCGCCTTTCGATTCCTGAGAATGGTAAAGTGGTCTATGTTCAACTCGGAGCAGGCCGTATAAATCCTATCGAGAATATTCTCAAACAAGTTCTTGAAGCGCTCTATGCTTATCCAGATATTCACGTCGTTCTAGGTGAATCTATGCTTGGTGAACGTCTCATGTTTACTCATGACAGACTACGAGTGATTCGTGATTACCCCAATGCTCTGTATGCTCACGGGTTTGATGCTGCAGTGCAAGCTGGGGGTTACAATTCGTATCAAGAAATGCGAATGTTTGGGGTGCCGACTTTGTTTATTCCGAATATAGAGACAGGAATGGACGATCAAGTTGCTCGATGCAAAGAATCTGAAAAGGAAGGGTGGGGGGTGGTATATCTGCCAGGAGGGGAAAGTATTGAGGACAAAATCACTGAACTTCTCAAGATGACTGCGATTCCAATACCGAGTGAGAACGGAGTTCATTCAATCATGGATTTGCTGGATATTGGGTCGACATGAATGTGTCAAATCTGTTCTTTGCCTGAATTGCCGCATCCGATTCTAACCACGGCGTCATGGTGTATGAAGTGATTTCAGGCCAGAAACGTTCTTCCATTGACATCAAAAATTGTTCCAACTTTGATTTTGTTGTCAAGCGATGCTGTTCAGGCATCAACTCAAATGCGTCAGGGAAAAATGTTTCAAGAAATTCGAGGTTTCGCTGGTTTCCTTCTAAGCGTTGTAAAACTATTTGTGAAGTGTTTCCAGTGCTTTTTCCGAGTGCCCAAGCCAGTACATTTTCATGACTTACAGGGAATGATTGCATTTTCTTTTGAACTTCAGGAATGCCTAGTCCTTGAAGTAAATACGCATCATCAATTTTCGTTCCTTTTATTCTCGCTTCAAGCATATTTTTCCGAAAGCATTTCCAACAATTTTCACACGCTTCGGGCCACTCTCCTCGAATACATGATCTGGTAAATGGGTGGAAAGAGGAGTTTAACACGATGGTACTTGTACCAACCTCGCTCACACCTGAAACTGGTAAATAGAGCGGCAAACCAGCGGCTAGGAACATCCGCCCCCAAAACCGATAGTGGTGAGATGATGCATAGTTCCTCGCCTTCTCATGTCCAATTCGATATGCGGATTCCATGACTGTTCCAAACGCAATGGAATCAATGTTATGACTGGATGCAAGTGCAATAATTGGAATCGAAGGAACAAGGTCAGTTGGAAATCCAAGAGGTTGTCGAACATATTCGACATCACACTCGAGGGCATGGACTTCAAATCCACACTTCTTGGCATGTTTGATGGTTGCGTACGCCGCAGATTTGTTATACATAGACACTTTTTTTTTCAACGGCCGGTCCATGAATACGGACAAGGTATTTTCTGGCATCACAAGGAGGCTCGCAGTTGAGTCTGCTCCACCTGAAAAAGCAAGTGCTGGCCGAGCATTCGGTGATGGAATGTATGATTTATAACCGGTCTCATCAAAAACAACATTATATTTTGAAATCTTGGCGCAGGATTCAGCAAATCGAGTACTCACATTCCAAGGAATAGTGACTGAATCCTCAACAAAGGGGTGGCACACTAACAAAGCAATAAGAGCAAGATGATCGGGGTGAACTTGCTCAATTGTGACTCCTTTGGGCAGTTCATTCGAGAACTTCGTGCCAATCATTGAGATCTTATCGGTGTATTTGCCATCATTTTCATCAAAAGTAAAGGTCCAATACAGGGTGCTGCGTATTCCAACCACATCCACCCTCATATAGCAACGCCATTTTGTTCTTGGATATAGTGATTAAGCCTCTATTTCTCTGTAAACATCATATGCTATGGCATTTAGGATTAATCATGCCTCATATGATTCATATCGTAGTTGGCGCTCGACCAAATCAAATGAAGGCTGCGCCACTTCTGAGGGCGCTCCGAGAGCATCCAGATTTCGAACCAATACTCGTCGATACAGGACAGCATTACGACCATGAAATGGCAGGTGTTTTTATGCAACAATTCGGCATGGGCGAGCCGGATTATTCTCTTGAAGTTGGAAGTGGTACACATGGTGCCCAAACTGCAAAAATTCTCGAGAAATACGAATCATTATTACTAAGAAAGCGACCTGCTGCGACTATTGTCATTGGTGACATTAACAGTACAGTTGCTTGTGCTCTTGCTGCATCAAAAATAGGAATCCCAGTCATTCACCTCGAAGCAGGATTGCGAAGCAAAGATCGAGGCATGCCAGAAGAATTGAATCGAATCGTGACAGACCATCTCTCGGATTTACTCTGGACTCCGTCTCCTGACGGAGATGAAAACCTTCTACAATCTGGTATTGAGGAATCTAAAATTGTTCGGGTGGGCAACATTATGATTGATACTTTAGTCGCTATGAAACCCGAAGTCGAAAAATCTCTTTTCACCAAAAACATTCCGTTTCAAAACAACAAATTTGCTATGGTCACTTTACACCGGCCGAGTAATGTCGATGTTGAAGTAACGCTTACTAAATTACTGGATGAATTACTGATTGTATCGAAGACTATGGATATTATCTGGCCGCTTCACCCTCGTACAAAATCAAGAATTGAATCACTGGGGCGAATGAATGAACTCCTCGATAACGCTGCAATTCATCTCATGGGCCCTCTTGGATACATCGATTTTATGAATGGTATCATGCATTCTGCATGCGTCATCACTGATAGCGGTGGCATCCAAGAAGAGACGACATGGCTTGGTGTGCCTTGCATCACATTACGGCCAAACACAGAACGACCAATCACAATTACAGAAGGGACAAATATCTTGGCTACACCAGAAACACTTCAAAGTGAATTGCAACGAATTCAAAAGAGGGTTGATACTGGGCACAAAACTATTGAATACTGGGATGGAAAGACTGCACAACGTTGTGTCAAATCACTTGAATTGTTTTTGAAGAGGTGACCTAAATGAATTCCGCTCTTCGTGACAGACAGGCTCTCAAGAGATTGAGGAAAATGGAGCAGTCCGCCTCACTTCGTCTCGGAGAGCACATCACTCAATCTATTCTTAAACCCTGGCGACTGCCATTTTTACCAATAACTTTTCCTCTACTTGGATTTAAAATCTGCTTAGAGCACTTCGGGTTCGTTCAACCGCCGGAGTCGAGGGTAGAATGGGTACGTGAGGCAGAGGGCAAAGGTATTCTCGTGTACGTGGATGGCTATACATCAAAACATGTAGAGAGTGTGCGTCAAGATTTAGAAGACATCGCTAGCCTTAGAAACGACATCGCAATTACCATAGTGTGCACCTCGAAATTTCAGCAAATCTTCGTCAATATCAAATCTCCAGTCTTCATCTTACCCGATAAGATCAATATTTCTGGGAATCAAATTGAAGACTGGGGGGTCTTACTCGAGGAACAAATCGGGGGCATATGTTCTTTCTTCCATCCATCAATGGTTTTAGTCATTGGGCCCTATCCACACAGAGCCTTGAAAAATGTAGTTCGCGCAAACCCGGACATTCGCTTGGTACACGACCAACGCCCAAGTGCCAAATCACAAAAGAAATTTCAAAATCAAATATTCACGCACCTTTCCGGTGTTTTACGCTCTCGCAAAGATCGTCGCCCGGCTCCTGATTCATTGTTCGTGCACCGAGTGGATGAGTTGGGAATGACTTCTTGGCTTTCAAATGTGTTCGAGTCACTTGAACCCATCTCTGATAACTCATTCAAATTCATAGTTGAACAATCCAAAAACCTCATCGAAGTTACAAGAGCAGCGGAGCGAGACACAAGCAAAATATCTAATATAATCGACGAGATTAACCAGCAACATGGTATTGAAAAAACCTATTCCTTGGTGACATACACGCTTATCAATCTTGAACTTCAAGATGAAACAAATGGCAAAAAATACACTCGAGACCTATTTGTTGCAGCCATCCGTTCGTTGGGGGTTACGAATTTTGAACACATGCTTGAGCTTGCAGAATGGCGATTACACCGGTATCAAGATGAACGAGCTGCAAAATCTGTCATTCAATTCCTGAGAAATGCAGAACGAGTCGAAGAAGCAACCGTTTATATGCGGTATGTCAAAGATGAAGTTTGGAAGAAACGAGAAATACAAACTGTGACAACACGTATGCTGGCACAATACGGCATCAATTCAAGCCAAAACAAAGACTTCACTGAAATGGAATCGTTTGAAGTCGAAGCCATTGCCCGGGCCGAACTAGAACATGGCGTATTCCACACACTCAAAATCGAACTAGGCACTTCTAAAGGAGGATTGAAGCGTAAAACCCAAGTTCTGCATAACATCCTCAAAGCCACGGCTGATATTTATGACCGTTTGTTCCATGAGTTGTACCTCGAATACGGGTTTTTCAAACACGAATCGGCCTACTTGGCGAAGAGATTGAACGCCGTTTTTCTTCTTTACGATGATGCCCCATCCGCAATGAAGGCACTTGAACATGGTCCATTAGAAAAGTTGGAAAGCGAGGTTGCAAAAACCCAAACCATTCTCTCCAAGATAAACCGCACTTGGTTGAAGTCTATTGGCCCACTTTCCTCGATATCTTCGCTCAAACCCAAAAAGAATCAAATTCTTTACCTCGCTCACATGGCTTTGCCGTTCGAGAGTGCGGGGTATTGCACGCGCACGCACGGTCTGCTCACCAATCTTTCACAAATTAATCCTAATATAGCAATTCAAACACGCTTAGGCTATCCATTGGACAAAGGGAAACTAAAGCATCTTACGGATGCAGATGTCAAGGAGACATTCAAGATTGATGGAATGAAGTACAATTACCACACTTCTCTCGATGAAGGAATACGGGATGCGGATGAGAGAGCATACATCGAACGCGCTTCGATGGCACTGATCGAACAAGCCCGTTCAGTTCGTCCAACTCTGATACAAGCAGCGTCGAACCATGTAAACGGGGCCATTGGTTTAAGGACAGCACGAGCCCTAAATCTTCCATTCATCTATGAAGTGAGAGGGCTTTGGCACATGTCGAGGGTCGCTCGCCAACCTCATTTCATTCACCACGCAGAGTACAAAGCAATGGATGAAGCAGAAATTGCAGTGTGCTTTGAAGCAGATATGGTTCTTGCAATTACGCACGCTGTTCGATATTACCTTATCGAGAGAGGAGTGGACGCAGAGCGAATTTTGGTGCTACCAAACGGAGTTGACACTCAACGGTTTGTACCAATAAAGCAAGATCAAGATCTCCGCAAGGAATTACAAATCGGAGAAGGTACAGTGATTGGTTATGTAGGATCATTTGTTAAGTATGAAGGGCTTGATTTATTGATTGAGGCTTTCGCGAAGTTGAGTGCTAACCGCTCTGATGTGTACCTTTTACTGGTCGGCGATGGACAAATTCGTAATGATTTAGAAAGCCTCGTGGATGAACTCGATTTACGCAATCAAGTGAAATTCACCGGCCGCGTACCCCACGACGATGTCAACCGATACCACAGCATCATTGACATCGCGCCGTTTCCGCGCACGCCTGACATTGTGTGCGAGTTCATATCTCCGCTCAAGCCTTTCGAGTCAATGGCGATGGGCCAAGTTGTTGTTGGGTCGAATGTTGCCGCTCTTCGAGAGATTATCGTGGATGGTGAACATGGCCGTTTGTTCAACAAGGGTGATAGCCACCATCTCGTCGAAGTTCTCGAGTCAATTGTAGACAATCCTAAAGAAATGGCTCGGTTGAAAGCATCTGGTTTGGCTTGGGTTAAAGAGTACAGGGACTGGAAATTCTTAGCCTCGTACCTGAACGAGGCACATAAGACTGTGCTGAACAATGCGCCTATGCCTAAATTGCTTGGCTCAGGGCAACCCCTCACAATCATCAATGGCAAGGTTTCCACAGTCATCGAAGGAAAACCAACTATTCTAGCCATCATGGATGAATTCTCCTCAACGGCTCTTTCAGCTGATGCACATCTTATTCAACCAACCCCGGAGAACTGGCAGAAACTTCTCGACCAGCACCCCATTGACATGCTCATTGTCGAGTCGGCATGGGTAGGGAACAATGGCTCATGGCATCGAAAAGTTGGCTGGTACAATGAAGAAGAAATTACAGACCTTGAAACGCTTGTTGAGACTTGTCGCGAGCGTAATATCCCGAGCGTGTTTTACAACAAAGAAGATCCAGTGCATTTCAACCGTTTCTCGAAAACCAGTACGCTCTTTGATCATGTTTTCACGACCGATGTAGGGTGCCTACCGCAGTATGAAGCGTTAGAAAATTCCCTGATTCAATCCGTTGATTGGATTCAATTCGCTGCTCAACCAGATGTGCATCACCCTTACAATCAAAAATTAGAGGACCGGAAGGATATCGCATTTGCAGGGACCTATTATGCAGGAAAGTACCCAGAACGTTGCGAAAAAATGGACATGCTTTTCGATGCATCTGTCGGGCATGGTCTTGTTATTTATGATCGACAATCAGATGGCGGAAATCCACAATATGTCTTCCCAGAACGATTCAACGAACACATTCTTGGTAAGCTCGAGTACCAAGATATGCTGAAAAAACACCGGGATCACCTCATCTTCCTCAATGTCAATTCCGTTGAGGATTCGCCAACAATGGCAGCACGACGAATTTTTGAAATTCCTGCATCGGGCGCCTGTCTTGTCAGTGGCCCGGGTTTAGCCGTACGTGAGGTCTTTGGAAACACCGTGCCGATTGTAACTTCCCCTCAACAAGCACATGCTACATTGAATTCTCTAATGTCGAACAGGGGATTCCTTCAATACACCATCCAGGCTTCGCGCCACATCGTTCTAAAAAATCATCTCAACATCCATCGTGTGCAGAAGATGCTCCATGCAGCGAGTCTAACTCTTCAGCCACTGGCAGCATCTGATCCAGTGCTGATTATTGAAGATACATCGACCCCGCTTGTCGAAATTTGCCTTTGGATTGCCCGCCAAGAGATTACGTTCAAGCATCTTGTTTTACCATCTTCACCATCCACTAAGGCAGAGGAACTTTTGCTCAATCTCCTCCAGCATCGCGGACTGACAGTCTCTTTTGACCAAAGCGAGGCCTATGATTCATCAACCATTCACATCTACGATGTTCTTGCCTTTGACCATCATGGGCTTGAAGCGCTGTTCAATGAGATGCGATCCACCTCAAAAACCGTTCATTTCCGTTCACCAGCAGAGGATTTATTGGCGACGTGCCGCCAACCATCCTCCGAGGAGGAAGCAAACATGGAATACTTTGTTTCTCAACGGACACCTGAGATGAACATCTCAACCATTACCGACCACACCTTTGCCAATGTCCCATCCACCATCTTAATTGCAGGTCACGACCTTAAGTTTGCAATGCCGCTTGTTGAGGTCATGAAAGAAATGGGTATTCGTGTTCTTGTTGATAAATGGGACAATCACAATAAATTTGATGCTGAGATTTCGAAAAACCTTCTCACCCAAGCAGATGCTGTTTGGTGCGAATGGGCATTGGGCAATGTTGAATGGTACTCAAAGATGATACAAGGCGATACGCCCCTCTTCGTACGCTACCATCTTCAGGAACGAAATTTAGAATATTTACAGTCCTCAAATCAAGAGAATATTTCTCACATATCTTTTGTCTGCGATTACTATCGAAAGAACGCAATCTCAATCAACCAAATCTCTGAAACGGTGAAAACCTCTGTGATTCCAAATTTACTAGAAATGGATTCGAATTACGTTCGAAAGAACGATAATTATACTATAGGTTTTGTTGGAATGGTCCCTCTCCGGAAACGAATTGATTTAGCTCTTGATCTATTGGAAGAGCTGTTATATTCTGACGACCGTTATTCATTGAAAGTAGTAGGCAAAGGCCCTGATGATTACAAATGGCTTCTCAACCGGCCGGAAGAAAAAGAATACTATGATCTGATCTCAAAGCGGCTAGAATCCAATCCCATTCTCGCATCAAAAGTAGAATTCCTTGGCTTTGTTGATGATATTTCCGAGTTTTATTGTTCGGTGGGGCATGTCATCTCCACAAGCGATTTTGAGTCATTCCACCTCACGCTCGCCGATGGGCCAATCTTGGGCGCTACTGCTCACACCTTGCCTTGGAATGGTGCCAAGGACATTTACAATGATTTGTGGTTGAGTGAAGATATTCACTCCATGGCAAAGGAAATTCACAAACTAAATCTCAGCAATGAAACGGCTTACCGTGCTCATTTACAATCACTTCATTTGGCCCCTCAAATGCAAAAAGAGAGGATTTCTTTATCAATTATTGAAGCAATGTTCGGGGGTGAGATAAATGAATGAATATGTCTATAATCGGTTCTCTAGACAATCAAAGAGATCAAAGTTCTTCTCAACAAATCAAACTTATTTGGAGTATTTCTGGCAACCTGCTGCCAAATTATCGGAACGCACACCAACGCTTGTTTATTTTTTAGGTTACGATGGCGATATTCCATCGACTATTACCCAGAACTTGGATTGGAACATTCTTTGTATTGCAGATCGAAACGGCCCAGAAGGGTTAGGATGTTGGTATTTTGGCTCCCACGGAGAGGACTATCTTCTAAATTCTTTAGAACAATTCATCAAACAGCTAGTGATGTGCGGGTTGATTCATGAAGAAGTACTATTTTTCGCAGGAAAAGGCATGGGCGGGCACGCGGCACTCTACTTAACAGTCCGATTCGATGCGCCAGGATGTTATGTCCATAACCCGACTACTAATTTGCTTGATTCTTCATATATTCAACTAAAACATAAGTCCCTTTTTGAGAATATATTCGGCGAAAACAAAGAGCACAAATACCGGAATCTCCTTTCCCAACTCAGTGCGAAAACCATTGTATCAATTATTAATATTAGTTTTGACATATCAACTAAAAATAAATATTATTCTGAACAAATAAAACCAATCAGCAACAAGTCTGTCAGATTATTAGAAACATCAGAATTCAATTTTAATCTAATTATTTCCACCCTGGAGAAGCTAGTTCCCGTCCCTAAAGAAATCGAAACAACAACTTATGGATTTGACCTATTCCAGTCTGATTTTGTCCATAAGTTTGGTGTCAAATTAAGTTCTAGGGATGAGATCATCATTGACGAACAACTATCTTTCGCAATCGATCCATACCTGGATCGTTCTTGGCGGTTTTGGTTTCAGAACTTATCATGGTTGCCCATGCATCTCAAGGATTTAAGTCCTGAATTACAAAAGCGCCAAAGCGAATACATTCTGTATAGATGGTTTAATCATTTACATGATTCTATTGCAGATAATGAATTCTTTTATCATGATCATTCTTTAGCATATAGGGGGATGAATTTGCTTGATTGTTTACCCTTTTTCCCTGAACATATACTTCCTGAAATACTGTCTCATATTCGCGATATCGGTCAACTTCTATTATCTCCCTTGGAGGATAATGCACTATCGAACCATGCTTATGATCAAGCAATCTCACTTTTCTTGATCAGTGACTATTTCAAATCTGAGCCCTATTCCAGCGAATGGCAAAGCGTTGCACTTTCTCGAATAAAAAGAGAATTGGATTATTCATTCACACCAGATGGTGTTCACGTAGAAAACTCTCCTTCTTACCATCACGGCATGATTTCGAATATACATAAATCACTTTCCAAGGTATTGAAGATTACAGAACACGAATCAATAAAAAAACACTTCGAAATACTATCTGATTCTACATCCTATTTGGCATGGATTATTCGCCCTGACGGAAAGGTTCCGCCCATAGGAGACAGTGAGGAAAAGCAAGTTTCGATTAGTCTCGCTAAACAAATTACGAACAAAGAATTCAATCAAGAAGTAGAGGGCATGCGCGTTTTTGGCGACGGATATGCTATCTGGAAATCTACATCTAATCAGTATCATCTGACACTGAAGTCATGTCATCACGGCCGATTTCATCGACATGATGATGATTGTAGCCTGACTCTTTGGGTAAGGAATCAAAATCTATTGATGGATTCTGGATTGTTGTACTATCTCGAGAAAGATCCAGATCGAATTCACGTTCGTTCTGCAATGGGCCATTCTGGGTTTGAAATACCAAAGAAAAAACCAAATCGGAATTTCTTTTCTAAATCTGCACGCCGTGCCAATGTAAGGCGGATTGATTCGAATACTTCGCAAGCGGTATTGGGTATGTATGGGAATCTCTACGCGACGAGACAAGTTCAATTGGAGGGGGAGATTCTTACAATCAACGACCGCTTTTCAGATGGCTGCATTTCCGCTGGCATTCGGGTTAACTTTGTTGTAGATGGTACGTGGATACATGAAGTCACAAAAAATGGAATCCGATTTAGTGACAAAGCAGGAAGATATTGGCTGATGGAATTGATAGGATTCCAAGAAGGTTTTATTCTCGAAGAAACCTTTACTTCTCCACTGAAGAACATCAAGCAAAAAGCGTTGAGATTATCATTAATTCCAAAACAAAAAGATGTTCAAACTATCATCGATTTCGGAGGGGTTGAATGACATATAGCTGGGAAGAATATGAAAATATTTACACAATAATTCACAAAAATCGAGAAATGGAGTATCGATTTGTACCGGCTGAGAAGAATTCATCCGATGCGCCGACATTAATTATTTTACATGGGCATGGGAATTATCCACCTGCAAGAGCACAGTATACTGATTGGAATGTCTTTAATCCGTTAGATAATAATGGGTTCGATGGCCTAGGATCTTGGTGGATAGGGGAAAATGGAGACAAATACACCATCGAACTTTTTGATAAGGCGCTTGAAGCCGCTCTATCTAGGGTGGGGCAAACCATTGACTCTTCTCGATTGTTCATTTATGGATCAAGTATGGGCGGGTATGGCGCCCTTCTGCATGGTTGCAGAATTAATGCCATCGGAGTATATGCAAATGTCCCCCAAATTCAATTATTAAATTCAACATATTCTCGCCTAGGGATGAAAAAATACTTCCGACCAATCTTTAGTGAAGATGAGGGGGATCTACATAATGATTTGAGAACTTTTTTATCTGAATATACCAAGCACCCGATGTATTTTTTATGTGAGAATCGATTTGGTCAAGAAAACTATCTCCAGGAACAATGTATGAGTTTTGTGAAATTCTTAGAACAAAAAGGTCTGAACTACCATTTGGAAATCATTCCCAAAGTAGGGCACAGTAAGAATCGTCGAATTTCAGAAGTAAAACAATTGTTTCAGAAATATTGCCTTGATGGGTAATATAATTTAATCAAATTAATCTGGTTTGAATACACCAACATAATCAATGGATGTAACGGTTTTATATCGCCTCCACACTTAGGATCTCTTTAGGTATCTTTGTACTCCTTCATTTACATCGCCCATAAAAATAATTGCTCCTTCATCGATTACAGCGATCCGCGTGCACATTTTTTTCAACATTCCCATGGAATGTGATACCATCACAACAGTCCCTGATTCAGCTATCATTTCCTTAACCCGTTCTTCGCTTTTCTTTCGGAATGAAGCATCCCCGACGCCTAAAACTTCGTCAATGAGTAAAAGATCAGGTTTGAACGCCGTTGCGACTGAGATACCTAATCTTGATTTCATTCCCGAGGAGTAGGTTCGAATGGGTCGGTCAAAGTGATGCTCAAGTTCAGCAAAGTTCCGAATTTCATCAATGAGGCCATCGATTTGAGATTGGGTGCGCCCCATTAGGGCACCATAGAGGTAGGCGTTTTCTCGTCCGGTCAACTCTTTGTGAAAACCAACACCCACGCCTGCCAAGAGTGATACGCTCCCCCGTGTTGAGATGCTTCCTGAATCTGGAGGAAACACACCAGCCATCATTTTGAGAAGCGTGCTTTTTCCTGAACCGTTTCGACCAATGATGCCCAGAACTTCACCCTGCTTGATCTCAAGTGAAATGTTTCGTACGCCAGATAGTTGAACGTCTTCCTTTCGGTATTGGCGGGGGACTGGATATTCCAGGGTAATGTCTTCAAGGCGCATCACAGTACTCATACATTCACCACCGCTCTGTGTGCCTTTCGTTCAAAGATAATTGAACCGAAAATATAGCCGAGTAGTGCAATAGAAAAGCACATAGCATAAGCATACGGCGGGATTGCCGAAGGTTCACCAAGAACAGCGTCCCTCATCCCTGTGATTGGAATCACAGTTGGATTCATGTGGGCTACAACAGCATGCCATCCATCGCCAAACCGAGAACTGAACATATCATAGGTCCACATCACAGGTGAGAGAAAGAAACCAGCCCGAACTAAGAAATTGATAAGATTGAGGACATCCGGAACTTTACACGCAATCGGTGCCAGCAGTAAACCAATGCCCCATCCTGTGAATGAGAGTACCATCAGCCACACGGGGACCATCAACAGATTGGCTGTTATTGGAAGGTCACTGATAAAATAAAATGGGATTAAACTCGTTAATGAAATGAGTGCAAGTACAGCATTTGTCAGGGTACCACTCGTTGCAAAAACCGTTTTTGGTACCCGTGCGAATTGAAACAAGTTAATCGAACTGCTCAATGACTTTGTCGAGGTGGTCAGCGATCGTGCGAACAACGACCAGCCAATGATTCCTATGACTATCTTAACAGGATAAAGAGGGTCGGAAGAACCGACTAAAATTGTAAATATGAATGTGTAAACAACAGCAAGCAGAAGAGGCTCGAGCACAGCCCATGTGTATCCCAGGTACGCTCTACGATATCGAGCGTTCAGGTCTCGTTTGACTAGCAATTTAAGGAGATGTCTTGAACGGATGAGGTCACTTAGGACGATGAACGGTAGAAGGTGAAGGCTTCGCTTGCCCCATAGTGGAACAAGTTGGTCTTCATCATCGCTGGCAGACATACAGCCGTGTTCCATTCCATCTACACATAAAGTCGACGATGGTTGTGCCCTACAAATCCTCGATTCTTTGGGTGAACATAATCTTCCATAAACGTTTTTTACTACTGATAGGTTCAAAATCACCGCTATCTTCAATGGGGGTATGCCTTGGCAACTAAACATGGACACATCTGATACACTCGCAGAAAATATTGTGTCGAGAGAAGTCAAAATCGGAATCATCGGTCTTGGCTACGTAGGATTGCCAACTGCAATCGGTTTCCATGACGCAGGTTTTGAAATCTGGGGCGTCGATGTATCTCAGCGCACCGTCGATCTGGTCAAGG
>TARA_B110001452_G_scaffold248501_1_pt1 | contig 14998 bp, 10 predicted proteins | sample TARA_B110001452 | Tara Oceans TARA_B110001452 (sample SAMEA4396971) | marine metagenome | biome: Polar Biome; feature: [DCM] deep chlorophyll maximum layer (ENVO:01000326); material: water (ENVO:00002006), including particulate matter (ENVO:01000060) such as... | depth 25 m
ATGGGCAAAGATTACCCTTTCTGAGCACTCTGATGATGAAAGAATGATATATACTTTCGACCAAATAGAAAATGCCCAAACTCACGATGAAGTATGGAATGCTGCTCAACGAGAATTATTGCAAACTGGTATAATCCATAATTATCTAAGAATGCTATGGGGTAAGAGAATATTAGAATGGGCTCAAACTCCAAAGCAAGCTGCTGATTGGATGATCGAACTTAACGATAAGTATGCTCTAGATGGTAGAGATCCGAATTCCTACACAGGAATTTTCTGGGTTCTAGGACGTCACGATAGAGCATGGGGTCCTGAACGAGCTATATTTGGGAAAATTCGTTATATGTCTTCAGAGAATACCAAAAGAAAGCTCAAGTTGAAGCCATATCTTCAGCAATTCAGGAGCTAATAATATGAGCATCAACTACGAACATAAGACACATGTCAATTCCGATATCAAAGAAACATTCGCTTGGCATGAACGAAAAGGCTCTTTTCGAAGATTGATGCCCCCCTGGGAAGTAGCTGAAGAAGTTCGTGCAGATGATACACTAGAGGATGGTGCTCAACGAATATTTAGGTTCCCAATGGGTCCTATGAAAATGAAATGGATTGCAGAGCACTCTGCTTACAACCCCCCACATTCATTTGAAGATGATATGCTGAAAGGTCCCTTCAAGTCATGGCACCACAAGCATGAATTTTTAGAGAATGATGATGGTACCTCTGTAGTGTTTGATCAAGTGAACTACAAGCTCCCACTAGGACCTCTTGGTAAACTAGTCGCAGGTAGAATGGTTAGAAAGCGTATCGAAAGGATGTTTTATGCTCGTCAAATTAGATTAGAACGTGACTTAAAGCGCCACTCAGAATTTTCTCACATAGCGAGGAAGAAGATACTGATTGCAGGATCTTCTGGATTGATTGGAAGACAGTTAGTTGCCTTTTTAGATACAGGTGGCCACGAAATTTGGCGCCTGGTTAGAAGAGAACCAAAGGAAGGGGAAAACGAACTAAAGTGGTCTCCTAGCAAGGGGGAAATAAATTCAAATGAAATCGAAGGATTCGATGTTATTATTCACTTAGGCGGTGCAGGGATTGGCGATAAGAGATGGTCTAAGAAAAGAATGAAGTTAATCGAAGATAGTCGTGTTGATAGTACTAATTTACTCTCTAAAACTATTTCTAATCTTGACAATAAACCTGAATTATTCATGGTCGCTAGTGCTATGGGCTGGTATGGCGACAGAGGCGATGAAAATCTAACAGAAAACTCAGCAGCTGGGGAAGGATTCTTACCTCAAATCTGCCAAAATTGGGAAAATGCAGCCAAATCTGTCGCTGAAAGTGGAGTTAGAACTATCAATTTGAGAACAGGAATAGTTTTGGATGCTACTGGCGGTGCATTACAAAAGATGCTTTTGCCAGCAAAATTAGGCGCTGGAGGTCCAATTGGAAGAGGCAAACAATGGTATTCTTGGATATCGATGGACGATCAAATTTATTCTATGCATCACCTAATGATGAAGCAAGACTGTGAAGGTGTCTATAATATATCTTCACCAACTCCTGTTAGGCAAAAGAAATTTGCGAAACAACTTGGTAAGGTACTAAGGAGACCTGGTTTTATCCCAACCCCACCACTAGCAATTTGGTTTTTGTTTGGAAAGATGGGTGTTGCTTTGACCACTGAAAGTACCAAAGTGATTCCTGAAAGATTAATCGATTCAGGTTACGTGTTCGAACATGCTGAACTCGAACCTGCGCTTAGAGATAGTCTTGGACTGTGGAACTAAGTAATGTAAGTACATCAAATAAGTTTCACAGTAAATATGCTGTAAAACTAACGTGAACTAGAGAATAGATTTAGTCTTGGCTTTCTTATCATACCAAGAGCAAATTGTAATTTACGATATAGTCCTAACTTTAGTCTCCTGGTAAGAACATCTCCATTTCTCTTCATTGCTTCTTCAAGAATTGCATCATATGCTGCACACATCAATGATGGAGAGTATCTAGAGTCTTTGTCGAGTAAAGAAAGTAAGCCAATTGCATTATTCCTATGAGCCAAAACGTGGTCTAGATAATGACGCATGAATTCTTGCCAAGCTACAGTTTGCGGTAACTTTTGATCATTTAGGTCTTCTTTAGAGATACCAAACTTTGCTAATTCTTCCAAAGGGAGATACACTCGACCTCTGTCCAAATCTTCTTGGATGTCTCTTAGAACATTAACCATCTGAAGGTATTTACCCATCTCGACAGCATGCCTTCTTGCATTAGGGTCGTCATATCCATAAATTTCTACAAGGCACAAACCAACAGTTGAGGCTGCTCTGTAACAGTATTGGCGTAAATCTTCAAAGTTTTCATAATCGACATTATACAAATCATCTTCCATACCTGAGACAAGATCCCTGAGGTAGACCAATTCAATTCCAAATCTATTAACAGAATCTGCAAGTGCTAGGAAGATTGGCTCCTCCACATACTCACCGTTTTCGATCTTATCCAAATTCATCCTAAACCACAATAAGGCTTTGACTCTATTTGTATGGCCAGGTTCTTTATTTGCTGGCTCATAATCATGATGCTGCGAAAGTTCAATAATTCTTTGTTCTGCCTCTTCATTCAAGAAACTTAGATCAATATTTGGCAACCAATCACCGTCTACAATATCGTCAACTCTTCGACAAAATGCATAAAGTGCATTAACTGCTTTTCTTTTAACTAACGGAAGATGGCGGAAAGAACGATAAAAGGAACTTGAAGCATTCTTAGATATGTACTCGCACTCTGAATAAGCCGATTCAAGTTTTTGAGCAAAAGTATCGTTTTTTTCTTCGTTTAAGAGGAATATGGATACCATCACTGTTCACCTAATGTAGAGTATCAGTCCCGACAATTACTATACCGCAGTTTTTTGCTATTTGAACTCTAGTATTCAGTCGCTGAATTCCTAGTGTTCAAAATCACAATCAGGCCAGTTGTGACCAATCAACATCGGCTTCTACCATTTCTACTTCTTCTACATCCATCTGGGCGAGTTGTAGTTTTCCAGATAACTCATCATTGACTGCATGCCAGTAAGAATATGCTTCAATAACCCAAATTCCGGATTCTCTCGTTCCATTACCGGAACCTTTGACTCCACCAAATGGTAAGTGAGCCTCTGCTCCAGTAGTAGTGTTGTTGATACCTGTCATTCCAGCCTTAATTCCAGTCTTATAGCGGTATGCTTCAAGACGGTCATTGGTATAAATTGCACTAGACAAACCATACGGGCTGGCATTAGCCAGGTGAAGAGCATGATCAAAATCATCAGCCTTACAAATTGTAATTGCTGGCCCGAATACTTCTTCATGGAAACATTCCATATCTTCGGTAACATCAACAAATACGTGCGGCCACATAAATACCCCTTCCTCGGCAATGCCAAGGAAGTTAACAGGTTTGTTTTGACTAGTTATTCGACCTTCTCCCCAAATCTGTTTAGCACCAGAAGATTTACACATTTCAACTCCAACAAGGAAATCTTTTGCATATTTCTCAGATAACATTGGACCATATAGAACATCATCATTGTGCAGTGAATCACCGATTCTTGTAGATTCGACCTTAGCCATGAATTTCTCCATAAATTCATCATAAATATCCTTGTGAAGAATCAAATTACCTAGAGAAGTACATCTCTGTCCAGCGGTTCCAAACCCACCCCAATAAGCACCTTCAACAGCGTTATTGATATCAGCTGAAGGCATTACTACCAAAGGATTCTTGCCACCTAATTCTAAAGAACAAGATACTAAATTACGCCCACAAACCTCTCCAATCATCTTACCAACTTCAGTAGAACCAGTAAAGGAGATTTTGTTGACTCTTCCTTCATCGACAGCGTCTACTAAATGTTGTCCAGCACCGCTTCCTTTTCCGTGTACTAGATTTACTACTCCATCTGGCAAACCTGCTTCATGCATGATTCTGGCAAGGGCAAAAGAAAGCAGAGGTGCATCTTGTGGACTCTTCCAGACACATGTGTTTCCACACATCAAAGCAGGAATCATCTTCCAAAATGGTACTGCTGCAGGGAAGTTACAAGCATTGATTATACCACATACTCCAAGGGGTCTGCGGTAAGTGAATAATTCCTTATCTGGCAATTCTGAGTTAACTGTTTGCCCGTATAATCTTCGACCTTCGGATTGGAAAAATAGACATGTGTCTATCGCTTCTTGAACAGAACCTGCTGATTCTTTCAATGTCTTTCCGATCTCTCTAGTTTCTAAAGCGACAATTGCATCTTTATGGTCCATCAGTAGTCTACCCATGTTTCCTATGATTTGGCCTCTAGTTGGAGCAGGCGTTGCAGCCCAAGCTGGGAAAGCTGCATGTGCGGCATCCAAAGCAGCGTTAATATCGTCTTTTGTAGAAAGTGGGAAGTTTCCAAGATTATCAGAAAGTATCGCTGGATTAATGGAATCAAAGGTTCCACCATCGCTTGCTTTAGTCAGTTGGCCATTGATGATATTATATCCTTTGACGCATGGCTTACCATGTGGATTATCGTTTTGCAAAAATTCGAGGCCGGCTTCTAGTACATGAACCATGACCGAGCCAATCAAATTCATCTCTTGAAGGTGATGGTTGAATGAGAAATTGCAATTTTATGTTTTGGTAGGGTTTAATACAGGTCGAATATAACATATCATGTAGCAGATTGTCCGACTGTATTATTTAGAATCAACCGGCTAACCCAAAAAAGAGAGTGAGCATATGTCAGATGAAGAAGAGGCAATTTCCCTAACTGTAGAAAAATCAATCCCGTCAGATGTGGGTCATGGAAGAGCAAGAATTTCGGGAGACTGCGGACTTGACTTGAAGCCTGGGAACATTGTATTGATAAAAGGAGAAAAGCGTTCAACAGCAGCTATTTATTGGCGAAGCCGCCCTGAAGATAATAAAATGGCCATCATCCGTATCGATGGTATAATTAGAAAGAATGCTGGAGTCAGCCTTAGAGACAAAGTTACTGTAAGTAAGGTTGAAGCGAAAGAGTGTACTAAATTGGTAATATCTCCAGTAATGGCAAATAAGCAGAAAGTCAAATTTGGCCCTGGAATTGAAGGATTTGCTCGTAGAGGATTATCCAACAGGCCAGTTGTTCAAGGCGATAGGATTTTCATTCCTGGGATGACACTATTTGCTGAAGCACTACCTTTTGCTGTAATTCAAACAATTCCAAAAGGAGTAGTTAAGGTAACAAAAGATACTGATATAGTTATCAAAGATGAAGCTATTGACGACGAAGATGTAGGTCAGTCAGAAGGAATTACCTATGAAGACGTTGGTGGAATAGGCCAGCAACTACAGAAAGTAAGAGAGATGATTGAACTTCCTTTGAAGCATCCTGAACTTTTCCGTAGGCTGGGTATAGACCCTCCTAAGGGTGTATTACTACACGGGCCCCCTGGTACTGGGAAAACAATGATAGCAAAGGCTGTCGCTACCGAAACAAATGCTCACTTTAAGAGTATTAATGGTCCTGAAATCATAAGTAAATATTATGGTGAATCGGAAAAACAACTAAGAGAAATATTCGATGAAGCAAGTGAAAACGCTCCTGCTATCATTTTCATTGATGAAATTGATTCTATATGCCCCAAGAGGGAAGATGTTAGTGGTGAAGTAGAGAGGCGTGTTGTTGCACAGATGCTAACTCTGATGGATGGTATGCAAGGTCGAGATAACGTCGTAGTTATTGGTGCAACAAATAGAAGAGATGCCTTAGATCCTGCCCTTAGAAGACCTGGACGTTTCGACAGAGAAATCGAGATTGGAGTTCCTGACCGAGACGGAAGAAGTGAAATTATGGACGTACATACACGTCAAATGCCGATTTCCGATGACTTTGAGATTTCATGGATTTTAGACAATACTTACGGTTTTGTAGGTGCTGACTTAGCGGCCCTTGTTCGCGAGTCTGCAATGAGGGCTCTACGAAGATATCTCCCCGAAATAAACTTAGAAGAAGATACAATTCCTCCTGAAGTTTTGGAAAAGATGGAGGTTTGTATGGATGACTTCAAACATGCCATCAAAGACATTGAACCTTCTGCTCTACGTGAAATATACGTAGAAGTACCTGAAGTTACTTGGGAAGAAGTAGGTGGGCTGGAAGAGGTAAAAGATAGGCTAAAAGAGTCTGTGGAGTGGCCTCTAACCAAGCCTGAACTATTCAATCACTTTGGAATCAAACCGCCACGAGGAATCGTTCTATTTGGCGCACCTGGTACTGGTAAAACATTATTGGCTAAAGCGATAGCAAATGAGGCTCAAGCCAACTTTATCAGTATCAAAGGCCCTGAGATGATTTCTAAGTGGGTTGGTGAATCTGAACGAGCCGTGAGAGAGATTTTCAAGAAAGCGAAACAATCATCTCCTTCGATTATCTTCCTAGATGAATTCGAATCTATTGCTAGTATGCGCTCTTCCTCTTCTTCAGAGGGAAGTGATGTTTCTAATCGAGTGGTAAATCAACTTCTAGCCAGCATGGATGGTGTTGAATCATTAGATGGAGTAATAGTAGTTGCAGCAACAAATCGCCCAGAGATGATTGACCCAGCACTACTTAGAAGTGGTAGATTTGAGAGAGTACTGCATGTACCACCGCCAGACTTAGGTGCTAGAGAAGCAATTTTCAAGATTCATTGTCAAGGGATGCCAATCTCTAAATTCTCAATGAAGGATATTTTGAGTGGACTAGATGGATTTACAGGTGCTGATATTGAAGCGGTTTGTAGAGAAGCTGCACTTATCTGTATGAGAGCTAATAAGAAGAAAATTACAAAGACACACTTCGAAGATGCTATTGGCAGAGTCAGGCCTACAGTCACTCCAGAGATGCTCGAGTACTATCAGAAGATGGAAACTAGACTAACATCTGGAATGTCCAACATCAAGCGTTCTCGTGATTTCGGTCACGGTATGGAAACAATGTGATTTGAGGTTTTTCAAGCGACGCATTCAAGGAGTGAATTAATCGTCCAACATTTACAAGGGAGTAGACAATATGGCGATTTTTGCTCGGGAATTAATTGGGAAAGATGTTGTTGATTCCCATAATGAAAAACTTGGGAAGATGACTGATATCGTTTTTGATGTTCAATCGGGGTCGATCACTACAATTATTGTTACACTTGAAGGAGATTTGAATCCAACTATGCTTCCTTGGGATGGAGAGAAAGGTAATGTTCTGATTCCAGTTGACGATGTATCCAGATTCTCTAAAAAAATTCATTTAAAGAAATGATTTATCTAAATAATGAATGAGCATTTTGTTCTCAACAAAAGACAACCTTCTAAACTAAGTGTTGTGCGTGTATTGTCGGAATTATGTTCCAGTAGGTGGTCAAATGTCGGATTGGAGAGCTTACAATTATCGTAGATTCGGCCTACAGGCTGCCTTTTGGTCAGTTATGGGCGTTCTTTTATTGATGATTTTAAGTAATTTCGTCAACCTCTCGAACACAAATCAATTATCGGCGTATGATGATGATTGGAACGACATGTCTGCGTTTAGGCAAGATGTCAAAGATATGGGTATTGAAACCCGTTCTCTAGTTAGTAGTCCGTTATTATTGGCCGATATTGAAGATCCTCGAAATACTACATACATCGTTGCAGGTGTTGAGAGAGATACCCTTTCATTACCTCAATTTGATGAGGATGGTTTTATCACAATCGCTTCAGAAGATGGATACTCCCCCTCTGAAATAGATGCAATTGTTGAATTTGTCGAAAATGGTGGAACAGCACTGATTTTAGAAGACTATGGTTTTGCTGGTACAATTGCCGAAGCATTTGGTGTTCGTTATAGTGGATATCAGTTATTTGATACGACTTATGAGCCAAGTTTGAACTTCAATTATGTTTGGATGTGTGTACAATCTACTCCATGTAGCATGAATGGAAGCGTAATAGATGTCGAAACACTATCCACTCACGAACGTTGGGCTGACGTCAACTCTCCACTAAGCGCTCACCCCTGTGCTTTGATGGATGGACAACAAATGTCATTAGAAGAAGCAGGACTTTGTGCTCACCATTGGAAAGACGGAGAAATAGCCTATAATGGAACATATAGGGTTCTTCTCAACAATATTACATCTCTTGAACTAATTCCTGGGAATAAAAACCCTCTATCGGAAATTTCGATTCGCGCTGTTACCAGTAACGAAGCAAGTATTGATGTTAATGGTGACGGGAAATTATGGGTTAGTAACGAACAGACCGATGAAACTCCTGACCTTTACGGTAAGTTCAACCTAAGTATTGAAGCGTGTGCTAAGGTGACTTGTAATCCTGATGAAGGTGGAAGAATAATCTTTGTTTCTGATGGCTCTCCACTGATTAACGCAATGTATGACTATCAAGGATTTGCTGATGGCGAATATGGAGAAACCGATACTCTAATTCCTGAAAACGATAACCGTAAGTGGGCGTTAGATTTGGTATCCGAAGCACTAATGTCTAGTATTGATGATGAAACTGGTCAACCGTCTGAAAACGCTATGGTGATTTTTGATGAGTCAAGACATCCACAAAATGCCATAATTGCTGATTCTTACAATACAATCTACTTCCTATTGGTTTATTTCACAGGTGAAGGTCTAGCAATGTTAGTATTATTCTTGATTCTGTTCATAGCCTTTGAAGCTGTACTAATCAAGAAGAAAGACCCTGACCAATGGCGTCACGTTTTCTCAATTATCTACTATGGATTTGGTGACGCTAATCGATATCCTTACTACTCTAAAACCGAGAAAATCCGACAAGTATTCTTATCCAAAGTACGTAACCAAAACGGCCTGACAAGAGAAGAGTTCCATGCGATGCCTGCCAAAGAACTAGTCGGACTAATCAACGACCCTGTTCTAGCAAAATTCGCTATCGAGCCAAGTAAATATTCTTTGGAGCAAACCGTTTCAGTAGTGAAACGAGTCAAAGCGTGGGGACGTCAGTAGGTGATCTAATGTGGACTCGTAAGGCTGCTTTTACTTTCACTGGAGGCGTTGCCCTGATTTTGATTGGGATGATGATTTCCAATAATCAAATGATGATCTTAGGTCTTTGTCTGATCGCTTTCATCGTTGTTAACTCTTGGATTTCGGGTCATGGAGATGTTGAGGTACAACGTACTCTATCAGCAGATAACTTGTACAAAGGTGATGACTTATACGTAGAATTAGTAATTACCAATCGCTCAAACCGTAAAACTCAACTTCTCGAGGTTTACGATAATATCCCTCACGAAATGAAACTTAGAAGCGGACTTAATCATATGAGATTAAACTTAAGTCCTGGTGAAAGTGCTAGGATACGCTATGTTCTTCGTTGCCCATTAAGAGGTCACTACTCAATAGGTCCAGTCTCTCTGCGTTCAAGAAATACATTCAACCTTGGTGTTGAAGAGATGTTTGTAGACCATCATAGCGATATAGTCATCTTCCCACAAATCAAAGAAATCGAAGATGCGTTCTTACGTTCCCGTACACCGAAAATGTATACTGGAGCTACTACCCTTAGAACACCTGGACAAGGTTCGGAATTCTATTCTCTAAGAGAATATGTGCCCGGAGATCCGTTCAAGAATATCAATTGGAAGGCATACGCTAGGACTGGCGAATTGATGGTCAATGAGAAATGTCGTGATGCTGTCACAGATTTATATTTGATTCTCGATAGCAGAGATATCTCAAGAATTGGTACTGTTTTGAAGAATCCTCTAGAAATGGGTACGGTTTCTGCTGCAAGTCTCGCTGCTTTCTTCCTCAAGCGTAGAGATTCTGTTTCTTTAGCCATTTATGATGAAAAGTTAGCATACCTACCACCTGATACTGGAGATAAACAGTATTTCAAAATTCTAAGCGCTCTTTCAGGAGTTGCTGCTGGTGGAGAAATGCCATTGCAAGCAGTAACTAATTCTCTTAGTGGTCGATTTAGTAGAGGAAGTCCTGTATTCATTATATCATCTTGTGAAGGTGATGGAACCATTCCTGCAGCAGTTCGTGACTTGGTTGGAAGGGGTCATGAAGTAACTGTACTATCACCTTCAAGTATTGACTTTGAAAGATTGGTAAGTAGAATTCCAAGAATGTCCTATGAAGTATTGAAACTAGAGCGTCAAAATCGATTGACTTCGCTAGCAGGTTCTGGTGCCCAAGTTATTGATTGGATGCCAGACATGGACCTTTCACAAGCTCTAATGCAGGTAAGGGGGTACTAAGATGGCAGGTGAAGTAGAACTCCAAAGTGATGTCACTATCTCTGGTAATACCAAAGCAAGAACATTGCATCTTAAGACTCTTCGAAAACAGTGGCAGATTATTGCATTACAAGTTGTTGCAACAATGGCTTTGGTAGGAATGTACCTCGAAGTGGTATCGACATATGTTGTCGGCTCTATTGACCATACAATACTTTTTGATTCAATCGAATTGTTAATCGGTGACCAACTGCCGCTAAATGATTGGTTTACTGGTGAAGGAAGAACTGGATTGTCTCGATTCTTTGTACCTCTGGTAATTGGATTAATTGTTGGTGGAGTAATGGCTTTAATCGCATTCCAAACTCCAAAGGTTCAACAGAGAATAAAATTAGGCTTCATTATTACATTGATTACAATGCTTGTTGGAAGATTGATATTGTCTTGGATAACTGGAATGTTATTCTCGTTTGACTTGAGGCTTCCCGACGATGGTGAATTAAAAACTTTAGAATGGCCTTTGTTGATGATTATGTCAATATTGATTATGTTTGTTTATTTACTTCCAGTAATAATGGGTTCGAGAGGTATTTGGGGACTTTCTCGACGTTCTATTGCCTGGGCAATCGGCTTTACACTGTTGTTCTTAGGTATCCATGCAATTCTAACATTCCCACTAATCAAAGCCCAATTAGGAGAGTATGGCGGCGCACTTGCTACTTTAGAATCTCAAGTGTCAGCACCCACCATCGGACTATTTGGTTTGAAATTGGTAACCAATGAACAACTTGACCTCATTCTAATAGCAGTTCTTATTCTTGTATTCCAAGAGTCTGCTTTTGGAGTTATTCGATACTTAGAGTACGCATTTAGACTACCTGAGTCATGTAAGAGAGACCCTGAATATGTTCAACAAATGGATAATATGCTTAATACTCATTTGAAACATACTTTCGGCTTCCTAGGCCTTACTGGCGTGGCTACAATGGTGGCATTAGGGTTCCACAGTGTTCTACTTGGTATTGTAAGTGATTCAACCGGGAGTCAATGGGCTGGACAGGTTTCTGAATCTATTGAATTATCGTTGACCTATGGACTTGTAATATCTGCAGTTATGTTCCTTTCCATAATGGCACTATTCCGATTCTTGATACCTTGGCAAAGAATCTGGGGGCTAATCTACAACTTAAGAGTACAATCAGAAGTTTCTGCCCCTAAAGAAAAAGAGTTCATAGAAATTTGATCACGCATCATTGTGAACCCTCTGAATGATACGACCAATCATCTCAGAAGTGAATAGTATGACAAATGGATATACAAGGAATGCTATTAATGAACCAATCCATTTATTTTCAAATTGATTAGAAACGTCACTGAATGTAAATATAAATAGAACTAAACCTGTTAAAAGAAATGATTTTTCAATCATCATTGGGTACTTCTTACCACTATTTTCTTCACGGCCAAGAAAGGTCGTTGTTACTTTAGTAGACAAACTAACACCTACATATCTAAGTCAGATAATTTAGATTCTAAATCACGAAGCGCTGAATCAACCGCTACTTCCCCTGGTTCATTTCGATGATTCCATGAAGCATCGATTTTAGCCAGTTCCGCTTCTAGTTCAGCCCTCTCATCATCCTCATTCGGAGTGTTTCCCTGTAGAGTATCAGACTCCTCTTGGATAATTTCAGGTAAGTCATCTACTGGTGCCTGTAATGTTTCCCAACCATCTTGATCAACTACTGATTGTTGTTCTGGTGACTGTGAAATAACTACATCTCCAGAAAGATTAGACTCCATATGCTCAACCATTTGGTCATCGATAGGAGTCTTTTGGGCAGGGTCTACGACCTCTCTCTCATATGGTAGCAAACCATCTCTTTGGAAATCCCAGAGTAATCCTTGAGGAGTTCCACTGGCCAGCCCAGAGGCATCTAGCTGAGTGATTAACTCTTCCAAGACTCTCGCGGTTTCTTCTAAAGAGATAGCCTCTCCCGCATCTCTTTGGTCCGCTTCAAGATAAATATCATCTAAAGCAATTTGAATTAATTTTCTTGTTGCTTGGGCAATATGTGGGAGTGATTCAGGCCTATTACAGTTAGACATTAGAGTCTCTACTTCATGAGGTGGTGCTCCTAATCTGACCAATTGCTCAAGGACATTTCTTAGTCGACGAAGCATTGTTATGGAACGCTCATAGTCTTCTAGTAGCCTTTCTAAGTCGATAACTAAGTTTCCTACAGTTTCACCTAATTGATGTTCAAGTCTTTGCTGAACCGACCATCGAGAAAGACCTCTTACTGCTCCAGCTGTTTGGGGAACTTGTCTTTCGAGAAGTTCCATTACTTCGCTTGATAGAAGGTATCTTGGAGTTGCTGCAACATGGTCTACTGTAGTTTGGATTACTTGTAAAGCACGCTCTACTGCCCTATCTAACAAGGTAACAGAGTATCCTAAACTGCGAGAACGTTCCAATCTTTCAAGAACCGGTGCTAATCCATCAAATGTAGAAGCATCATCAAGTAAGGCTTGAGCCAAAGGCTCTTCTGCCAACCTTGCTCTAATTCTATCTGCTTCTTGGATATCTGCCAATGCTTCCTCATGTGCCTGAGATAGTTGCTCTGCTTTGTCGATAAGGGCGGCCAACTCTGCTTCTGAGTGACCTCTCTTGGCTCCTAAGTCCCCTAATTCTCTTAGTAAAGCACGTCTTTCTAGCATCAACTCTCGCAATTCTGCTTGGACTTGGGCATGACGGGCTTCATCTGTACTTAGGCGGACTCTTTCATCCTCAGCCCTTCTCCTAGCAACCTTTGATTCTGATTCTAGAATTTCTAATTCTGCCTTACCTGTTTTGATTTTTTCTTCTTCTTGCATTGCCTCAGACTGCGCCCTAGCATGGCGTTCTCTCGTTACTGAAACCTGTTCTTGAAGTACTCGAAGTCTTCTTTCATCGTCTTCAAGTTGTTGTCTTACAGTTGATAGGTTTTCACTATATGAATTAAGTTCAGAATTAAGTTCGGCTTCTTTCAATGCTAATTCTTCGATTGATTGACGCAACTGTTCACTTGAACCTGATTCACCAAGTGCCTTGGCTAACTCAGAAGCACGTTCACTAATTTGATGCTCTAGTTCATTCACTCTCTTGACCAACCTTTCGGCTCTCTGCTCGGCATCTTCGCAACGATTTCTTGCTTCAGCCATCTCAATTTGCATAGAATTAATCTCTGAATTGACATCTTCAACCTTCTCACTCTGAAGATTACGTGTTTCTGTGGCTTCTCTTGAACGAATCTCTGCTGCTTTACGAGAGGTATCAGATTCACTTAGTTTGGAATTGAGTACTGCTTTCTCCTTATTTAGTTCATCAATTCTAAGTTCTGCTGATTCCAATCTTCTTCTAAGACCTGCATCAATTCCTGGTACAGGGGCAATTTCAACTTGAGATAGGCCTTTACTTACTTCATCGGTGATATCTTTAAATTTGGACTTGATTCTATGTTGGCGGAAAGTCTCCATACCAATCTCAAACCCTACCAAGTTCTCTAATCGATTCTTGAGGTTTGCTCTTCGGCTCTCAGAGCGGGTTCGAACAGTGACAAGAAGATCTCTAAAATAGGCAAGAGAAAAATCTTGAATAGTTCCAGATTCCCTAGTGACTATTGAACCTGCAGGCAATCTATGTAATCTGATTACTCGTTTTGCTTCAGTTAATCCAAGGACTGCCTCTTCCAAAGATTCGTAAGATGGTGCATAAAGGGCTACTGGGACTCCTTTGGCTAAAACTAAAGATACCGCTTTGGAGGATTTACCTGACTGAATATGGCCTGTAACTTCTTCCTTAATAGCATCTCCAAGCATAGAAAGTATAGCATCACTGCCCCCTTTGCCTTCTCTCAGAACAAAGCCTTCAGGTAGTGCTTGTCCCATTCCACCCATGGTTGGCATTTCTCCATCAAGAGCCGCTGCTGCTGAATTTACAATTCGAGTGTGGTCGGCGTTTGCTTCTGTCCAAACTGCAATTGCAATCTCTCCAGTTTGTGCTAGTAGTAAAGCACCATCACCTGTGTGAAGAGTCCAATGACCGCTAGAAGACAATCCAAGACCTGATGCTAATTGTTCTCGACTATCCAAAGTAGTTCCAACTTCTCTTGCCAAGGTTTCCGCATCTGTTGGTAACTCTCCTGCTGAATCAATAAGCATTCCAGCATCGACTGCAATGGCACCTCTTACGGTTACATTTTCAACAAGTTTTGAAAGAACCGAAGAAAGGTCTCTTGAAAGTAAACGCTCTACGGAGTCGCCCCTTGGCAATAATCCTTGTCGGTCAGCAGGATGTTCGAATGCCTCTGGTATCACCTCGGCAACATTACCAAGTCCTGTCATGGAATAACTGGTTGCTTCAAACCGACATGCACCTTCAGCCTCTATTTCTATCAAACGAGATTTGGCTTCAAAACCGCCAAGTAATTCTGAAGCTTTCTTTCCTTCAGCTAACCAGCCAACTATACGCCCTGCACGAACAATTCTATGTCCTGCAGGTGTTTTTCTCTTACCGATCCAAGTGCTTATCGCCCCATGTGTAAATGGCTGAATTACACCATCTGTCACGTCTATCTCTTCGGTTACAGGCATTCCGTTTGGTAAATCAAACATAGTTATCACATCTGGGGGGTTGTCGCAATGATACGACGGTCGCGGTCAAGGGCATGACGCCAGCGGGCAAGTCTTCCA
>TARA_B110001452_G_scaffold183084_1_pt1 | contig 14919 bp, 7 predicted proteins | sample TARA_B110001452 | Tara Oceans TARA_B110001452 (sample SAMEA4396971) | marine metagenome | biome: Polar Biome; feature: [DCM] deep chlorophyll maximum layer (ENVO:01000326); material: water (ENVO:00002006), including particulate matter (ENVO:01000060) such as... | depth 25 m
CGAATAATTAATTATACTAGCATAGTATTTATTTTCTTTTGGTCTAAAGCCAGAGTAATAAGTTACGCCTCCATCTACATATGATCCTTCTCTATAGCTTAATATTGTTTTAGATTCATCTCCTTTTTCAGATGCTTGTGATTTAGATTTATCGTCTGTTCTTATAAAATCAACTTGCCAACCTTCACTTCCTTCGTAGTTTATAGTAGTAAATGTTTTAACTCTACTAGGACTCTGATTAAATATGAATATAACATTAGATTTACTATAGACATCGTAAAAGTTACCCATTTCACAAGGTGTTATTTTTTGACCTTCTAATGTACTTAAAAAACCTCCTTCATAGTGTTCATATAGTTTACCATTTTTAGTAGAGAAATATCTACTTTTCATACCAAAAGAAGTTTCAGGTCTGTATGTGTAAAAACTTACCCAACCTTTTACTTTTTCATCGTAATGAAGCGTATTATAATAATCACTTGTTTCTGCCACAGTTTTACTTTCAGCTGCTCTTTGTAAAGAGACTACATAATTATCTTGATAAGGGTCATAACCTCCAATAATTCTATCTCTAGTTTTAGTTAAAAACCTTACTTTACCTACACTGCTTTCTCCAGATGCTATAAAGTCACTAAAACCAGCTTCAGTTAAGAATATTAAGTTTAAGCTAGCATTAATTCCACTGACTATAGAGTTTGTAGTTACAAAGTTTCCAGAAGCGGAAATTGATTCATATTCTAGTATTGATCCAACCTCTGGAGCATTAGCTTCTGTTAGATTCTGAACAACTACGAAAGCTCCAAGCTCATTTATTGGTATGCTAGATCCTATTGTTGCAGGTGGCATTTGCCCTGTAGCAACAAAATTATCAGATACAGTAGTTTTCTCATCATCTTTTATTTCACTAAGCCTATCTCTAAAAAAGTCTTTCATTCCATATTCTGATATTTCAGTAATACCATCTCTAGAAAGTCTTAGTATAGCGTTTCTATATTTGTCTGCAAAATACCTTCTAAAACCATACTTAGCAAATGATTGTGGATTTTTACTTATACCATAATCACCTACGTAAGGAGTTATCTGTCCTATAACTAATTTTGCAGCTGTTGTTAAAGCTTGTCCTTCCGCTGTGAATATAGCGTCTTTATCTATTAAAGCTCTATTAACTTTGTTTTCTTGAAGAATAGTCAAGTCATTATCCATAGAGTCTATGTACTGTATGCTTCCATAACTTGGATCAACAGATCTTGTAATATCTTCTCCTACGCTAAAAACGTTTGTTTCATTAAATTCTGTTCTTGAGTTATATATACCAGAGTATACTAATGCATTTGTTCTAATTTTTGAAGCATTATCTTCGTTTCTTAAAAAAGCTCTAACACCTAATTCTACAGGCTGGTTATTAAATGCTCCTCTTATTCTAGATTCTTCTACGACAAAGTTACTACCTAAAGTATTACTAAAAACAACGCTAGTAGTCTGAACATTACTTTTAGGCTTAGCAGTGTTAGTGGCTTTTGTAAAGTTTAAACTTTTATCATACTCTACTAAGTTAGTATTAGTTCCACTATAGCCTTTGTAAGGAAGACCAGGAAATACAGCATGAAATTTCATACGATCTATACTGTTTGTAGGATTGTTATTACCCATAACAGGAGTAGTAACATGCTTAAGCCAAAATGTATTATAATATGTTATTTCTTGATTAAATGCTGCCATTATCTATATATTATAAAATGTAAATAAAAAGGGTCACTTGTTTTTGAACCAGCGCTAGCTCCATTATTGGTTCCATCATTAGCGTCAAATAAGTCTAACTTAATTGCGTATAACCAAGCTGCCTTATAATCATTAGCCCCGTTAGATCCTAAGTAACTTGTTCTAACCTTGTTAAAACTAGGAGGTGACCATCTTATGAATGATATTCCACTTGTTGCTCCATTTATTATATTAAATTCAAAAGTTCTATTAACTCCAGTATTTTGGAGATTAGAATATGAGTCTGGCCCGTCACCTCGTTGATATTGTGAAAAATAATATTTTTCTTTATTTGAATCGTTATTAAAATAAATTGAGTATCTTAGAGCTTCTCTAATTCTTACTTTTAAACCTATGTGTCTATTTTGAAGATCACTTGAGTATTCAGTAGAAGAAGAAAAACTAGAAATAGCTTCAAAACCATTAGTTATAAATCCAAGATTTGCTAGAAATAAATTAATACCGGTGTAACTACCAGCGCTTGAATTTACCCTTTCTCTTTCTATGTAAATACCATTCTGCGTTGAAGAAAAAGCTGTAGTACCTGTAGTGTTTATATCTAAAGGACTATTTATGGTATACTGATTCCAAGGAGTTGAGTTTAATACAGGTGCCGAATTTATAAGATTGTCTCCAGTACTTGAATGTTCCAAAGTATTAAAGTATTGGTTGGGTTGTTGTAACAGCTTATAAATTATAGGCTTTTTATTTGTAATTCTAAAATTATTAAAAGTAAAAGTTCTACTAACTTGTGTTCCTTCACTGTCTGGACAAGTAGCTTTAATAGTAAAATCAAACACGCAATCTCCGTCAAAACTGCCATTTTTAAATATAAATGGTGCAGTATTTTTTATAACAAAAGTTGGAGATGTTCCAGAGCTTCCTCCAGTGGCTTGAACAATTTGAAACTTACTTGTAACACGAGTACCTGTTCCGTCTTCAACTTTTACTAAAGTAATTAATGCTAGTGGATTTGCAATTTTAGCAGTAGCACCAACACCTTTCATTACCTCAAAAGTATTAGTAGCGCTTGTACCTCCTGCCGCACCTTCTTGTAAGCTAAATATAATAGGTGATATTCCAGACAAAACTCCTGACGGTTCTGCAGTTCTTATACTAGTATTTAGTTCGCTTATCAAACCTGAAGTACCAGTTTCATAAAATATCTCTAAAGCGCTTTTAAAAGGTGAAGTTTCGAAAACGTGTAAGTTCTCCGCAAATTCAGGTTCTACAGCTACTCCAGGTCTTTGAATAGCTTCTTTATAACCTATTCTGCTTGGTGTAGATATTTTAGCAACATATGGATTCTTATTACCACCTAGAAATAAAGGATCTATAGTTCCAGTTATACCTGGGTATATAAAAGTATCTGCGCCATACTGAGCACCGTTTAAATCTAAATGTCTTAAATTTATTCCTTTATACATTGTCCAGTCTCCTAGACTTCTAAAATTTTTTATTTCTTCTACTTCTATTCTTTTTGGATCTAAAATCTGTTGAGATACTTTAGGTCTTATAGCAGCAGAAGGAGCACTCGTGTTTCCAGTTGGTATTTCTGGTTCACCAACAACGCAGATTAAATCAGTTGTAGATCCAAACTGCTGATCATTGCCACCTACTTCTTTTAGTTCTCTAGGAACTTTGTTTATATTGTCTCCAGATAAAACAATATGTGAGTTACCGCCACCATTAACATAAGATAAATTTCCATGGTCACCTAATCCTCTAAACACTATTTCTCCACTTAAGCTACCAGCGGTATAAACATTGTAATAATCCTGCTCTTTTTGTTTGACTACTATTTGATAGCTATACCATCCAGTTTCATTAACTTTTTCTTTATATAATCCAGGCCAGTCTTTTGGTCCAGTGTCTGGTATTTCTCTATTCCATTTTACTTTTAAAGATCTACCAAAATATTCTAATGGATCTGAACCACCTGCTGTATGCGGTATATATATTGTACTAGATTTGTCATCTAAATCGTCATTTAATATAACATTACTTAATCTACCAAATCTGTCTCTAAGAACTACTCCCACTTGGTAAGTTCTACCTTGTTTAACAGTATGATTAGGATGCTCTTTAATTTGTTGATCAGTGTTTGACAAGATTTTTTTATCTGATATTTCTATATCATAATCTAGTTTTTCTATATTGCCATGTTTTTGTAAGAAATTACCATAAACAACTCTATTCCCTACTATAGCTTGAGCTAGAGCTTTTATAGGTACTATATCAGAGACTCTAACTATTTCTTTTTCAGGTAGTACTTTTATAGGTTGTTGGGAGTTGTAGTTGTACTCTATGTCAGCTCTTAAACCTGTTATTACAAATTTAGCAGCAGTTTGATTTTCAGTCGCAGAATCTCCAAATGTTCTTGTTACATTTATAATATCTCCAGTCTTATAACCTCTACCAGGTTCTATTATTTCTAAAAAATTATCTAACGGTCCATAGTCGTCTGCTGTACCATCTCCAGTTCTTTTAGTTCTGACAGTTAAGCCAGTGCCTGATCCACCAGTTGTATTGTTTATTTGATTAATTGGTGAGAAACCACTACCCACATTACCTCCGGTTGCTGTTAGTGATCCACTAGCTACTAATCCACCAAAACTTTCAATATCTAAATCTGCTACTACTTTTATGTTTTGATCGTCAGATGCTTTACTTACTATTTGTACACTGTCCACTTTATAGCCGCTGACTAACGTTTCGCTATTTGAAGAAGGCAAAGGAATGGTTAAATTTACATTAGTGACAGTATTTTCCATAAAGTCAACTATACCTTTTCTACCAGACACTAATGCATCTCTACCTATAAAATAACCATGTTGCTTAGGTATAAATGCTGCTTGGGTAAATGGTGCCATTAAAGAATATTCACCATCATCAAATTTAAACCTGTAGCTAAATCTAACAAACTTATCTTCTAAATATCTTGATTGGCCACTATAAGCAAAGCTTTGATCGTGGTCTGGATTAGGAAAGCTAAAACCAAAACTATGGCCAGTTGACCAATCCGGTAGCGCAGTTGCAACATCAGTTATATCAGATCCATCTTCAAACTCAAGTTTAATTTGACAATTTTTTATCGGACTAGTAGTATCCATATCAATTCTTCTAACAAAAGCTTCTGTAGTTCCGGAAACGCTTAAGTTAGTAACTTTAATTCTTTGATTAACTCCGCTTACTATTGACGCCGAAGTTGAACCTATGTCTGAGTCTTCAGTTCCAGAAACTTGCATGTGAGCAAATAGATTTATTTGACTTTCACTCAAACCATTTTTTAGATATAAAAACTCTTTGAAGGAAGTGGTGCTCCCTGTATACACTTGACCTTCAGCAGCGAAAGAAGGAGGTAGAAATTTACTTTGTTTATCTATTAATCCTAATTTCTTATAGCCAGAAGAAGAATTTATAAAAGAAGCGGGTTGATAAGGATAGTACTTAGCTACAGATATTTGATCTTCATTATTATAATAAGTAGGATCTGATAAAGCTGTTTTAATATTTATTTTTCTAGGTTGATTGAAGTTATCTGTAAAAAACAATAAGTCTTCTAGTATATCTGCTTTAACTGGAAAAAGCTTTGAAAATTTTAAAAATGATCCTTGAACTATTATTCCATTAAGTGTAGGAGAAAAACAACAAATAAAACATTTTGAAGCTGTCTTTGCTACTCCATTGCTTGTGGTTCCACTAGGCAATGTAATACTACCTGTTCTATCTTCTTCTAAAACTGTAGATGCTGCTGCATTAGTAGCAAAAACAATTATCATATCTTTTGATTGATCTATGGCTTGGCCTATTATCTCTAAATTAGCTACAGAAGTAGGTACTCCAAAATCAGATAACTTAAAATTTCCTAATACAGTTTGTAGTGTACCGACATCATCAGATTCTGAGCTACTAACCTGTATGTTTGTTCCGCTTCTATAAGTACCATTAGGAATTAGACGATCATCTAAATCCTGGTTCATCTTAGAGCCTTGAAAAGTGTTTTTAATTTCTGCCATATTTAGTGCTTAATCCACTTGTTTCTGTTTCTAAATACTTGAGCTATTTCTTCTATTTTAATATTACTTAATCTTATTTTAGCATTTCTAATAGCAGCTCTTCTTTCTAATTTATATCTTTGTACTATATACTCTGGAACTCTTGATCTTGTAGATAATATAGCATAAGCTATTTGCTTATATATAGCTTCTTCAGCAAGTTTAGGAACTCTCATATCTTCAGTGACTGATAAGCCATCTGATATGTATTCTAATATTATTAACTTGTTTACTAAACCACTAGAAAAACTAAAAACACCGTCTCTTTCATTTATAGTAAATTTGCCATTTACTTGCGCTTCTTCTGGCTGTATACCAAATCTAGCTCCTAGCAATGTAGAATCTTTTGAATATCTATAATCGTCAGGTGGAGTATTTGTGTTAATGTTTATAGCTGACCATCTTGCTTCTGTAACTGAAGTAGAATTTAAGTTATTTCCAAATTCATCTTGAGTAGCTTCGCCAGTCCCATCTTGCGTTTGTATTTCTTTAGGATTACTAGTTATTCTAGTAGGATATATAACATGTTTAGCGCCTACATCATCTATCCAAGACATCTTAACATAATTAACATAGTCTTTTGGAAAAGGTAAACCTAAGCTAGCTGGTATTACAAGCTCTTGAGATTTGATAACTTTCAAAGTATCATAACTAAATTCTTGCATTGCTCTTCTAGCGTGGAACATTATATCAGTTCTTTTGCATTGTGCTATTATTTTATCAGCACCTACATAACCAACTATAAAGTTATTTATAATATCGTTAAGTTCTACATATTGATATGATCCATAATTATAAGCTTTAGCAGCTGATTTTAACTGCACGTAATAATCACCAGTTGGTATTACACTACTTGATAATACAGTAGCTCCATCTGCATATGTTAAACCTGAATGAAGTATTGTAATAACATTACTTACTACACTTAAATTATTTTCTTTTAATTTTTTATAAGCATTAGTACCTGTTCTAAAATAAACTTCAAAGTTACTAGCAGAACCTACTTGAGCAGCGCTAGAGTTATAAGCAGATACTAAGTCTGTATTAAATGTGGTTGCTGGAAGGGCTTTAGCAGAGCCTGATCCAGCAGCTTGACCATTAAGATATTGTTGACCTGCGTAATATTGCCCGTCGTCTTCGTTTAGTAGAAAGTTAGTAGCCATGTTTTATGATTTATCCATTTGTTTATCTTTAGCAAGCTCAGAAGTCATAGTTTGTAATACTATAGGATCTTTAATAACGACACCTGCATATAGTAAAATTCTTTTTATAACCTCGTGTTGTTCAGAAGCATGTAAGTCAAAATCAACAACGCCAGTAGTTGGAGTAACTGTTGATCCAGTACTTGTACCAGCATATATATAACCTTGTGAAGTGTCATCAACAGTGTAAGCCCAAGTTGGACTTCCAGTCGTTGGCTTTCTTAAGTATTGGACATTAATTCCTGAGCCTATAGTACTAGGAAGAACTATTATTTTAGTGTGTGTAGTTATGCTATTATCTTCTTGTAGAAATATAGGCATTGCTTCAGAAGCTGCCGTTAGCTTAGATGCTTGGATATTGTAAAATTCCTTTCTACCTACTTTTTGTAATTCTATATCATTAGTGCCTCCTGTATAAGTTACAGAGCCTAATCTATATATATCTGTAGGTAAAGTAAATATACCGCCAGAAGTATGAGTGCCAGTTCCTTCTTTTTTAAACTGCGCTATCTTCTCATCCATGTACTCTGCTCTATCAGAATAGTCAAAGTCAGTTTGAGGTTGTCTTAAATATTGATTCATATCATTGAAATATCCTTCAAATATCTCGTTTTGTACTTGAGCACCTATTTTATTAAACTCATCAGGAGTCATATATCCTCTTTGTTCTTTGTTTAAAATAAGTAGTACTGTCTTGTATACGTTATCAACATTTATCATATTAAATATTTTAAAAAGAGGCTACATCAGTAACCTCTTATAATTATAATCACTTGTTATTTTAATTTTTTAGTGATAGTTTTGTAAACTTCAACGCCTTCATCAGTCTTAAACCATGCAGCAATTGCTGAGTATGGATTATCGTCAAAAGGTATTGTCATTAGTTTTCTGCCATTAGAACCCCAATTAAAAGTTCTTTGATCTTGAGACATAACTATTATTCCATTTTCTTGAGCTTTTATAGCTACATTTCTTAGTTCAACGTTTTCGTCTTCTAACAATTCTAAAAACATATAAGGATTTCTCTTAGCCATTAAAAGCAAATCTCTTTTTATCTCCTTAGAACTCATTGTATTGATCTCTGAACCAATCTCAACTCTTAATACAGCTTCTGCTTTATCTATATCTACAGATCTAGCAGCAATCAAAGCATCGATCTCTACATTTATATAATCTACATCAGCAGCAGCAGCTTCAGCTTTGTTCTCTTCAACATAGGTTTTATTTAAACCAGGGTGATATAAACTTAAAAGCTTTTGTAAATTTGTTTTTTGTTTAGGAACCATTAATATTCCGTCTTCAAAAACTATTTGAGATAATCTAGCTTTCCCTTTTTGCTCATCTACAAATGGTGAAGGCATGTTAACAGCGTATCTTAATTCTCTTTGTTCACCTTTTTGTTCATCAAACCAAAGCATTCCTTTACTCTGGATTCTGTAACTTAAAGGTTTATTGGGTGTAGACAGTGTATATAGCCTATCTTTAATTTCCCAAGTATTTTTTTTAGTTTCTTTAACTACAGCTTTAGCTGGAGCTTTATTTTCTTTTGTTTCCATAATATAATATAATATAATAATTAAAATAAAGGTGGCCTTTCGACCACCTTTTAAATAACCTAGTTATTAGGCTACATCTTTCAATAATACAAAGTTGTTTGCACCTTGTACTACTAAGCATCTTTCTGATAGGAAGTGAACTTCCATGTTATCAGTTGAAGAAGTAGCTGCTCCACCAACAGATCCTAAGACCCATGATTTCATTCTACGATCTTCAGTTTCAGAAGCTCTATATCTTACGTGTAAGAAAGGACGTCTAATATTAGATCCTAACTGCTGATCGTAAACTGTAGAAGTTCCAGCAGGAACAACAACACCTTCTAAATCATGTAGTAATCCTCTAGTAGTAGCATCATTTAAGTATCTCCAATCAGTCTTGTAGAAGTCATAAGAACCTCTTCTAAAACCTGAAAAACCTAAATTAAGTGCCATATTCTCATCGTTATCAAATAAACCATAAGAAGTTCCACCAGAACCATATGAATTAAGACCAGCTAGTAAATCATCAATCTCTAAAGTCATAGATCTATTTAAGAAAAGCATGTTTTCCTCAATAGCTCCTTGCTTATCAAGAGTTGATAATATAGAGTCAAAATCTGCTAAAGTTAAGTCGTCAGCATTTCCTGATTGAAATACGTGTCCACCAGTTTCAATTTGGTGTAACATACCTTCAGTACCTGCTAAAGCTGCGTTTGTTCCAGGGACAGACTCTACCATAGCCATTTCTAAGTAATCTTCAAATCTTAGTCTTGTTTCAGACTCAGCTTTTAGATACCATAAATAACCAGATGTTCCGTCTTCTGTAGCAACTTCTACCCAACCAATCTGTGCAGCATCAGAACCATTAACTTCGTAATAATCTTTGATGATGATAGGATTGTTTGTTTTAGTTGTAAAAACAGGCTGTAAAGCTTCTGTTCTACCAGCTGAACCTTTTGCAAACTCAGAACCGAAAACAAATAAGTTTACGGCTTCTCCAGCTGCTAAAGTAGCATTACTTAAAGCAACGTAGTTGTAAGGATCAACTGTAAGAGTAGTAACCAAGTTACCACCAGCTGTTGTTCCTGCAACAGTTTTAGCTGTAACAATAGCTACAACTCTTTTAGATGATGCTGGCTCTAAAATTGATAATAAATCACCAATTCTAACAGCACAGTTTTCTCCTAAAGTGTATATTTCTATCTTGTTAGCAGTATGACCATCACTAGCTTTAAGTTTTGCTCCTTTACCGCCAGAAAAAGCCGCATGACCAATGTGTAGTCTATTTTGTTCAGACCAAATTACTTGATCCGATGTCATTGGCATCTCTGCGCCAACCATTCTTAAAAAACCATTTAAGGTTCTGTTTCCGTATCGCTCTACTTCTTCCTCGTATAATTCAGGTAAGAATTGTTTTGACCAACCTTCACCATTAGCTTGGAAATCTAAGTAGTTAGCATTAGTAACTACTTGAGATTGCTCAGGCTGAATAGCGGTAGAGTCGTGTGTACTAGCAAATGTATATCCCATTTTCTATTTTTTTTTTAATTGTTATCGTTTTATTTTTAATCTTGAACTTGTAATACCTCCTACTGCTCGTACTTTTAAGCCTCCAACATTTATATTAGAAGCACTATTTCTAGGCTCTGATGATAAATTTTTTGACTTAGCCATAACTTCTTTTACAGAGTCAGCCTTACCTTGTTCATAAAAATGCTTAGCAATTGCATCAGCATTTTCTCCTGCAAAAATAGCTTTGTGATAACCATTGAAATCTTTAACATTACCTTCACCATCCAGAAACTTCTGAACAAAATTAGTTAAATTCGATTGTTTATCAGCAACATCATTAGCGTTATTAACACCATATCTAAACTGTTTCTCACCTAAGTTAAATTCAAAACCTTTGAAATCGTTAAAGTGTTCTTTGGTTTGTGATTTAAACGTACTGTGTTGTTGTTCAGCTTTTTCTTGCTCTTTGTTGTATCTGTTGAAAAATTCAGATGCTTCTTTTTGGTCTTGAGTTACGCCGGGTCTCAACTTGATTTCGTCGTAATATTTACTCTTTGTTTCCTCTAAAAAGCTCTTAGCTTTTGCAACTTCTTCTTTGTACTCTAGTTTCTTTTTTCTAATCTCTCTATCTTCGGCAAGTTCCTTATCATAAGAAAACTTATCATCTAATAAAAAGTTTATTTCTTCAGAGTCCAAATGCGGTTTTGTAGATTTATAATACTCAGTTAATAAAGCATCATTGTCTATGCTCGAATAATCTCTATTTAATCTAACATAGTCTTCTACTGTTCCACCTGTTTCTTTCATAAAATCAACTAGCTTTTCTACATTTTCAGGTAGTTGAACTTGCTCGATGATACGCTCAGGTGTTTTAATTTCTTCTTTAACCTCTTGTTGCTCTTCAGTTATCTCGATTATTGGAGAATTTGAAACAACTTTTTCTTCAGTAGTCTCTTCTTTAGCAACAGGTTTTTCTTCTACAACTTCTTGTACTTTAGCTTCTTCTACTTCTTCTATAGTTTTAGCTTTTATAATAGTTGCTTTTTCTTGAGATAATTTCTTAGGTGTTTTTTTAACCTTGAAAGAACCTTCTTCTTGTACTTTTTCTTTTGACATAATATAATATAATATAATAGTTAATAATATTTAGCTAGGCATAAATTGGTCTAAACCAAAGCCTCCTAAATTGTCGTTGCCTTTAGATTCAAAAGAATCAGGACTTATTTTTTCTTGTTGTGTTTGTCTTTGTTCGTTGCCTTGCATAGACACTCGTTTATCTTTTCTATCTTCTTTAGCATTGTCAACCTGTGACTTAGCTTTAGAGGAAGCTCCAGCTAATTCCATATTGTAATTAAACTCTTGCTCCATCATTTCTTTTTTAATTTGAGATTCTCTCTCTAACTTTTGAATATCAAACTGAGACTTAGCTTGTTCAAGCTGTATTTTTTGCTCATTTAATACTTGTTGTTTTTGAGTTTCAGCTAATGAAACTTGTTCTGCTGCTTGAGCTTGAGCCTGCGATTGAGCTTGCATATTTTGTTGTTGCATAGCTTGTTCTTTAGCTTGTTTCTCTTCACGCTTCTTTTTAAGCATTCTATTAGCTAGCTTTAAGTTTTTAACTTCCCTAAGTTCTATAGCATCTTCTAAGTATATTTGACCTCCTTGTAAAGCCACTTGTATATTTTGTTCTAATAGCTGCTTGTCAGCTTCATCTGGCTCTAGGTTTAAGAATATTCCAAAATCTAAAATATTGCTAGAATCTAGCTCTGTTAAAGTTTTAGAGTTATATAAAGATATACTTTGTATTAATGCTTGGTAAGTAGTAGGGTAAGCTATAGCGTCTGCTATTCTCATGCTTATATTTTCACATGTTCTCAATGTTATATATAAGCTTGATTGCAATATATGTCTAGTTGCAACGTTTGAATTTGCTGCTGCGAGTTTTTGTAAACCTACTAAAGCATATTTATCTGGATTACTACCATCTCTAGCTTCATTAAGACCAGTTACGTCTCTAATCATTTGGAGATAATACTGGTAAGTTTGAATTAGCCCTTGTATCTTACCCATACCGTTATTTGTATTAAGCTCTTGTATTGGAACTCTTCCTGGATTTCCAGTACCGTCCTGAGTCATAGATCTTCCAACTATAGAACCTGTTTGAAAATACATATTTAAAGCTTCTGCAGGATTATAATTAGTTCCATTACCTAAATCCACTTCAGATAAACCATCTATATCCATATAAACACCATCAGGTATTACTCTAGACATAACTTGCTGAAGTTTTAAATGAGTTATTTGTATCATGTCAGCGAATGTAGTAATTCTACTAACTAAACTTTCTATCCTACCTTTGTACATTCTAGGAGCTACTAAAGAATAATTCATATTTACTTTAGCTATATCAGCTTCTGGTCTTGTCATGTTTTCTGACATCTTCCAGCTTAGCATTTTTTGAGTACCTAGTACTTTAGCTCCTGAATAAAGTACTTCAATAGATCTGTGTGCTTTCTTAAAGTTATCATTATCTTCTGCTTCTAAAAAAGTATCTTGTTTTTCTAGTGCTTTTTCAAATCCGTTGTCCTTTTTCTTTATTTTAAATACTTGGTTTGTATATGTTTTATAATCAAAATACAGAACTTGAACTGTTTGATTATCATACTTACTTCCAAATGCTCTAGTATTCTGTTGGCTTCCGTTGTACTTTTGTAACTCTTTAATATCTTCACTAGTAAGTTTAGGAAACTGTTTTACTAATTCTGGCAAGCTAATTGCTTTAACTTCTCCTACATAGTATAAGTCATCAAAGTAAGGATCTTCTGTATATGAATAAACTAAGTTAGCAGGATCTACATATTCAACTTTAACACCTTCGCTTTCGTTAAAATTTGTTTTAGTGCAAGCTATTCCTAATACTGTTAAATCATAGTTTAATCTTCTTCTTGTTAAATCATATTTGTTTTTCTCAAGTATATAGTTTATAGCTTCTTCTTGAGCTACTTCTATAGATTGCTTGTAATCAAACTGCATATGAGCTTCTATGTCTTCTGGCTGTGTTGGTACGTTTTTACCTTTAGGTCCTCTTGAAACATCTTTTCCAGTTGCAGCTTTTACAGCTTCTATATATTTGGCTGCATTAATGTCTTCTAATATGCTTTCTGCATACTTAGTTCTTTTACTTACAGAAGTTGGGTCTTGTGAGTAAGCTTTTAACTCGTAATTTCTTTGTGATATTCCATTTACTAATATATCTACAAACTTAGGTACTACTGGTACAGGCTTCCAATCTAAGTTTAAATAAGATAAATCACCATTTATAGACAGCTCATCTTTATATTTTTGAACAGATTGTTCTCCTCTAGCGTAAAGCCTTAGTCTGTGGAAGTTATTGTAGTTAGTGTTAAACCTATCGTATACTCCCCTGTCATTTTTAAACCACTCATTTTCTATAGCTCTACCTACAGCTAATCCATACTCTAGAGTAGCTTTCTCTGACTCAGGTACAACCTGATCTGGAAACGAACTATTATAATTAGTATTTATCATTTATATTATTTTTGAATTATACCCTTTATTATCATATCTTTTAATTCCTATTTCAACTTTATTAAAGGATCTTGCAGCAGTAGGATTATATTTTTGTTTATTAACTGCCATTATAGCTAAACCTGAACTTATAGAAGCATCGTGCTTAGTTCTGTTATTTATATCAAATTTAGCCCAGTCTTCTAAAGTTCTTTGGAAATACATATTACCATATTGACCATCATCTGAAACTCCTATATGATTTTCTATATAAGACTCAATTGCAGCAGCGTGAGCTTGCTTAATATCTTCGCTAGTATTAGGTATACCTCCTATCTCTTTTTCGGTAACAGATAGTTTGTTCCAAATTTTATCAGGTCTATTTATGCTAAAGTTTCTATAACCTCTTCTTTTTAAATAATACAATAAACGAGGTTTATTATTTTCTGCTAGTATAGGCATTGCATAAAAGTGTAATGCCATTAGAACATCTTCAAAGAACATCTCAGCTGTCTGAGGTCTAGATACATATTCTAAAAAAAAATGATTAGGAGGACAATCAAACAAACTAAACTTAGTTAGTCCATGTAACGCTCCTTTAGAGCCGCGACCATCAACAGTACCGCTAATATCATAAGAGTCACAGCCAAATGCTCCAACGTCTTTATTGCCTGGATATTTAATTCCATTTTTAATTATTACATTATTTTGATCACTTCCGTTAGGAACCCAAGATATGTAAAATCTACCTTTGTTACTAGGGCAAAATTCAACTTTAGTATCTTTAATACCTCCAGCCCACATAAAATTACCTTGAGTCACTATCTTTGAATTATCAAAGTCAGAATTATAATCTACTTGTTCATATATTTTAGTAAGATTAAATAAGCTGTCTTTACTTTCATCTCTAAAAGCATGTTGCTCTGTTCTAGGAAACTGTCTGTAATATTCATTTAAACTGTCGCTATCTCCTTTTAAGCCTTCAACTTCATTTTCCCAATGCTCAATAATTCCGCTTGTAATTTCATTACCGTCTGCTCCTTTAGGATTATTTTTTCTTCCAATGAAAACAGGTAGTCCGTAACTGTCAATGAATCCTTCGTAATTCCACTCCATAGGAATGAACAAGCTATACAGTCCAGAAGTTGTTTGTCCGTTTTTATTTCTTTTTGTAACGTCTGAATTATGGTATAATTTTTTAAAGTTGTTTCCACCTTTGTCTAATGCGTTTGAAGTTGAGCCCATCATGCACTTTCCTACGATTCTTGATCCTAGACGTAGTGTAGTTTTTGTAACTCTCCAGTTGTTTAATATATTATCAGGTCT
>TARA_B110001452_G_scaffold63330_1_pt1 | contig 14701 bp, 10 predicted proteins | sample TARA_B110001452 | Tara Oceans TARA_B110001452 (sample SAMEA4396971) | marine metagenome | biome: Polar Biome; feature: [DCM] deep chlorophyll maximum layer (ENVO:01000326); material: water (ENVO:00002006), including particulate matter (ENVO:01000060) such as... | depth 25 m
ATATCGCTACTACCACGGCACATGAATCGTGTTGCAGTATATGCAATTGGAGGGAATGCACTTTCTTCACCTACTGGTGATAAAGATGGAAGTAGTGAAGAAGTACTTGCCAGGGTCATGAGTGATGTTGTGGATTTATTGGAAGCTGGTTGGAGTATTGTATTGACCCATGGTAACGGACCTCAGGTCGGACATTTAATGCAGCTTGATGATAATGTCTCACATTCAATGGATTCATGGGTTGCAGCAACTCAAGGAATGATTGGCCACTCACTTTCATTAAATTTGGATTCAATTCTCAACAAAAGGCTTCGTCCAGAAAGGACTGCATGCGTGATTACGAGGGTAGAGGTTGACCCTTCAGACCGAGGTTTCCAATTTCCTACAAAACCAGTAGGACCCGTGTTGTCTGACCAAGTGGTTATGTCTGCAGATTGGGACATTGCTGAGACCAAGAAAGGCCCACGTAGAGTGGTTGCAAGTCCCCTTCCAATGAATGTTCTAGACCTTGAAGTGATAAGGAAGTTAGTTGAATTGAAGGCTGTTGTGATTTGTGGTGGTGGTGGCGGTATTCCAGTCGTACGGCGCGAAAAATATTTTTCAGGAGTACCTGCTGTAATCGACAAAGATCGGCTTTCTTCATTATTAGCGATAAAACTTCAAGCGGATGCATTGATTATTTCAACAGCAATCGACTGTGTTAAGACTGGATTTGGTACAGAAGATGAAGAATCTCATCGAGTTTTAACCATTGAGCAGTGCGAAAACTTCACTTCCAATGGAGAGTTTCCAGAAGGTTCTATGGGTCCCAAAATTGGGAGTTTAGTTGAAGCGGCGATTCATAATCCTAATCTAAAATCTATTCTTTGTCAACCAGGTGATGCTCTAAAAGCATTAAAAGGCGAAGAAGGAACCACTATTGTAGTTAAGTGAACCAATCATTAAATTGATATGACACCGGTGAGTGGGGTGAAATATGTCAGTAATAAACGCGAGTGCGCATTGCGATGGACCATGTGGAGTATATGACCCAGCGAGTGCTAGAATAGCAGGAGAAGCAGTTCAGTCAATGACCAAAAAGATGTTGTCTTTAGAATACCCAACAGTCTTTAGTTCAGAATCAATGGCTGCATATATGAATACTATGAGTCGTTATTCGGCTATTAAAGAGGAAGAAGCTCAGAAGTGTAAGGATGAATTATTGGTTCTATGGACCGACTTCTTCAAGCCCCAACACTTGGAATCCAATCCTGAACTTCACACCACCTTCTGGAAGGCTGCTAAACTTTGCAGTGCATGTAAGGTAGAAGTTTCTTCTGAGCATGCTCAAGAATTAATGGACGCAATAGAATCTATTCACAATATGTTTTGGGCAGTCAAGGGCAGAGAAGTGCCTTGGATTCGTGCAAGTTGATTGTTAATGAAGAACATTCAAGTTATTGTTTCAGGTCATAGTATGTGGCCTAATTTCGATGATGGTCAAGTTATTGATTGTATTTCATTTGACGATCAAGAATTATTGATTGGTGATGTTGTTGTATTTACTCATCCTTTCAATAGTAAATTGATTATGATTAAGAGAATCAAAAAAATAAATCAAGATAATCAATTATGGCTTGTTGGAGACAATCCAGACCCAACTTCATCTGAGGATTCTCATAATTTTGGTTTTGTTTCTAAAAACAATGTACTAGGTCTCTATCGTTGAGATGGCGGGCCTGACGGGGTTCGAACCCGCGACCGACGGATTAAGAGTCCGTCGCTCTACCTGACTAAGCTACAGGCCCAACCAAGCGTCTTAACACCCGTATTTAATCATTGATTTATTTATGACAATCAAAGGCGACCATTCGGGTTGATAATCTCTTCAACTCCATTATTGCCGGCTAATATTACAACATCACACATGTCATTGAATAATCCAACCTGAACCACTCCAGCGATCATCAATACCTCGCTTTCTACTTTGTTTGGGTCTTCTATGGTTGGTCCACAATGGGCATCAGCGATCAAATTCCCATTATCAGTAACTACAGGGTTATCTCCAGACATTCTACAATTGACTCTACAATCGAGTAGTTTAGTCAATTTCCTTATTGTAGATTCGTAAGCAAATGGGGTGATTTCGATAGGAAGAGGGAACGCTCCTAATTTTGATACACGCTTTCGTTCATCAGCAACAACAACCATTGCTCTTGATTCTTGTGCGACAATTTTCTCTCTCAACAGAGCAGCACCCCCTCCTTTAATCAATTGAAAACTCGGGTCGAATTCATCAGCCCCATCAATCACTATGTCCAAATAATCAACTTCTGAAAGCTCGACTAGAGGTATCCCAACTTCTAGAGCCAATTTTTCAGTAGCCAGCGATGTGGGTACTCCAACGATTTCAAGACCGTCATCTTTGATCATTCTCCCTAGTTCAATTACAGTATGTTTGACAGTAGAACCTGTGCCTAGTCCTACTTTCATATTATTTTTAACAAACTTACATGCAGCGATGCCAGCATTTCTTTTCAGTGATTCGACATCTTCCATGTTTCTTGTAATGTGACTGGGCTCTTCATGATTTCTTTGATTTACGTAATCTAATTTATTAGTAAATATGGCGAAATCTTTTGACCTACCAGCACGCGTCAAAGTACTCATGGGACTAACTAATCGCGGTATTTTTTCGGCCGTCGGCATTGTGATTTTGTTTATTCTTTCTTCTCAAATGCAAATAGTCGTTGAAAAAACCTCTGATTCCACGTTATTATCCAAGTTTTCAGTAGACTCCACCACCCCCATAGGGCAAGGAACTACTGTTTCAATCGGTTCTTTTCCTGACGGAGCAGTAGAGAAAGTCTCGGTTTTAGTTCCTGATGGCGAAGTAGTTCAAACTTTGAGTATGGGGATTGAATCATCTTCTCTTCCCACCTCGACTGCATTCTCTATGACAGACACAGCAGATTTTTCAGCCTCACAATATTTTTCAGGAGTTGATGTAAATAGTACTTCATTATCACTATTACCTCAAGAATGGAAATGGGATTTCGAATCCGGTACCTTCTCTCCAGACTGGACTTTGGGTGGAACTTCTAACTGGCTAATTCAAAATTCTAATGTTCTAGTTGGTTCACAAACTGCAAAGGCAGGTACAATTAGTAATAGTCAAGAGAGTTCCATGACATTGGATGTATCATCACTTCCTGCAGGAACTGGGTCATTTCAGTATCAAGTTTCCTCTGAAAGTAGTTTTGATTATCTCGTATTTTGTATAGATAACACCGGGTGTAGTAGAAGTTCGGGATATACACAAAGATGGTCAGGTACTACGTCGGGAACTCAATCATTCACTATTACAGCAACTACCTCTACTTTGACATGGAAATATTCTAAAGATGGTAGTGTAAATTCCGGTTCAGATACAGCGTGGGTCGATGAAATTCTCATTACTCCTGCCGGTGGTGCTGGAAATGGTGATGGATATTGGATGTCTGAACCATTTGGTCCACAAACGACTGGTCAAGGAGAACTTAGAACTTATGGACATATGTATATGGATGCTTACATTCCCGGTGATGCTATTTTTGAATGGGATTTAATAGATGCAGCGACTAATTTGACAATTCCAGGTTTTGAAGATTTGTCTGTAACATCGCTAGATTTGGGAATGATTGATTGGGAAATGTATCCCATGGCTAAGATCTATATCTATATGGAAACAGCATCAGGAACTCTACCTGTAATCAATGGAATACACTTTGAAGGATTGATGGTCGATGACTTTGAGACCAATCCAACTAAAAATGGTTGGTTATTACAAAGTTCGAGTTGGACAAGTGGTCAAATTAGTGGTTCAGGTACTGCAACCACGCCAGAATATTTGGTTAGGAGTGGATTTGTTGGAATTAAATCTAATACGGTCCTTACAGGATCTGCAAGAATGGAATATAGTTTGGATTCAGGACAAACATGGAATAATTTAGTCAATAATGTATTTCAAGGCTTGAATAAGCCTCACTTTTCTGTTCATTTTAGAGCCTTCGGAACTGGTGGAAATTGGGCATTGGAAACATTCGATGTAGAATTGGTTAGGACAAGTGTAGCAGATGGGTTGGAAATAGATGTTGGACTTGATGGCTTTGCAGATTGGTCTATGGATAAAACAGGAATTGGTAGACTTGGAATCCAAGACAGATTTAGTGATGATTCATTGTGGAAGCAATCTCCTTCAACCCCTACAACACCTTCTTACTTTTCTGTAATGATGCCTTCTACAGGAATTGAATCATTCAACTTCATTGCAGCAAGTCCTGGGGTCGAGATGACAAGTCCATATTTGACAGTAACAGTTGGTGGTCAAGATATTTTGACTAAGACACTTGACCCAATTAGTATAGTTCAAGATATTAAGTTGACTTCCAATGAAGTATCAAGTCTGAATTCAGCGCTTTCACAAGCGGTTTATACAATCAATCTAAATGGATTAAATTTCGTTGAAGTCGCTGTTAAGATAGGCTCTTCCACTACTGCCACAACAGTTCATATGGGTGGTTTGATGGCAATATATGATGATTCAATAAATCTAAACTTTACAGCAACTGATAATTTGGTTCTTGGGATAAATAATGTCCTTGAATCTACAATCTCTGTATCTGGAAATAAGGAAGTCTCATTACCGGTTAGAATGCTTGGAACTGGCTCAATAGTTCTAACAATTAACGGAATCACGTCGCAAGCTTCAGTAATACCATTATCTCTAGATGTTACCAATGTCACTGATACTTTTACACCATCAGTTGATTGGATTGATGTGGTTAGTGTATTCGACTTTTCAGGTATTGGGATTTCAAATCCTGGCGATTATACTCGTTCTAACTCTTGGTTAATAGATTTGAATTTAGTTGGCCAGAATCAGAATAGTCAGATTCGCTGTCCAATTTTATCGATGCCGATAAATGGTGTTGAAATTTCATCTTGTATCCAGTCAGGTGTCAATCTTCTCTGGAATGATTTGGGACAAGGTGGAAGCGTTTCGATGTTAGAGAGTGGTTCTATTCTTCAGTTTACTCATCGTTTCAAGTTCCCCATTGAATGGAATGATGAAGAATCACTTGTTGTATCAGCAAATCTAGTTTCCTCAAATGGACCTATGCTTCCAGTTAGCAAGTTATTTGGCCTTGGTAATTCAAACGGTGTAGAAAATGATATTTCACTCAATGATTGGTACATAAATGGAATCAATGGAATTAGTTCGGATAATAATTACCCATATCTAAAGTCTGGAGAACCAGTAACAGTAGTTGCAGAATTAGGTTTTGAGGGAAGTGAAAAATCATCTCCTAGGACAGGACAAGTATTGGTTAGATTGATGATTGAAGGTAATGAATACTCTACTTCCACTATCATCAATGATGGTATTGTCTCTATACCTTGGATAGTTCCGTCAGATAGTAGTGAAGTATTGGTAGAATTGGAACTTATGCCACTACAAGGTCAATCAGTATCCTATCAAGTTCCAAGTTTCATCAACTTTGGGTTTGACTCCATCTCACCCGAATTATTATTCATGAATATCGATGAATTTGATCACGTTGAAGCATCACCATCTACTAAGTTAGAATTCACTATTTCAGACCGCCCTGTACTACCTACGCATGCCAAAATCAGTTACTGGAACTCTTGGGAACATGATTCTAACAATGATAACATGATGCAGATTACAGAAGCACAATCCAGTGACCTTGTACAACCTGAAAATCTAATTTTACTCCAAGGAACCTACCATTTTGACTTGGACACTTCATTAGCTCCTGATGGCTCCTATTCTATGGGTTGGTTACAGATTGCAGACTCAGCCGGTAATTTAATGTCTAATTCAGGTAATTCTTCAACACCACTTTTCAATCTTCAGATAAGTAGTGATGGTTCTCCACAACTAGGGTATGACCCTCTTAATTGGGGTCTTGGGCCAGATACATGGCTTCATCCAGGGGAATTAATAAGTTTAGAAATACCAATTTGGGATAAAAATGGGGTAACTGATATTAACAATATTGAGTTTGATTTATCTTCTAATCAACCAGATGACTCAAACATTATTTGGAGTAGAGATGGTAATACATGTTCTGCTTCAACATTATACATCAGTATCCAGAGTTGTAGAATCGTTTCCAATTTAGGAGATTCAACCTTTTCATCAAATGGTAAATTTGCGGTCGACTTCATTCTTCAATGGGGCTTTGACCCTGATGATAGTATCTATCGAAGACCTAGTATTCAATTATCTGATTTGAATGGTCAAACGACAGTATTAGAATTATATGATTTAGATTGGCGATTCTCCGGTGAGATGTCGATTGATAAATCATCCATGGAATTTATTGTCAATGATGAGTTATTGGAAGGTAGTGCCCATTGGATTCAGCCTCGTCAAGATGTCAATGTCAAAGGTCAGATAGTTTGGTCGATGACTGGTCGAAGTGTCAATCAGCCCTTGGATTTACTGTTTGAAATAGGTGGTAATCAAGCTCAAGTAGATTTCATCAATGGTTCGTTCAATGGAACTATAATTTCGCCATTGATAAAGAATTCATATTACTTCGAAGTATCTCTGCGCAACTCGCCAAATGGAGCATCAATTAAGCAACCAGTCAATCCACTGATGTGGTTTGTAATCGATGATTCCCCGCCTGAAATGGTTAAGATTAATTATCCGAAAGTAAATGAATTGATCTATGAATCAGATTGGTCAGAACTAGATATTGAATTGCTTATTTCAGAAAGTGATTATTTAGATATTAACTCACTTAAATTAAATTGGCAAGTTCATCCATCAGGATTTGGAATGTTAACTAATAGTATAGTCAATGGCTCTTCCAATCTTGAATTACTCGGTGGTAAACCATATGGCCAAGAGATTCCATTATTCGTATCTCTCGATCTTCAAGATGCCATCCTCGAAGAAGACCGAGACCAAGCTCTAGAATTACGTATATGGGTGACAGGTAAAGATATGTCAGGTCAATCGATAAGTTCAGAGTTTAATGCAGTCGATGCACCATTGAGTATTTGGCAATTGGAGCAACAAGTTCCTGAATTTGTATTCCAAGAGCCTGAGATTTCACCATTCAGAGAGATTTCAGTTGGTGATAATGTTGAATTAGCGGTATTGATACAAAATACAGGTGAGGCGTCAGGTTTCGCTCAATTAATTGTGGAAAGAGTTGAAAGTAACGGCGCTAGAACTAGGATTCACGCTCAAGAAATAGAGATTCAATCTGGTGGAACAGGGCTATTTTCTCACAAGTGGAGTCCTGATAGAGAAGGTACAATGTGGATTGAATTTATAATTATTAATGGGCCTACTGCACAAACAGATACTTTCTATGTGGAAGAAGAATCTTCTGGTGGTCTTTTGGGCGGATTTGGAGAAATTAATCCTATTCTTTTAGTAATAATTTTCATATTCACCGTAGCGCTAATCGCACTACTAATCTTCGGACTCCGTAAGCCCCAAGATCCAAGACAAAGAATGGTAAATAATCAAAAGCCATTACCTCGCATAAACAAAGCACAAGCAGCCGCATATGCATCTCAACAACATGCTCAATCACCTGGCGAAAATCCATATGAGTGAGTATTTTTCAGACCCGAAGGTTTTGAAGTGTATTGATTACACGGATAATTGGAGGGAGTAGGAGGGCCGCTGACAGAGTTCGACTCTGAGGAAAGTCCCCTCTCCATAACGCGTGTGCCTTACAGAAGTGAGAAATCAGAGATGGTTAGGTCAATGCTACAGAAACGAACGATGCAAGGTGTGTACAATGATGTTGGAAAACAGAGGTTGCCTTGTGGTCGATGAAACGAGCAACCGCACAGGAGCAAGTCCAAACAGTCCCGTTTTGAGGTTGCGTGCCTAGGGACAGGTAGGATGCTAAGTTGAATGTGGTCGCCGAAAGGTAACAGAAAGGGGCTTACTCCCTACTCCTCCGCTAATCTTCTAAGACCGCGTCAAGCGGTTTCATAGATATTGATGATGCTAAAGCAATTCCATCGCCATAATCTATCCAATTGCTTTCTCCTTTGATTTTGGCTTTAGTCCAATGCTCGAGTGTTATTACTGCGGGTAACAGGAATGTACTGGTGATGAAAGCAAAGATAATTAGCAAACACATAATCATGAAGAAATTCTCTAGACCAGGGAATGTGACAAGGAAACCAGCACCTATTCCACTTACAGTAGTTATGGTTGTCTCGAAGATAGTTTGACCTGTCTCTTCTATAGAATTAGCAATGCCGGTAGGAGTTTCACCTTCTTCCTGGATTCTATGCATTACGTGTATTGAATCATCAACTCCAATACCAAACACGATAGTACCTATCATGGCAGTAAATATATTGACATTGACATCCGGACTATTCAACAATAATGGTTGCCATAAAATCACCACAACAACTGGAATCATAGTATATACTCCAAGTCTTATAGAGCGGAATACAATTGATAGAACTATGGTTAAAATCACCATTGTCACGATTGTGGTTAGCATTTGTGAATCATGAATACCATCATTTATGTCTAAAGATACAGGTAGTCCACCAGTTAATTTAGAGGATTCAGTGCCTGGAAGTCCTGTATCTTCTTTCAGCATAACATCAATATCATCTCTTAGAACTCCAGCATCATCTAAGTTCATATATGGCTGAGTTACGTATACTATACCCTTTGAACCATCTTCATTTAGAAGCATCGAAAGTACCTCAGGGCTTAATGTATCAAATACAACATTGACCATGTCTTTACGTAATTGCTCTCTTCCACCTTCACCAGAGGCATCAAGCAGTAGCCATGCATTACACTGTATTGGGTCATTACTAGTCCAACAGGGTTCATGTAAAAAGTTCCATAAAGTATCTTTGTACAGGTAAGTGCCACCAATTACCGGGTCTTCCCAGCCGATTTGTACGGGTATAGTTCTAAGGAAAGTGATAATACTGGTAGTATTGGTTCTTTCAACATCATCAATTCGATTCTCAAGTCCATCAATTACATCTAATACTGGTAGATCACGAATTCTATCCGTTTCATTTTCATTTGGACGGTCTTCAGCACTAAATATGAATAAAGATGTTTGTCCACCACTAAACACATTCGAGTACTCTCCCAAATAATCTAGAGATTCAATATTTTCTGGCGCTTCTGATGAACCAGTTATGGGTTCATTCATGACACTAAACCACATAAGTAAACCACCGGAAGTGATAGAACCTGCTAATAAGATAATGACAAAGAAGCCTTTAACCGGTATTTTTCCAATATTTTTCCACATCGCTGAATTAGTACGTTTATGGAATCCTAACATCCAAGCTAAAGTTGGAACAAGAATTATACTAAAGATTAGGGTTGAAGCTATTCCTATAACCAAAGTAATTCCAACCGAACGAATTGGGGCTACATTGACTATTTGTGGTGCGATTAAAACTGAAAATCCAACGATAGTAGTCATTGCTGATAGCAATACGGCAACTCCAGTCGAACTAGTCATTTCCAATACACATTTTTTATAGAAATCAATATCCCATAAATCGGGAACTTCAGTTAATTTTTGACCCTTGCGTCTCCTTCTTTCATTTTCATCATGAATCTTTGCAAGTTCTTTCCGCCGCACTTCCTCAATACGGTTTACCATATGCAGTGAATAATCCACCCCCAGTCCGATGAGGATAGGGAATGTTGCAACAATCATCGGTGTCAAAGTAATGTCGAGAATAACTGAAGAACCAAATGTTACTGCTAGAGCCATTAAGATTGGTAGCCCAGTGATCAGAACAACTTTAACAGAGCGATGGAGTATTGTGATTATTAAAACTGTAAACAAAACAGACCAAGGTAGAATCATCAATAAGTCTTCATATATTTCTTCAGAAATATCTTCTAATACTTTATTTAATCCAGTGACCGTCATTACTTCTAATTGAGAATCGGGACGATTATCTACAACCTTTTCAAAATGAGCCATCAATTCTTTGAAGTCTGCAAAATCTTCCATCTCGCCGAAATCTTGGCTCATACCGACAATAATGGCAGTAGTATCCCAAATCCCATCACCATCCGTATCTTTGATTAGTGCATCGAAACTACCATTTGATTCTTCAATTATTCTATCTATCTGTGTTTGCTCTGGTATCGCATATTCTCCACCTGGTGGTAGATTCTCGCATGGAATATTAAATCCGATTAGATTTGCAGGGTCTCTTGTATCAACAATATTTTCACAAAATGAGCTATTGAATCTACCATCTGCAGAATTAATTTCTTTTATCACTTGAGCAGGAGATATAATCCATAAAACGCCATCATTTCTTCCCTGGTCATCTTTATCATAATCAATTCCACGACTTATTGAATCTCCACCGATGTTATTATCATCGCCTTCAACCCAACTTATCTCTTCCAAAATGGCTTTATCGGTAATATTATCTTCACCTTTTTCCCATTTGGGTTGACCAGTGTCTGGGTCAATTGGTGCAACTGCGTTATTAGATTTAATATAAATCACAGTAATATCAGTAGACCACTCTTCACGTACTTCAAGTAAAAGTTCTGTTGATGGTGCTCCATCTGGTAGGAATATTTCCACATCGTCATCAATCTGGTCTTGAAAACTCATCCCTTGCTCTGCAAAGAAGGCAGCAATTATTACTAATATTATAATCACAGTTGCTGGTGACGCAAGTATACTTCCATACATACTGTCTAACTTATTATGAGTTGATTTAGCAACTCTTCTCTTAATGCTAGCAAATTGTTTAGATGCAGTGTTGAGGGCTTCCTTTACAGGCCTCAACCTCTCGCTCATGATAAGTCGAAATATAGTAAGGTCTTGAACAATGCTATTAACAGTCTATCGAATAGTACGATTTTAGGCTAATTCCAGTTTACGGTTAATCTAGACCGAACTCTTTGACCAAAAGGTGCTTTAAGAATCCGCGAGCACTTTGTAGAACCAGTCCAGTTGCCATTAATGATAGTCCAAGTACTCCAATCCATACAGCTGAAAGCCCTGTTCCGATGTAATTATCTATTTGTCCGGTTACTCCTTGTGCTAAATTTAGACCCATTGCTGCACCGGCTGCTAATAGTCCAAGTCCTGGAATTCCCAGTACGAGTAGAGGTTTCTTTTGCGATAAGGAGAGTAGTGCCCAAGAGAGAACGGTGAACCCATGAGATACTGCTGTGAAATTAGAGCCTTTAGGTACATCATAACGAATAATTGTAGGAACTTCTTGAATTGTTAGATTCTTCTCATGGGCATCCTCAAGCATCTCTAGTGATAACTCCATACCTTCTGCATCAAATCTTAACCTTTCAATCGCAGAACGAGAGAATGCTCTAAATCCAGATTGAGTATCTTTTATTCCCAAATCACTAGAAAGGTTACTTGCAGCAGTGATGACTTTAATTCCCAATCTTCTATATGCGGGCATATCAGTTCCTCCGCCACCATTGATGAAACGAGATCCGATTGTAAAGTCTGCTTGTCCAGACATAATTGGTTCGAGTAATTTAGGAATATCTGAAGTTTCATGTTGGCCGTCGCTATCTAGAACAACTAAAGCATCAGCATTGATTTCTTTAGCCTTTAGGAAAAGGGATTTTAATGCCCCCCCATATCCACGGTTAACTCTGTGTCGAATGACTATTGCTCCACACTTTTCAGCAATTCTGGCACTTGAATCTGATGAACCATCATCGATGCAAATTACAGCATCGACATATTTTAGAGCCATAGTTACAACTGTGCCAATGGTTTCTTCTTCATTGTACATTGGCATCCCTGCCACGATGAAACGCTTGGTTTCATCGGTGTGTGCATCACCCATTTCCACAATTATACCGGTTAACCGTGACTATATATTGGTATTGATACAAATATAGTTTTAGTTAAGAATTAGTTAGTAAGGGCCCACAACCACTCCAAAGAGTGGTTGCAGGCATTATTTATGACATGAACACATCCATGACATGCTTTGTTAGATAAGTTCGATTAATCTAACATTTGGCTAATTGTTGTAACAGCTCTATCCCCTTCGATAACTCGATTTAGGGCATTTAGAGAAATCACTAATGGAACATATGTTTGACCATCACTGGTTACATATGTAGAGCAATCTGAGAAAGCATCATTATTGATGGATATTTTCAATGCTCCACCAGCGTTACTTTTTCTTACATAGCCTACTAGCAGACTTCTGTTCTCTTCCATTTGTTCGTTCTTATTTCCATTTTCTATTTTTTCCGTTTTTTGTTTTACCATATTATCACTACCTTACTGACAGAGCCAGTAGGAATTATCTCTCTTAACTCCAAAGGTTATGAAACTAATTATTTGGTAGTCACAATAAAACCATTCTCTTATACGCTTGGATTTGTTGGTTAAACTATGCGAGCACTAGTCACTGGCGGAGCAGGATTCATTGGGTCACATCTTATCGATAGATTGATTTCAAGAGGAGATAAAGTAGTTGTTTTAGATAATTTAACCAGTGGTAAGATTGAATTTATCCAAGGACACATCGATTCTGGTTTGGTAACTTTGATAGAAGGCGATATAACAATCTTTGAAGATGTTCTTAATGCAATGAATGGTATCGATTGTGTTTTTCACTTAGCAGCCAATCCTGATATTAGATTAGGTACCAAGATAACTGATACAGATTTGAAGCAAGGTACAATTGCTACTTACAACATAGTAGAATCGATGAGAAGATGTGAGGTTAAAAAAATAGTATTCGCATCTTCATCGGTTGTTTATGGGGAAAATGCGCCTATGCCTACACCTGAAAACCATGGACCTTGTATGCCTATTTCCCTCTATGGAGCAAGTAAACAGGCTGGTGAAGGATTGATTAGTAGTTGGGTTGGAACATTTGGACTTCAAGCATGGATTTTTAGATTCGCTAATATTATTGGGCACAGAGGTACCCATGGAGTAATTTTTGATTTCATTCACAAACTGAAAGCAGACCCCTCACGCCTGGAAGTATTAGGAAATGGACTCCAAGAAAAGTCATACATGGAAGTAGGAGATTGTGTTGAAGGAATTTTACATGTTATGGAAAAATCCAACGATAGTTTAAATCTATACAACTTAGGTAGTCATGATACTGCTTCAGTAAAGCGAATTGCTGAGATTGTCGTCGAAGAAACAAATTGCTTGGATGCTAAAATAGAGTATACTGGAGGTGACCGAGGATGGGCTGGAGATATTCCAAGAGCCATGCTCGGAATTGACAAAATGCTTTCAACAGGATATGATGTGCGGTATAGTAGCGAGGAAGCAATACGCCATACGGCTAAGTGTCTAATCGAAGAAATAGGGCTGTGATTTTAATGGGCAAAAAGGAATATAAGGATTCAATCCACCAAGGTGACAATATCGAAACTAATACTGTAAATGACCCTGAGGCAATTATTGATGCCTATGAAAGAGGCAAATCGGCTTCGAAAGGTAAAAAGTCAGATATAAAAAGTAGTAGCAAAAAAGAAAGTAAAGCCACATCTAAGCAAAATCGTTCATCACGGAATAAAAATTCACCGTATGGCAACTCACAGAATGTCACTAAAAGTAATAAAAGTCCAGTTGGAAGTGCTTTGATAAAGGTCATGTCGTTATTCTTTATTGGAATAATGATTATTGCTTTTACAGCCAATCCTATCTCAGTAGGAACCAGTGAAGGTCAAAGAGCACCCGATATTGAAGGAAAGTTCTACAATGGTTCAGGATGGTCAGAATTTGATTTTGGTAGTTATTTCAATACTTCATGGCAAGAAGGCGATGTTAGTGGTCAATGGGTTGTCATTGAATTCATGGATACCGACTGTCCTTACTGTCAAACATCTGCCGAAGAGTATGGTCAATTTGCAAATACATTTAGTGTCAATAACCCCGAATGGAATGGGGCTCATGTGAACTTTTTAGCAAGTGCGACAGAACTCAGTATTCAAGGCCATGATTCTGATAGAGCTGAGATCGAAAAGTTCCGCTCAGATTATAGCCATAGTTTCCCTTATATCGATGATATCGACCAAGATAACATGGAAGAATGGGGTATACCTGGTACTCCAAATTATTTCTTGATTCAACCTGATGGAATTATTGCTTGGTCTTCTTCTGAGCATACAGACGAAAAAGTAAGCGATGCAATCGTTCGACTAGTCCCAAGGGAGAGTGCTTGATTTGTCTTCGAACCTTCTGCTAGCAGTATATCTTTTGCCCACCCTTGTTGGTTTATTTATCGTATCTCCTTTTGGTGGTAACTTAAAATCTTCTTTGGCTGAAAGGTTCCCTTCACTTGAGACAGCGAGAGGACAATTACTTTCAGGTATTCAATTGATTTCACTTGCAGGCTTTGCAGTTTCGACACAGACCTTATGGATATCTTCCAAGATTAGTGAAGGCGGTAGTTTCTGTTCTTCAACATCTACATTTTCTTGTGATGATTTACTTGGTAATAACAAATTGAATGTCGACCCTGTTTTAGGTCTTTCATGGGGTCTAATTGGTATGGCTGTATTTGCATTATTACTATTCATTGTGTTTGTCTTAAAACAAGACCACAATCACCCACTGGCTGAGAGAATGATAAGTATGGGGGTTTTAACAACCGGTATTGGTATTTTAGTCGTCGGTCTATTAGTCTCCTATGAGAT
>TARA_B110001452_G_scaffold18717_1_pt1 | contig 14668 bp, 12 predicted proteins | sample TARA_B110001452 | Tara Oceans TARA_B110001452 (sample SAMEA4396971) | marine metagenome | biome: Polar Biome; feature: [DCM] deep chlorophyll maximum layer (ENVO:01000326); material: water (ENVO:00002006), including particulate matter (ENVO:01000060) such as... | depth 25 m
TTTTCAGCGTGCCAGCCGGAAAAATGAACCGTCGGAGCAGGCAAATCAATCCCCTCTGATCTTAGGTCTGTGAAGAATTTCATAAGTGAAAGAAAACCTTTGATGGGTAATGCATCATCCACTGCATCATTGGGCGCGAGTGACCAGAATAATTCAGGTACACATCCGCCGATCATGCTTGAGATACCAACCATCTTTGATTCTCTGAGGTTTACTTCTGAGTCTTGAATGCACATGAGCCAGATGTGCAGGTCTTCATACTTCTCGATTCTAGGCTGCAGCAATGCGATTGAGCGTCGAAGTTCATCGCGATGTTGCCTTACAAAGCCCAAATCCACCTGGGTGAAACTCCTTGATATTCCCAAAGCTTCCAGTACCGTTTCTAAATTCCATCCATAGGTTATTGATGCCATATTTTGAACTACAATTCACAGTATATGAACCAAAATAAGACGGCTGTTCTCGAAGTGAAAGTAAAATCACAAATCCTCTTGTCGCACAGGTGGGGCACGTTGAACTAAATGGTCACCATTTGCAAACCAATCAAACACACACTGTATGCGTGCAGGCTGGCGGTGTGAAGTAACGGCGGTCTTCTGGAATGAAGGTGTCCAATTGCAGGGTTGAGCCTTCTCCTTCTTGAATGAACACAACTGAAGACGTGCTGGCAGGGAGGTAATCCTCGCCAGTTGATAGGAGGCTCAAACGGAATCGGTGACCTTCTTCAATTTCAGCATCGAGTGGCATGAATTCCATTTTCGCATTGATGGTCTGGACGAGGGGTGTCCAGGTTTGAATGTCATCGCCACCTGCGTGGTAGCGCAGATCCATGATCGCATGACCAATGTGAATGCACTCGTCATTGGCGTCACAGTCTTCGAGCAAAGCATACAATTGACCACCAAGCGTTGCGGTGGTGACATCAACATGCAAACGGGGTGTACCTGCAATATACATGGTCTTGTTGAGCGGTTCTGATTCCCAGACGGGTCCAGTTGTTGCATCGGGTAAAACACTCATGCCCCCTCCGACGCTGGTTAACAATCCGCCAAGGTCCATGCTGACAACCTCAATATCGGTTGGCGGGTATCGTTCTTCAAGCCGCCACGATCCCTGGTTTGATTGAATTTCAACGTCCAGACTGGGTTGTTCACCCTCGCCTCGTAGATAGAAATCAAACCACTCGAGAAGGTCTTGCATCCAATCCATTCGAACCATTTCGGGGAAGGCTTCTCCCCCTCGGCCTCCCATGTCTGAGCGGTCGAACAGTTGCTGTGGACGGTCTGGATAATCGTGGTCCCATTGGCCAAACAAGCCCTTGGCATCGATGCCTGCGTCTTTGAGAGCGTTGATGGTTGGTACAGCCATATGTGGGTCGACGTTCCAGTCATGCATGCCCTGAATGAGGTAAACACTGCCTTGATAGTTCTCGAGCACTCGATCCAAGAAGTAGCGCTCAGCCCAATAGTCTCCGGCCACTTCAGATCCCAAAAGGTAGGCGGAAACACCTGTGCCGGGCCCAATCAGGTAATCTGGGCATATGTTTTGGTAATCTTCCTCATCACCATCAATTCCGTATGATCCGTAGACCCCGTTGTGCATGATCGGTGCGCGTGCTTCTGCTGAGCCGTTGCGCCACATCAATTCCTTGACGCCAATCAATCCTGAAATGGGTACGATGGTCTTGAGGTAATCGTGTTCAGCGCCGAACATGGCAGCTTGCCATGGCGTACTGCCATCGTATGATTTTCCAATCATCCCTACATTGCCATTCGACCAATTTTGTTCACCGAACCAGCGGACTGCCGCATCGTTGCCGAGTTGTTCTGCGTTCCCCATGAGGTCCATGCAATGATTCGAACGTCCGGTTCCTGCAACAGAAACCTGTGCGAATGCGAACCCGTGTGGGAGGATTTGGTCAATGATCATCTGCCCCAGCCAAGTGCCTGGAACTTCGATGCTTGGGGTTTCGACGCTCGCTTCTTGGAAGTAAGGTCCAAATTCAGCGATAACAGGAACAGTGACGCCTTCCGGAACATCTGGCCGCCAAACAGCGAGGCTGATTTTTGCATTCGGTGCAGCTCCACCTTCTTCGAGCGGTAGTGTGTATTCGACAAAGTGATGCGTTGAGTTCCATTCATTGTTGGTGGCAAGGATTTCATAAGGACCGATTTCCAGCGCTACGCCAAATTCTCCATCGGTTTCGTACGGCATCATCGATCGTTCCCAAACGGGGACGCGTATGCCCTGTCGTTGCTCTTCTTCAGAGGCAAAATCCATCACGGCTTCGCCGAACACGGCAGAGATGAACAAGAACACCAAAGCCACGGCAATGGTCGAACCCAGCACGAGGTTGAATTCACGACTCATTCGCTGTTCAGTGATTAATTCCGCATCGACGCCGCTCATGATCTTACCTCCTACGGTAAAGGGCTGGTTCCGTTTCTTTTGAGGTTAACGAGTGGCTGGACCTTGGTCAATTCCACTCAATCGTCCCTTCTGCGCTGATTTCTGTTGTTGTTTCCAGAGCGGTGATCCCCTCGAGGGTTTGAGCTTCCTTGTCCACTGCGGGATTGGTTGCGACCGCCACCGCCGCCACGACCACCGCCCCCGCCGTTCGACCGGTTTCGCTGGTGTTGCTTCTTCTTTGGAGCGTTTTTATCCTTGATCTTACCTGCTTTTTGGCCTGGTTTTGGAATGGCTCCAACGAAGTGGAACTCATGGGACAAATCAACAGGGATTTCTTTGCCGATCAACTGTTGGATTCCAACCAAATAACCGGCTTCAGACTCATCACAAAACCCGTAGGCAATACCGGTGCGCCCTGCACGAGCGGTTCGGCCAATTCGATGGACGTAACTCTCAGGTTCATTCGGTAAGTCGTAGTTGAAGACGTGGGTGACACCATCAACGTCAATGCCTCGACTGGCGATGTCGGTTGCCACTAAGATTGGGATGTTGCCGTTCTTGAAACCTGCAAGGGCCTTTGTCCGGGCGCCTTGGCTCTTGTTCCCGTGGATTGCAGCCGCCGAAATGCCGCTTTGGTCCAACTGCTTGACCAGCCGGTTTGCTCCGTGTTTGGTTCGTGTGAACACGATTCCACGCTCGACGCGTTCCTGCTTGATGATCTTCACCAACAATCGGCGCTTGTCTGCCTTTCTGAGGAACATGATTTTTTGCTCGATTCTGTCAACCGTAATTTCTTCAGGCGTGATGTCGACCTTGACAGCGTTGTGCAAAAACGAACCAGCAAGGTTCGCAATCGAAGATGGCATGGTTGCGCTAAAAAGAAGGTTCTGTCGTTGCTTCGGGAGAAGTTTCAGCACCTTCTTGATGTCATGAATGAACCCCATGTCAAGCATGCGATCCGCTTCGTCCAAGACAAAGAATTCCACATGGGTGATGTCGATGTGTCCCTGATTGATCAAGTCCAGCAAACGGCCTGGGGTCGCCACTAAGACATCGAGGCCTTTTTGCAAGGCACGAACTTGTGGGTTTTGATTGACACCGCCAAAAATCACTTTGTGGCGGATGTCCAAATGTTCACTGTATGCAGAAAACCGCTCGTCGATTTGTGCAGCCAATTCTCGCGTTGGTGAGAGGACCAAAGCGCGAATCTTACGGTTGCCTTGAGGTCGGTTGCGACTCATGATTTGCAACACTGGTAGAGCAAAAGCAGCGGTTTTACCCGTGCCAGTCTGTGCAACGCCAAGCACATCTCGGCCTGCGAGAAGCGGTGGAATTGATTGCTCTTGAACAGGTGTCGGCGTGGTGTATCCTTCTGCCTCAACGGCACGCAGGAGTGGCTCAGAAAGCCCTAAAGTTTGAAAATCGGTCATGTACATCCCTCGAACTGTGGGCAACAACACGATGTTGAGGACCAATCAGAACAAGCCGCGGTCCCGGCATCTCCCCTAAAACAGGGTAGGTCGAATTTAGAACCCGCCGACGATTGAAGGGTCGTTGAGCCAAAGCCACATCACAAAATGGGTTGATTACGAAGCCATTCGATGTCTGAGATGTACAATTGGCGAATGTCATCGAGCCCGAGAACCAGCATAGCCAATCGCTCAAGGCCCATACCCCATGCCAAAACGGGTGTGGTGATGCCCAGCGGTTCTGTCACTTCAGGTCGGAAGATCCCAGCGCCACCCAATTCGAGCCATGTCCCACGCCACTTTACTTCGATTTCGAGGCTTGGTTCAGTGTACGGGAAATAAGCGGGACGAACTCGAACCTCTGGGTACCCCATCTTGGCGTAGAATGTTTTCAAGGTGGTGACGAGCATCTGAAGGTTCGCCCCTTCTTCCATGATGATGCCTTCGATTTGATGAAACTCGGGAAGGTGTGTTCGGTCAATAGCTTCCTTGCGGAACACCCGGTCTACCGAAAACACTCGGCACGCTTCATCCGGGTGTTGTGCCAGATATTGGATGGTGTTCACGGTGGTGTGTGTTCGCAACAAGCCTTTCTCAGATGTGGCTTTGGAAAATGAACCGCCCCAGCCAACCGAGCCAGTCGTTCCCCCGTGTTCATGGATGTCGCCCCAAGCCTTCACCAGGTCTTCAGGAAGAGGAATTGATGCCGGTGAATCGAGGTAGAAGGTGTCTTGCATTTCTCGTGCAGGGTGGTCTTGAGGGATGAACAAAGCGTCCATGTTCCATCCCGCCGTTTGGACGTAGTCATCGACAAGTTCTGAAAAGCCCATCTCCAAGAAGATGGCCCGGACGCGCTCAATCAGTGCTTGCATGGGGTGGCTTCGACCCGTTCTTGGGGTTGCGGACTCCAACGTGACGTCGAATGATCTGAACTCTGCTTCTTTCCATGCCTCCGATTGAAGCAGTTCGGTTGTGATTTCAGCGATGGCTTGCTTTTCTTGTAGTTCTTCAGGAGCGATGGCCGACCCTTGTGCGGTGATGGACCATGTGCGCGTTGTGCTTTCCGTCACTTCGATCAAGTTCCGGCGCGACTTGAAATGCTCCATCATGTCAACATCAGCGTGTTCAAAGGCGCATGGAAGCGTGGTGAGGAATGCAGTTCTTGCTGCGAGGACCGCATCCACCGAAGCAGCATCAGCCGCTTCGAACACACCTGCGTTCAGCGAAACTCCGATTCGCTTGAGCAAACCAACGCCCGGGCCAGCTTCATGGCGTTCAAACGCAGATTGTAAGTTCGCCATCGAGGGTGATTCAGCGTTCTTGATCCACGTCCAGAGGCGTTGTTCAAGCAACCCTTCTTGAAGTGCTTTTGATCCTTCACTGCCCGGCGAAACCGTGCGGACAACATGTTCTACAGTCTCTGCTAAGCCGTAATTTGTCAAGCCGTGACCAGCACCAACAGCAACCGCTTGGTCGTTCCAGTTGCAGGCTTCGAGCACTTCAGTAAGGCTCCATTTTTTGGTGGCATCGCTTTGCATCACGCCGAGCATCTTACGCTCTGGGTTGAGCAAGACCGGTGCCTCCATGATGTGCTGCGTGCGCTCAACGCCCTTCAAATCTGTCCTTGTAATCGGTATGATTGGCCTGTTCATTCGGCCTTCATCCATCAACGGTCATTCTTCTTCATCCCAAAGGTGGATTTCACACTCGGGGCAAGAAAAATACGCCGGTTTTGACCCATCAACAAGGGTTACCTTTCCACATGGTCCGCACAACACTGAGGTCCGTATTGGTTCGTCAAGGGTTGTGTCAATTCGGTACATCACTCGACCAGCGTCTGGAAGTTGCTCCGCCTCAGGCGTCCAGGTTTCAATTTCTTCAGGCGTCATGCCGCGTTGGGTTTTCATGGACATTCCAACGACGAACAGCACAAGGCCAGACACTCCAATTGTAGCGCCCATTGAATAAACGCCTCCAACGGTCAAAAATGCGCCCATGACAATGCAAATCATCGCACCGATGAGGAAATTCTCTCGACCGTTCCGGAGCATCAAATCACCTCATCTGAGTGCTTCAGCCAATGCCTCAGCCACTTTAGGAATTTGAGCCAGAGGGATCGCACACAGACCGATTCGTACGCCGCCAGTCAACGGAACCAGGTAGACGTGATGCGTGGCGCAAGCCTCTGCAATTTTGTTTGGATCTTCATGCTCGAGCCACGCGAAAAATCCGTCATGGGTTGGGTTCAGCGGCACCTTCAGTTCATCGCATGCTGCAATCAGAGCGGTGCGTCGTTCCACCAGCAAGTCTTGCAGGCGATCTCGTTCCTCACTCCACGCAGCCCCACCTTCATCAGAAGCGTGAATTTCACTGACTGCGTACTGTGACACACGAGGTGCTGCGGACCAGGTTTGTCGACCCGTAACGCCCATCACGGTTCCCAGACGTTCGGTGACGGCCGGATCGGGATGAATGCTCACCAACGCTCCGGTTCGCAACCCATAGATGGTGTGCGATTTCGAAAGCGATAGGGCAAAGGTGATGAGGAGGTTTTCCGGCCAAGGCCATCCGTTTTTCATTGCTTCATGAAGGGTCTCAGCCCATCCATGGGGCTCCTCGGCATAGAGGTGATAGGCTGCGTCTAAGAGCAAAGTATGGCCTACATGCTCGTTGACCGAAGCGCTTTCCATCACCGCTTCCAAAACAGCCATTCGCCCGTTAGGCGTAAGGGAAAGGCCAGTTGGATTGTGAGCGGGATCATTGATCCACATCATGACTTTGTCTTGAGTTTCACAAAGACCTGAGAGTTCATGCTTCAATCCGTCGATGTCCACATAGGGATAGGGTGAAGCCCCCTTTGGAAGGAGCGGGTAGGTTTTGATCTTTAAATCGCATCCAGAAAGAAAGCCCTTGTATGGTCCCCAATAGCGGTCTCGAAGCAACACAGAATCGCCCCGGTTGGAGAAATTGTTTGCTGCGAGGTACAATGCGCCCGACCCACCAGCAGTCGCTGTGGCGGTGATGTTGATGCCCATTGCTTCTAACTCCTGCCGGCGTTGCCCGAGTGCCAATGTTTTGGCGAGATCGAGAAAAGCAGGAAGTCCTGTGAGCGGGGCGTAGGCGGCAATTTCCACGGCTGGTGCATTGCGCACGGCTTCATCGACCACGGTGTTGATGGCAAGCGTCCCATCGTCTTCCAACAAGGCGCCAATGGTGCCGTTGACGGCATCTGCTCCAGATGCAATGGCTTCCTGATAACGCGCCCACCAGGCGAAAATAGTATCACTGCCTACCTTCGTCTGTGCATAAGGGTTGAGCAAACCTGCCCCCGCATCATGGTCCATGGCCCGCCCAATGCAGCCGCGTTCTTTGAGTTGCCCCTTCGTTTTCGTAGGCGAAGCATCCGTTTCATTCATCAAGGGTTAGCGTTTGGGCGGAACATCGCCTGTGTAGCATAGCTGGTAGTGCATCGGATTTGTAATCCGAAGGCCGGGGGTTCGAGTCCCTCCGCAGGCTCCTTTTATGGATGAGACATTGTACTTCGTTGGGAAGCCCATAAAATGAGGTCTTGGCCATTCAAATCATTCCGGGAGGATGATTGCCTTTTTGCGCCCCCAATTGGCTAAGAACACCTGCTCGATGGCGGAGCACTCTGTACCGAACGCTCAAGGTCGAAGAGGATTTGGCCAAAGCATGGTCGCCCAACGCTTGGACGGAAAAGCCTGCGCATTGAGCGTCGAGGAAGAACTCCACGGGCGTATTTCAGTCTGCATCGCAGCGGGTGTCAAACCACACCTCGCCGTCGTGATTGTCGGCGATGATCCCGCAAGCCATGTGTATGTCAAATCCAAAGTGAAAGCCTGCGAACGGCTTGGCATCAAGAGCACTCACATTGAACTTCCAGAAGCAACGGGCGAGGATGAAGTGCGGGCGGTCATTCATCGATTAAACGAAGATGAAACGCTCCACGGTATCCTCGTGCAATCCCCGCTTCCAAAGCACATGGACGAAGAAGCATTGACGGATTTGATTCACCCCGCAAAGGATGTTGACGGGTTCCATCCCGAAAACTTAGGACGTTTGGTCCAAGGTCGCCTCGATGGTATGCTGCCCTGCACACCAAGCGGGGTTATGCGCATGCTCAAGTGGGCCGGCATTGAATTGAGTGGCAAACGAGCCGTTGTGCTTGGGCGCTCAAGAATTGTTGGCAACCCACAAGCTTTGCTCTTGGGTGCAAAAGGAGCGGACGCTACCGTGACCGTTGTTCATTCGAGAACCAAAGACGCTCAATCCATATGTGCCCAAGCGGACGTCGTGATTGCTGCAATCGGGCGCCCGGAAATGGTTGGTGTGGACTGGATCAAAGAAGGCGCTGTTGTGGTGGATGTTGGCATCAACAGGGTCGAAGACTCCACCCGTGAGCGTGGATGGCGTCTAGCCGGCGATGTTCACCCTGATGTTGCTCAGACGGCTGCATGGCTTTCCCCTGTTCCTGGCGGGGTTGGACCGATGACGATTGCTATGTTGATGGAAAACACCGTCCGTGCTGCCGAGCACACCGCAAACTTGTGAGGGATGACCATGGAACAGAAAGCACCCCGGCTCTCAAGTGGCTCACTCGTGGCTGGTGGACTTTGCATGGCCTTTGCCGCAGCCAACGCATTTGGCGATTTGGCATTCAAACCAGGTTTCAGCGTTGAAGAAATTGTCAGCGTAATCGTCGGAGGCGTTTGCTTTGTTGTTTCCTTTTTGGCCTCAAGGCCACGGGCGGTTCCTGAACTTCCTCATCGGCCAAGCATCGAAGAACAATACGAGGCTTTCGATGCAGCGCCAACGCCTTATCGATCGACTGAACACACTCAATTTGCGCCGGTCGTTCAACCGCAACCTGCCGCAGCGGTGCCCGACCTCACCGATTCGTTCAATGCCATTCAACAGCCAGTTCCTCAAACAGTGGTATCCTCACGCCCCGCTCCAAGTTCGAATGAGGTCGCCGCTGCGCTCGCTTCCTTGTCCACCGGTGAATTCGGTGCCCGAGCAGCCGAACAAGCGGCCTCGAGTCCTGCACCTCATGTGGCCACCGAACAGGGGCGGCAGTTCACCCAAGCCGTTGGTTCATTGGCCTCAAGCCACGTACGAGCAGCAATCGTTGATGTGCCACTCCCTCCAAACGCCGCGTCAACCGCTGCAGTTCCGCTTGCTGAGGTGCACCCTGAATTGCCATCGATGTTGGACCTCGATGCCCTGCTCGAGGAGGTTCAAGCGCCACAAGATACTCCTTCACTTCCACACCTCGACAGCGTCGCCACCGCCGCTCTTCCCAGCGCACCCCCGGTGGTCACGCCAGAATTACCAGACTTGGATGGCCTCTTTTGATTCAAGGCAAGGTCAATATGGGTTGGTGTTATGGTTCAAACAATGTGGTCGGATGCTTTTGACTTGCACAGTCATTCCACCAACAGCGATGGCGAGCATCCAGTAGAAATGGTTGCACAACTCATGGCTGCTGAGGGCGTAAAGCACTGGGCTTTGACCGATCACGACACCGTAGCCGGTTGGGATGCCGCTGAAGCAGCTGCAACCAAGTTTGGCATTCACTTCATTCCGGGTGTTGAAATCACCTGCGAACCCGGGCTTCCTATCGTTCAGGAAGAAATGGATTTGTGGGGCAGGGACCGAGCACCCACATCGTGGCATCTACTGGCTTACTTTCCGTCGAAAACCGTCTCAAGTCAACAAAAATCGACCTTCCAAAATTGGCTTGCACCACTGGGCGAAAGTCGGGGGCCAAGAATGGCGCAAATGGTAAGCCTCGCTAACGAACATGGAATGAACATCAGCCTTGATGCTGTACTTGCACGAGCTGATGGTTCAGTTGGCAGGCCGCATTTGGCCGATGAGTTGATCGCACAAGGGTATGCGGAAGATCGTCAAAGCGCCTTCGATGAATGGCTTGGCGATGGTCGTCCGCTTGCAATCACCCGCAAAAAACCCTCAATCGAGGAAGCGACAGCCGCCGTTCATGCGAGCGGAGGTTTCGTTTCATTGGCTCACCCGATTTACTACGGCGTGCCCGTCGATGCGCTCGTGAACTATTGCAAACTGGCTGGCGTCGATGCAATCGAGTGCTTCCACCGCAGTCACCCCGATCCTTACCGTCATGCCTTGTTGACAACATCTCAGGCCAACGGGCTCACCTCGACCTGCGGATCAGATTTCCACGGTCAATCCTATCAACAAACACCAGGGAACATGCCATTGCCGCTTGCGGCCCTTCCATCAGGCCTGAGCCTGTGAAGCAGGAACACTTCGAGTTAGGCTGTCGAGCATGAGAGCCGCTTCAAACAACACGATGACAGGCAAGGCCACCAAGAAGAGGGAGAGTGGGTCTGGTGGCGAGAGGAATGCCCCCAGAATGAACGCAGTAAACCAGATGTGGCGGCGGTATCCTCGGACATCCTCGCGAGCGACCACCTCCAACCTCAGCACCAAGAGTGTGGCGACAGGGGCTTGAAACCCAATAGCGGACGCTATGGCTAGGTTTGCGATGAATCCAACATACCCCGAGAGCCGCCATTCAGTCGAAAGTCCAGCGTTCTGTGCGTCAGTGGTGAGGTATTCCAAGAGCATCGGTGTCAGAAGGTTCCACGCATAAGCAACACCGAGCAGACCGAGCGCCAAAACACCGATCAACGTACTCATCAGCGCCATCGAAGGTTTTGGGGTGGAGGCTTTTATCTCGAGCATTCGCTGCTTGAATGCAGGGTTTTTGCTGCCTCGCCAAGCGCCTTCTGAGAGAAGCAGGGTGAGCACTGTGAATGCAGCGCAATAGGCGGCGAGTTTGACTTGTAGGAGGATAAATTCAACCGGTGTAATGACGATGATATTGACGCCATCTGGTAATCGATCAGCCGATATGAGCCACGAAATAAACGAAGATGTCACAGGAAAACAGATCACAAACATCAGTCCAAAGACCACCGCTAAAAGTCGGAAACGGCGACGCAAGTGCGCCTTGATGTCCAACAGCAAACGGCCACCAGGGCTCTCGAGAAGTTCGTTGACGGTGATGGCCAGTTCATCGGTCCCGGCCATGGTCTGTGGAGGCACCACGCCCTCATAACACACACCATGACGGGAATTACTCGTTTTCCCAAATATGCGACGGTGTTGAATCGATCAAGCTTCGACCGTGTTGCTTGAGTCGCTTCAATCGGTGAATGACGAAACCAGTGATCCACAACGAGGGCATGGAAAGCAAAAGCGCCATCCACATGAGGTCTTCATGGTAGTCATTGAGCACGCGAACCTTCACGACATCTTCCTCACCGGTGCTGGGGTTATGCATGACCACCAAACTGTAGACCTTAGGCGCATCAATTTCCAACGCTAACGTCGAATTTGGAGCAACCGTGTAGTGTTCACCAAGCGTCTTCATGATCGACCAGTCAATGCTCCCATTCTCCATTGCAGGCGGGGCTGATTCAACCATCAAAACAACCACTTCGATTGTGATGGATTGATGCAGGTTTGTCACGGTCGTATCCACGGAGTCCCCCGGATCAAACTTTTGAATGATTTCAAATGTTGAATCTTCTGGACCCAATTGGTACGACACCCGTTCATCCGCCGTGTTGATTTGAACGTTAACAGCCATCAGAATAAGCGTGACCATGACCAGCGTGACGACGCCTTCGATCAAGACGTGGCGGCGGACTTTACGCGTCGTGAATCCTTTGAAAAAGCCACCGTAATCGTTGCGCAAACGAGGTTGGAGGTGGTGGATGAACAGCGCCCCTACACCACCAACCAGCAACCCAAGCGGTATGTCGATGAACCAGTGGATTCCAAGGTAAAGAATCGTGAACATGAACAGCAATGTGTTGGCACAAACAAACACGTGGTACCGGTAATGCTTCCATTCTTTCATTGTGCCTCCTTTCTCTTTGACGTGCAAATAATTGAGGAGAATAATCCCAAACGGGATGGCGACATGCAGGGATGGGACAGCGTTGTCCAACGGGTCGTGCAGGGCGTAAAACACACTGTACCACCCTTCGTGGTACAACAGGGCGTCCATTCCGGGGATCCAGGAAGAAGTCACTTCTACGTTGAAGAACAGATAATAAGGAACTGCAAGTGCATAGATGAGCAAGTAATTCAATGTCACTTTGTCGGTCATGTCTCGGTCGCCAGTGTAGGCAAAATACACCGTTGTGACATAAATCAAAAACAGGTAAATGAACAGGTAGTGGAAGTTAAGAAACGAGGTCAAAGATTCATTCGCAAAGAAGTTCTGAATGTGCAGGGTAAAGTCACCTTCGATGCTGTACACCAACCCCGTCCAGTGACCGGTTTGGATTTTGATTGGTTCGTTGAGGGTGTCGGTGATTGATTTCCATCGGATGATGACAATGTAACCCATGGCGTGAAGGTAGTACCTTTGGTTGTGAATCACTTCACCCCAAGCCTTGAACGGTGTCCTCATGCTCTTGTCATGAAGGGTGAAAAACCAACATATGATTGGCGTGAGCACCAAGATGAGCCCCATCATGATTCCATAGGGCTCCATAGTGCCATGGGCTTCGCCGCTTGTTTTAGGCGTTATGACATCGATTGGCTACAGGCGGGCGTTTCCTAAATCCTTCATTTGCCGCCCAAGAGGTGAAAGGTGATGCCCTTTTCCTTGATTTGATTACGACCATGTGGAAGCCTGCTCCTGAAAACACCCTCGAAAGTTTGAGGCACGCCATTCAACTGCATGATGGCATAGAGTTTGATCTGAGGCTAACCAAAGACAGCGAAGTGATCGTCCACCACGATGCAACCGTTTCGGTTTCCAAGGAACGGATCACGGCTCCAACTTCTTGGGTCGAAGATTACACGCTGGACGAATTGGAAGCCTTTGGTTTCTGCTCTTTTCGAACGCTATTGGAGGATAAAGTGGTGTCGGAAGAGTGGCGGAACGGTGGCAAAATGGGTTGTGTAGAACTCAAAAGGCCTCACCCGAAATCGAAGGTTGGCGGTGGATTTTTTGGACGGAAAACTCACCAGCAACACGTTACTTCCCTGATCGAAGCTGCAGACGAGTTGCTGAATGAGGCTCAAATCCCTTCTGAAAATACTGTTTTTTACGCTTTTCACACGGGTATGAAACCTTCCATCGAGGCTTCGTCGACCTCACGGCCATGGGCAGAATTGTTGCCTTACATTCCACCGTTTGGGAACCGTCAGACCAAACGGTTGCGGGCCCTCCCTCAGTTTTTGACGCATTCCTTTTCGCGTCTGGTTCACCGGCATCGAAGCGCTGGGGCTTCGATGATACCTGCAGCGATTGAATACTTCGTGGCTCCCCTCAACAAGATGCCACTCGGCAAGAAGGTTGGACTCACCGGGAAAGGAGCAGAGAACTTGAAAGCCGCCCAAGGTGGTTTTCCAGTTTATGTCTGGCCTGCTAAACCAGATGTGGAGCACGCATTGCTCTCAGCAGGATTAACCGGACTCACCGACCAGTCAGACCCGGAATACACGTGGCTTCCCTCAGGGCACGCACGATGGACTCAACCGGCCACAATGCCACTCACTGCCGAGCAAACGCTGCTGCTCAATGGAGCAACTGAAGACAACCACCTTGACGTGTTAAAGGAATTGAAAGCAGACGTGACCCCTTGGAATCAATGCAATCTTTCGGAACGCAAAACCTTGGCAGAGGGCTGGTCAAAGCGCTGGGCTTGGCGCACTGTTGAAGGGTCGAGGCATGACACGGATTTGGAAGCATCAGCCAGCCCACCTTGGCAAGCTGTACGGTTGATTGGCCACCGTGGGTCGGGGAAAACTGACCGTCCAGTTCTTCAGTGAGTTTCACTCGATGTGGCGCAACGTTTGTTGTTCTGCAATGTACTTGGGTCGGTAGATTGGTGTTCCTTTGCCGTTGCGCATAACGCTGCGTTCATCAACGATCTGTGCTCCAATTCCAGCAACACGGGCCCAGCCGAAGAATGTGGTGTAGTAGGTCGGGTCTGTCAACCCAATGTGGTGCAACAATGCACCGCTTGCAATGTCCACGTTGGCGTTTGGATTGCTGATTTTGGGGTTTTCGCCAAGGACCCTCGGGGCCACTTCTCTTAGCGTTCGAATGATCTTGAAGTTCTCGTCGTCAGGGCAGACTTGTTGACCAAGAGCAAATTGGACTGTCGCTCGTGGGTCTTCGGTCCGGAGGACTGCGTGCCCGAAACCGAACACCGGTCGCTTCGCTTCGAGTTCAGCGCGAACGAAGGCTTCGACCTCCTCTGGATCGCTGGTGCCAATTCGCAGCACGAATTCCAAGCATGACTGGTTGGCTCGACCGTGCAAGGGTCCGGAAAGGGCATTCATTGCACCTGCCATAGATGAGTAAACGGTTGCGTGACTGGAGGCGATTGCCTTGCCGGTAAAGGTGGAGAGGTTGCCACCACCGTGGTCCATGTGAAGCACGAGGTAGGTGGAGATAATTTGAGTCATCTTAGCCTTGTCCACGCCTTGAAGGTCAAGGGTGTTGACAAATCGATCCACCATTGAAGCGTTCGGGTCGTCAGCAGGAATGTTTTCGGTTCGACCTTCTCGAATCCTGAACAGCAGTCCCATCAACCGAGGCATTCGAGCAATGAGGTTCATGGCGTCAGAACGCCAGTCATTGGTGGTTTCGAGCATGCCGAGGGTGTGAATGCCGACGCTGAGCCAATCCATAGGGTGGCCGTCTCGTGGGAGTGCCTTGAGGATGGATTCAAGGTCGCCGGGAACGGTGGCCCTCG
>TARA_B110001452_G_scaffold64386_1_pt1 | contig 14666 bp, 10 predicted proteins | sample TARA_B110001452 | Tara Oceans TARA_B110001452 (sample SAMEA4396971) | marine metagenome | biome: Polar Biome; feature: [DCM] deep chlorophyll maximum layer (ENVO:01000326); material: water (ENVO:00002006), including particulate matter (ENVO:01000060) such as... | depth 25 m
AACACCTTCTTGTGGATGCAATATCCCTAATTCACTAGTGAAGGGGATAACTTCCGTTTTCTGGTCAACATTTAAGTCGCCACCAGTACCGTAGTAGTTTTTGAGAAGCGGATAAATAGCTTTATACCATCTACGTAAGACACCATCTTTTCTAGGATCTTGGGGGTCGAAGTCAATCCCACTTTTCGCACCGCCTATGGCAGGTCCGGCAACGGTGAATTTGATTTCCATAGTTTTGGCTAAAGAAAGTACCTCTCCTTGAGTTAGTCCTTTTCTCATTCTTGTCCCTCCACCGGCAGCGCCACCACGTAAACTATTGATGACGACCCATCCTTTAGCTTCTGTTTCCGAGTCGTGCCAGTGAAAAACTATTTCAGCTGGACGCTCCTCAAAGGCGCGTAGTTGTTCTTTCATGTCTTCTTTTATTCTAGGCTGTTAAAGGTAAGATCTAAGGGTTGAATATACACCCTGAACTGTGGTCAATTATACTCCCAGTCGTATGACCTAGGACATTATTTTCTCCACGTATTCGTTTATAGGCTAAAAGTGCGAAAATGATAGCTTCCTTAGCGTCAACCATGGTCTTACTAGGAAGTACACATTGAACACCAGCATACTCTAGTCGTTCTATTAGATATTTATTTAATGCTCCACCACCGGTGACAAACACCCGCTTATTATGAAGAACGCTGTCTATTTGATGAACCATGTGTTCCACGCAGGTTGCCAAAGCGTCTTTAGGTGAAAGGATATCAAGATGTTGGATAAATTCAGACTCTACCCATTCGGATCCAAGACTTTTAGGTCCCGGTAATTCGTAGTATGCTAAACTATCTAATTCATCTAAAACCCATTGATTGATGGCACCCTCTCTTGCCCATTCACCATTATTATCAAAGTCAGCGTTCAATTCTTGAGCGAATTGATTCAATACAATGTTGGCTGGACAAATGTCAAATGCAGCAGATACACCATCCCTTAATAGTGGTTTTCCGAGGCTCACATTTACGAACCCTCCAATATTAAGTGCAGCCTCATATTCGCCGAAAAGCACCATGTCTCCAAAAGGAACTAACGGCGCGCCTTGACCTCCTAGTAGAATATCTTGTATTCTAAAATTAGCAACTACAGGAATACCGGTCCTGGTAGAAATAAAAGGCATGCATCCGGCTTGATAGGTCCATTTTCGCTCTGGTTGGTGAAATATTGTTTGACCATGGGTTCCGATCAAATCTATATGATGAGGAGAATCTTGTGCCGTTGTTTTTATGCACTCAATGCTCCATTCCGCAAACGCAATGTCCACGGCTGGAAGAAGATCAGGACTTGAAAACGCCTTTTTTACCAATTCTAACAGCTCCTTAGGGTACTGGAAATGACGATATTCCAGAAGCTCCCACAGTACTTGATCCCCTTCTGAAAAGCTCACTAACGCGGCATCCATACCATCTAAAGAGGTACCACTCATTAATCCTAAAACATTGCTCGTTCCATTGTACATTTGCATGACCAATTATAAACAGAATTTTCGATGAACTTCAACCTATCAGAAGAGCATTTAATGATTCGCGATGCGGCTCGTGATTTTGCCCAAACAGAACTCCTTCCTGGAGTGATTGAACGCGATGATAAACAGCAATTTCCCCACGACCAAATCAAGAAACTTGGAGCGTTAGGCTTTATGGGTATGATGGTCAATCCAGCTTATGGCGGATCAGGCATGGATACCATGTCATATGTTCTTGCCATGGAAGAACTTTCAAAAATTGATGCATCTGCATCCGTTGTGATGAGTGTCAATAACAGCCTTGTATGTTGGGGCTTGGACACCTTTGGGAATGAAGCTCAAAAGACCAAGTATTTAACCAAACTGGCATCTGGTGAGCAGATCGGCGCATTCTGTTTAAGTGAGCCCGAAGCGGGTTCAGATGCGACTTCGCAGAGTACAACTGCCATTGATATGGGAGATCATTACCTGTTGAATGGAACGAAAAATTGGATTACAAACGGCGGTACTTGCGAAATTGCTCTTGTTATAGCCCAGACCAATAGAGAAAAAGGCCACAGAGGTATTAACGTGCTTATCGTTGAAAAAGGCATGGATGGCTTTATAGTCGGTAAAAAAGAAGATAAGCTTGGGATTCGTGGATCGGATACACACACCTTATTGTTTAACGATGTGAAGGTTCCTAAGGAAAACAGAATAGGCGAAGATGGATTTGGATTCAAATTCGCTATGAAAACCTTGAGCGGAGGCCGCATTGGCATCGCAGCACAGGCCCTTGGAATAGCACAGGGAGCATTGGATTTAGCGCTGGCGTATTCAAAAGAGCGCACCACCTTTGGAAAGCCAATTCATGAACATCAAGCGATTGCCTTTAAATTGGCAGATATGGAGATGAAAGTAGAGCAAGCACGTATGTTGGTATACAAAGCTGCTTGGCTTAAGGACGAGGGTAAAAACTATGACAAAGAAAGTGCTATGGCAAAGCTTGGTGCTTCAGAAGCTGCCATGTGGGTAGCCACAGAAGCGGTTCAAGTGCATGGCGGATACGGTTTCGTAAAGGAGTACCATGTAGAGCGCCTTATGCGAGATGCAAAAATTACTCAGATTTATGAAGGAACCTCAGAAATTCAGCGTATCGTCATCTCTCGTGATATGATCAAAAACAGTTAAATATTAGAGATGGGGCAGGAGTCGTTCTAGAGCGATTCCCCTTGATCCTTTTAATAAAATTGAGGCGTCCCTTGGGGCGCCTTTTTTTTGCCAGAAATCGATCAGATGCTTTGTGGTCTTGAATTTAAGTCCCTCAAAATCGCAATCATAGAAATGTTCTCCAATGAGAATACAATTCTGGGCCATATCGAGACTAATCACTTCTCTAACAATTGCTTCATGCTCAACTTTAGAGGCTTTACCGAGCTCATACATATCTCCTAAGATCATGAGTCCACTGGTATGCCATTTGCCAAAATTTTGAATCGACAAGCTCATGCTTGTTGGGTTTGCATTATAAGCATCCATTAAAACGGCGTTGTACTGCGTTTTTCGCCATTCGACTCTATTCATTAAAGGAACATAGGCTTCTAAGGCTGTTTTAATATCCTTTAAAGGCACATCGAAGTGCAAGCCTAATGTGGCGGCAGCTGCCAAATTTGATTCGTTAAAATGGCCACTAAGTTGACTTTTTATGGAGGTGGAGTTACCTTTGGTTTCGAGTTGAATTGAGGCAAATTCATTGTCAGAAGTGCTTTTCCATGTAACCCCTCCTTTTGAATGACCAAAACCGAAACGATTATGGTCTTTAGTCTTTTCTGATTGTAAGGAGTCGTCAAAGTTAACCATGACTTGCGTTTGATGCTCAAAGGCAAAGTCGTATAGCTCAGATTTACCTTTGATAATCCCTTCGAGGCCTCCAAACCCTTCCATGTGAGCCTTTCCATAATTAGTGATATACCCAATGGTTGGTTGAGATATGCTCGCGAGTAAGGCGATTTCCAGTTGATGATTAGCTCCCATTTCTATGATGGCTATCTCAGTGTCTTTGGACATGGACAGTATGGTCAAGGGAACCCCCACGTGGTTATTTAAATTCCCGAAAGTTGCATGCGTTTTATATTTCGTACTCAGTACGGCGTGCATCAATTCTTTATTCGTGGTTTTACCATTGCTTCCGGTAAGACCAAATACAGGGATATTCAAGTGATTTCGCCACGACTTTGCACAAGATTGAAGCGCTTCCAAGACATCAGAAACTTGGATGATTCTGATGTCTTGATCCATAGTTTCATCAACAACAGCATAACGAGCTCCTTGGGTAAGGGCTTCTAGGGCAAAATCATTGCCATTAAAATTCGTTCCTTTTAGGGCGAAAAAAACTGAACCTGGAATGATATTTCTAGTATCAGTAGTGACCATACCACACTCTAGAAACGCAGCAAATGGAGTCATAGTTAATGAATAGATTCTAGTGAATTTAGGGCATAAAAAAGCCCCGCGGAAGCGGGGCTTGATATTTTTTGAACTTACGCATCAATTACATTTGGTAACGCTTGAAATTATGGCGTTTTACCTTTGATGGTCGTTTGCTTCTACTGCTGTTTTCATTTTGAAATCCTACACGATCCATAGCACAACGGAAACCTATGTAGTCTTTACTTTGGTCTTCCTCTAGGTAACGTCTAGTACCTGGACTTAACCAGTAAGCTCTATCTTTCCAACTTCCACCTTTGTATACGCGTGTTGTATTGCCTATCAAGGTTTTGTTACCATAGTCATACATTGGAGCTTCACCTTCTGTGGTGGGGTTGGAGTAGTCTTTCGAACTTTCGGTATCTCCATCCAAGTAATCTCTATAATCTGACTTGCTATAGTTGCGTCTCGTTACAGTTTCTTCTACGGTTACATCGCGCGTTGGAAGTTGACCTGGCAAGCGAACAATAACGGTGTCACCATTTCTAACTTCTTTTTGCGGATCCTGTAATACCTCAAGTGAACCTATGTCTTGGTAATTCTTATCGTAGTGTTTGAATTCGTTTCCACGGAAGGCACGGAAATCAGTGACGTCAGAAGATGTAACAGGACGATAGACATCCATTACCCATTCCGCAACGTTCCCCGCCATATCATAAAGACCAAAGTCATTCGGTGGGTAAAAGCGCACTTGCATGGTAACATCAGCTTGGTCATTTAACCATCCTGAGGTTCCCATGTTATCTCCTCTACCTCTTTTGTAGTTGGCAAGAATATCGCCTCTGTCCTGCTTGGAAGAATTGCGCGTTGCGTTTCCATTCCAAGTGTATTTGTTTTTATCAACAACACGGTTGTACATACGCTTTCCACCGTCAGCATAAGCGGCGTATTCCCATTCAGCTTCAGTAGGTAAGCGATACTTTGGTAGAACTACTCCATCTTCTATGCGAGCTGGACGTCCTTCTTTACCGTAAATACTTGTAGGATTAAGATCCTTCAGTCCTTTCTTGTTTTGTTGAACGTATTCACCTTGCTTGTACAGGTATACCTCTGTATTGAAGTGGTCTGCATCCATTTGATCTGGCATTTCTCTCAAAATCCCTTTTTCTATAAGAATGGACTCATTCACGCGATCCGTTCTCCATGAACAAAATCTTTGGGCTTGAAGCCAGTTCACACCTACTACTGGATAATAGTTATAGGCAGGATGTCGTAGGTAATTCTCTACGAAATTATCGTTGTAGGCTAATTTATCTCTCCATACTAAGGTATCAGGCAAGGCTGACTTATATATTTCAGGATAGTAATCGTAGTCATATACACGACGTAACCAGTACAGATATTCTCTGTAGTCTACGTTTGTAACCTCGTTTTCGTCCATGTAGAATGAACTCACAGTAACACGACGTGGAATGTTATTCCAGTCTTTTACGGCATCTTCTTCTACTTGGCCCATCATAAAAGTACCACCTTCTACGAAAACTAGACCTGGACCAGTTTCCTGACCTTTGTAGCTAAGGTTCGATTGGAACCCGCCATTTTTCTTATTGTTAATAGCCCAGCCAGTGGTATTAGATTCAGTACCAGCACAACTGGCTAATAAGGCCGCTGCAAATGTTGCAATCGAAAATTGAATGAACTTATTCATGAACTAACGTTATTTCGTAATTAGAATTTTGGACACTTAAGAGGCTTCAGTTTACTTGATCTTGTTCTACAAGGAAACTTGTAACCAAGGCTTACTTCATGAGACCCCCCGAGCGTATTGGTCAAGTCACTTATGGTATAATCATAACTGTACCCGAACGTCCATGGTAAATCAGGTGGAGTAATTCCGAGGATGAAAATAATCGCATCAGGATTGAAAGAACCTTGACGCAATGCCAATCCACCAGCTAACGGACCTCTTGCAAAGCTCACTCCAGCGGTTAACTGAGAAGCGGAACCTTGTTGTTGGTATACAACGTTGGGTACGATATAAGATTGTAAACTGTTGTGTAATCTTTTTCTGCCGATCGGAATATTTGCTCCAGCATGTGCAGTCAATTTCAATGGAAGTCGACTTTGGCTTAAGAACGCCTCATTTGGCTCCGTTAAGTGGTGCCCCACGACACCGATATACCAGCGGTCTGTAAACCCTAGCATTCCAAAACTAAGGTCCAGATGGTTGTTGAAGTTATTTCCCGGTGCTACTTCATTAGTAGGCAGTACAAATCCGTAAAATGGATCGATCATATCAGGAAAAGTGAACTGACCCCAATCTAAACTCCTCTGACGGAAAGTAGCTTGAAAGCCACTCAACAAGTTAAAATTCCTGTTGACCTCAAGATGATAACTATAAATAGCACTTACCTCGGTGAGATTTAGTGCTCCATTACCAGCGTCATCTTTAAGTGCCATGATGGCTACTCCACCGTTCAACTTGTCCACATATTGATCATATGAGGCAGAATAAGTTTGATAAACACCCAGTTCAGGATATTGATTTCTATAGTTAGAGTGCACCGTAGGACATCTTTCCAAGCCTGCAAAGGCTGGATTTAGATAAATAGGGTTCGCGTAATACTGACTAAAATGAGCATCTTGTGCAACACCTAAGGTGCTGAAAGTCAATCCAATCAATAGCGATAACGTGCGCTTTTTCAATGCATTCATTGATTTACATGTGTTTTCAAGCAACAAGTATAAGGAAAAAAAGTACGATTGTTGCCTCAATTCTCGTTGTGTTTAAACGTTTATACATCATGTTTTGTTATCAAAGTAGTATAAATTTGTCCTCATGAAGAACTACGTTACGTTGTGCTTACTTCTACTTTCCTCCATTGTCCAAGCACAAATGGATTGGGGGGCAGGCGAATACGCCTTGTATTCAACCTCGAAATCAGGGATGCATCAATTAACGGGTTCTGAATTGATGGCCAAGGGAATTCTTAACGCTGGCGACTCACTTTCTAGATTGGTAGTATGGAACCAAACGGATGGAGCGCTTTCCAATATTAATTCTACTACCACGTCTTCAGTTTCTCTAGTCAACCTTAAAATAATTGATTCTGATGAGCTACTCGATGAGAACTCAAAGATTCTTTTTTATATAAATACACCTTTTGAAATCGAGTTACTGGACAGTACGTATTCGTATCAGAGTCATCCATATTCGGAACGGGAATACTTCATGGTAACTGCTACTGGTGCTAATTTGTATGACAATAAAATGTCATCATTTCTTTATCAAGGCCAGCCTGCAACCCGAGATATTAGTGAATCAGCGCAAATCTGGGTATACGATACCGCTGTTGTTAACTTAGTGAGTACTGGAAGAAGATGGTTTGGTGATTTGTATGACTTTACCACGGTAAGGACTTACACACTGCCGTTTATGCCTAAAACAGGCACTCCATTAGAAATAGAAGTTTCAGCTGTAGCTCGAGCATCGACGTCAAACACATCATTATCTATCGTTGGAGCTGGGTCCATAGTATTCCCTGCTGTGGGTACTTCATCAGTATCCCATTATGTCACGGAAAAGACACTTAAATCCTCGTTGCTCCAGAGCAGCGCAACGCCACAGGTGAGTCTATCTTACGAAAAAGCTGGCAATGCCAGTGCAGCGATGTGGCTTGATAAGATCATTGTTAATTACAGGACCAGTAATCAATACCATTCTAGTGATCAAGCTCAAAAGCGATTTCAAAATTTTGCACGTGGCTCAGGCAGTGTATCCTTAATAAAGGTATCCTACTCAGACAACCAACCGCTTGTTTTTGAAATAACGGATAAAAAGGAGGTCACAGAAATATCTTCGATCAATTCAACTGGAATGGTCTCTTGGGAGTCGTCAGAAGACGTCAATCGTGAATATGTCCTCTGTGTGGCGGATGACGCGTATTTGCCCAAATTTGAGGGCATATCTGCATTAAATCAAATGCCATACTACAGCGGTATCGTGAATTTAATCATCGCACCGGATTCTCTCATGTCACAAGCGAATCGCTTGGCCAATATTCACGCTGTTTCAGGACTACAGACTAAGGCGATTAGTTTGGAGAATATTTACGCGTTAATAAACTGTGGCACTCCTGATATAGCTGCAATGCGAAGGTTTCTATTTGAATTGAAATCAACGTATGCCCAAGATTTGAGGTACTTAACCCTTTTTGGTGATGCCTCTTTCGATTACAAGGACAAGTTGCCAAATAGGTCCAACCTTGTTCCAACCTTTGAAAGTTATGGCAGTTTCAGCTTGTATTCCTCGTATATAACTGATGATTATTTTGGCTATCTAGATGAAGGCGAGGGAATTAATTGGTTCTCCGAAAATCTTGATCTTGGGATTGGTAGAATTCCTGTTAAATCGATAACTGAAGCCACTCAAATGGTGGATAAAATTGATCGCTATCTGTTTGATCAAAACAGACTTGGCCCATGGAGAAGTAAAGCGATTCTTGTTGCAGATGATGCAGATCACGCGTGGGAAAAGGAGTTTGCCGTGGTACAAGATGCGTTGGCGAAAAGACTAGACACAACCCGTCCAGAATTAAGTTTAATCAAGATTTATGCGGACTCCTATCAGCAAGAGGCAAAGCCTGGCTCTCAACGATACCCGACCGCTAGAGAAAAATTGTTTAGAGAGGTCGATGAAGGGGCACTATTAGTTTCCTATATCGGACATGGAGGTGAAGTGGGATGGGCGACTGAGCGTATTCTACAATTGGAAGATATCCAGAATTGGACCAATTCCATTAATATGCCCGTGTTTACAACGATTACCTGCGAATTCACTCGTTTTGATGATCCCAATCGTGTGAGCGCTGGTGAGCAATTATTACTGAATCCAATAGGCGGTGCAATAGCACTGTTCTCTACAACCAGGAGTGTATTTGCAACGAACAGTACTTACGATATAAATAGGTTACTCAATCAACAAATGATGTCCCTGGAAAGTCCAAGATTGGGTGACGTCATAAGAACGACCAAGAACAACAACATTAGTGGAGATAAAATCAAGTTTTCACTCATAGGAGATCCTGCACTACCTCTTGCTCGTCCGGAGTTATCGGTTGTAATGGACAGCATCAATGGACAGCATTGGACGGAGTTTAACGACACACTAAACGCACTATCATGGGTCAATGTCCAGGGGCACATTTCAGGGACGGTGAGTCCTGGTCTGATCAATGATTTTAACGGAAATGTTTGGCTAAACTTTTATGATAAGTCACAACCTCAATCGACTAAAGTTAATGATGCTTCAGGCACTGCATTTAATTTCTCCACCCAAACCAATGCTATTTTCAGAGGAATCGCCTCTGTTAAAAATGGCTCATTCGAACTAACGTTCAGGATTCCTTTAGACATTAACTTAAGTGTTGGGTCACCAAAAGTATCTTCCTACGCATCCGATGCGAACCGAGATGCCTGGGGGGGAGATGCAAGCCTGCTTATTGGTGGAATATATGACGGCATAGTAACAGACAATGAAGGTCCAGAAGTAAGGCTATTTATCAACGATACCTTATTTGTAAGTGGGTCGGTTTGCGGACCTAACCCCATCGCAATTGGCAAGCTTTCCGATGAAAGTGGAATCAATGCAGTCGGTCTTGGAATAGGCCATAACATTAACTTGACGCTAGACGGTCAGTCGGTTAGTGCGAATGATTTTTATATCAGTGACCTTGACGACTTCACCTCAGGAACTCTTGCGTACCCTTTTTATGACCTAACGGTCGGAGAGCATTTACTAGAGTTAAGGGCATGGGATGTATTGAATCAATGGGGATATGATAGCTTGTCCTTCGTTGTTTTAGACAATAACGAGCCAATTCTCAATCATCTGTTAGCCTATCCCAATCCATTTACATCTGAAGTCCGTTTCCATCTGAACCACAACCAGCAGTCTAAAACTGGTATTCTAGGACTGGATATCGTCAATAACCAAGGTCAGATCATATGGAGTTGGAGTGAACAATTAACCCTACAAGCATCCGAAACTTCCTTGCCTGTTTTTAAAATAAGTGACATTCCCTCGGGGAAACTGACATCAGGATTTTATCATGCTAGAGCTACTTGGAAAAGAAATGAGGACGGAAAATCTACCTCAATACAAGAAAAGCTCATATTTATACGTTAAACTTGCGCTGTGACTAGCGAAACACCTATGAAAAAATTAACACTCCTTATTCTGACTGTAGTTTTTACACTACCAACAATGGCTCAGGATAATTTAAAATATAACGTTGTTACTACAGCGGTTCCGATTCTCTTAGTCTCGCCAGATTCACGTGCTGGGGCTATGGGAGATGTAGGAGTTGCGACAACACCTGACGGTAATTCCAGTGCTTGGAACCCTGCTAAATTGGCTTTTCTAGAAAATAAGGAAGCGAGTATGGCATTGTCCTACACTCCATGGATGTCGCGTTTAGTTCCTGATATTGACCTTGCTTACGTGAACTACACGAAAGCTTTAAGCGACCGTCAAGGAATATCAACTTCATTACGTTATTTCTCATTAGGAGAAATCAACTTTACGGATGAAGGAGGAAATAGCTTAGGCACATTCAATCCATATGAGTTCTATTTAGACGTAGCCTATGCGTTAAAGTTGAGTGACCATTGGAGCGCAGGAACGGCCCTAAGATGGATTTATTCCGACATTGCTCAAGGGCAGGTTGTTCAGGGATTGCAGACTAAGCCAGGGCAAAGTGGAGCAGCGGATCTCGGCTTTTATTATCAAGGCGACTACGCAAACATAAAGAATGGCCGCCGCCAAGCATTTAGCGCAGGGATCGCTATGACTAACCTTGGTGCGAAGATCGCTTATTCGGAGAGTGGAAATTCTGATTTCCTCCCTACCAACCTTCGTCTAGGAGGTGGATATCACTTGGAAATAGATGATTATAATAAGTTGTCGGTATACCTAGACATCAACAGATTGCTAGTGCCTACACCTCCTGTTTTAGGAACCAATGGTGAAATAATAGCAGGTATAGATTCGGATAACATTACCCCGCTAATGGGCGTTGTTGAGAGTTTTAACACGGGCTCAAAACCTGGTGGTTTTTCGGAGTTGCTTCAGGAAAATATTTACAATTTTGGAGCGGAATACATGTATAATGACTTTCTTTTTGCTAGAACGGGATTTTTAAATGAGCATAAATTAAAGGGTAATCGTCAATACATCACGCTCGGTTTCGGTTTGGTTTACAATGTATTTACAATAGATATGGCCTATTTAATCCCCGCCAGTCCTACTACACGGTCTCCTTTGGAGAACACATTGAGATTCTCGATGAGGTTTAATATCGACGGATTTCTTGCCCAATAGAACTTTATAGGCAACCTGATCGTTAGACCAAAACTAAATCGTCCATCTTATTTTGCTAGGTGGTGTTTTACGTTATTTTTGTCGCACTAAATACATCTGACAAATGGCTAAAAAGCGCATTACCAAGGTCACTTACTTGAAGTGGTATGAAGACATGTTGTTCTGGAGAAAGTTCGAGGATATGTCTGCTGCACTTTACATTCAGCAAAAAATACGAGGATTTTTGCATTTGTATAATGGACAAGAGGCTATTCTAGCTGGTTCTGCTTTTGCTATGGAGAAAGGAGATAAGATGATCACTGCATATCGCAATCACGTTCAGCCTATGGCATTAGGCGAGGACCCGCGCAGGATTATGGCTGAGCTCATGGGTAAAGTAACTGGTACCTCCAGAGGCAAAGGAGGTTCTATGCATATGTTTTCTCCTAAGCATGGTTTTTGGGGTGGTCACGGTATCGTAGGAGGTCAGATTCCTCTGGGTGCTGGTTTAGCTTTTGCAGATAAATACAACGGAAAAAATAATGTTACCCTCACTTACATGGGTGATGGTGCCATTCGTCAAGGAGCATGGCATGAAGCGGCTAATTTGGCGATGCTTTGGAAAATACCTGTAGTATTCATCGTAGAAAACAATGGATATGCCATGGGTACCTCGGTAGAACGCACTGCAAATCACACGAGTATTCATAAATTAGGAGAAGGCTATGATATGCCTAACCGAGCAGTAGACGGTATGGACCCGATCGCTGTTTACGACGCTGTTCATGAAGCTATGGAGCGCGCTAGAGGTGGTGAAGGCCCAACGCTCTTAGAGATACGCACGTATAGGTACAAAGGACATTCCATGTCTGATCCTCAAAAATATAGATCCAAACAAGAAGTAGCAGAATACCAGGCAAAAGATCCTATCACACTTTGTTTAAACAAAATAAAGGAGAAGAACTGGGCGACTCAAGACGAAATTGACGCAATAAACCAACGAGTAAAAGATTTAGTGAAAGAATGTGTTGATTTTGGCGAAAAGAGTGATTTTCCAGATCCATCAGAAGTTTACTTAGGGGTTTATGCTCAAGAAGACTATCCATTTATCAAAGACTAAAAAGGAATCCATGGCTATAGTTATTAATATGCCGAGATTGTCCGACACCATGACTGACGGTGTAGTGGCAAAATGGCACAAGCAAATAGGGGACAGTGTCAATGAAGGTGATTTACTCGCTGAAATTGAAACAGATAAAGCCACGATGGAATTCGAGGCATTCCCTGGTCAAGAAGGTAAACTTCTTTACATAGGAACCCATGAAGGTGAGGCAGCTCCAGTGGATACCGTTTTAGCCATTTTAGGCGAAGAAGGCGAAGACATTGAAGCGCTTAAATCAGGAAAGACTGAAGAAATAGTAGAGAAAAAGACAGTCCTTACAGACCCAACTCCAACTCCAACAGCTCCAGTAGCAACAGCTCCAGTAGCATCAGCTCCAGTAGCATCAGCTCCATTAGCTGCTACCAGTTCTGTACCAGCTTTGGAGACTGATGACTCAATTAAAGCCTCTCCCTTGGCCAGAAAACTGGCATTAGACAGAGGTGTAGATATTGCGATGGTTCAAGGCTCCGGAGATCATGGAAGAGTTGTGAAACGTGATATTGACTCCTTCAATCCAGCATTCCATAGCTCTCCTCAACCAGGAATGACCCCTCAACAGAGTTTTCCTGCTGGAGTAGAAAATTATACGGACACACCGGTAAGTCAAATGCGGAAGGTTATCGCCAAGCGTTTAAGTGAAAGTAAATTTTCAGCACCTCATTTTTATATCACGATGGATATCAATATGGATAATGCTATTGATTCCAGAAAGGCCATGAATGTTTCAGGTGAGGTTAAAATCAGCTTTAATGATTTGGTGGTTAAATCGTGTGCTCTAGCACTGAAGAAACACCCCGTAGTTAATTCTGCGTGGATGGGAGACTTCATACGCCAAAACGATCATGTCCATATAGGTGTTGCAGTTGCTGTCGAAGACGGTTTGCTAGTACCAGTACTGCGTCATGCTGATCAAATGCCGTTATCTGCAATATCAGCACAAGTCAAAGACTTGGCAGGTAAGGCAAAGAATAAGAAATTACAGCCTTCAGACTGGGAGGGTAATACGTTTACGATCTCCAATCTTGGGATGTTTGGTGTCGAAGAGTTTACGGCTATTGTAAATCCTCCTGATGCTGGTATTTTAGCTGTTGGAGGTATTAAGCAAGTACCCGTCGTCAAAGATGGTGTGGTTGTCCCCGGTAATGTTATGAAGGTTACATTGAGTTGCGACCACAGAGTAATTGATGGAGCATCAGGCGCTGCGTTCCTACAATCTGTAAAAGGCTTCTTAGAGAATCCAGTAACAATGTTGGTATAAACTAATAATTTACTCACGATATTAGACGGCCCAAACGATTAGTTTGGGCCGTTTTTTTATACATATACTATATGGCACATCATAAAGACTCAAAATTTGCATGGATTACCGGCGCTTCAAGAGGCATTGGCTTAGCTACTGCCGAGGAATTTCTATCTAACGGTTGGAATGTCGTTGTGTTGACCCGAAACATTGGCCCCTTAGGTGAACTTCAAACTATTTATCCTGGTCAATTGTCCTTGGTTACATTTGATGTTACTGCTATCGATTCGGCATTGCTTCCTGATTTCCCCGTAGACGTGCTCATTAACAATGCAGGTACCATTGTAAATAAATCATTTCAGGACATCACAAAAAGTGAATTGGAGTATAGCTATCAAGCAAATGTGTTTGGTCCTTTCTTGCTTATTCAGGCGTTAATGAAACGATTTACGGCTAAGGCTCACATTATAAATATTAGCTCGATAGGTGGGGTGCAGGGTTCGGTCAAGTTTCCAGGACTATCCGCTTACAGCTCTTCGAAGGGATCACTTGCCATTTTGACAGAATGTTTGCAGTGCGAATTCCACGAAACCGAATGGTCTTTTAACTGCCTTGCGCTAGGTGCTGTTCAGACAGAAATGCTTGAAACCGCCTTTCCTGGGTATAAAGCTAAACTTACTTCTAAAGACTTGAGCCCTTACATTTTCAACTTTGCGACCACTGCGCATGGGGTTATGAGGGGTAAAGTGATTCCTGTGTCATTGTCAACACCTTGATTATCAATAGGGAGAAAGAAACTCAAAAAAAAAGAATGTACCACTCATTGAAATTGATAAAAAGCTAATTACATTTGCACCCGCTTTGAGAGAAGCACGCTCTTTTATTTGACGGCAAAAACAGGAGATAAAATTTAAAAGTTGTTTGTTGGAGTTACGTTTTTAGTACGTACATTTGCCGTCCCAATCGAGAGATAGGAAACAAAGAAAAGTTC
>TARA_B110001452_G_scaffold25375_1_pt1 | contig 14662 bp, 17 predicted proteins | sample TARA_B110001452 | Tara Oceans TARA_B110001452 (sample SAMEA4396971) | marine metagenome | biome: Polar Biome; feature: [DCM] deep chlorophyll maximum layer (ENVO:01000326); material: water (ENVO:00002006), including particulate matter (ENVO:01000060) such as... | depth 25 m
AGGACATTGGCAAATTCTCCTTTGCCAGAACCAGGCATTCCGCACACTGCTACGACTCTTGCCATGCTTACTGGGCGTAAGCGAATGCACATCAAGATACCTCCATCTTCAAGGCGTTGGATACGATTCAGTTCGAAAACTCTGCTCGGCCCCATCGTCGGTCCATGAGTTTCCACAACAAAGCGGAAGCTAAGATCAATCCAATGGATATTGCAATCATGCCTTTGTAGCCTCGTTCGACCATACTCTGGTCATACATTGCAGCGGTTGCAGCAAGTCCGCCCTCCGAGGTACGTTCCCACCAATTACCATACAGGGATACATCACCTTGAGTAAATGAAAGGAGGAATAAGAGGAGCAATGGAATCACGGTGCCAATCCAAAACCAAATCATAATTGATGCATCGAAAATCGCTTTATTTGGCCGCAAACCCATCAAGAAAGCAGTGAGTGCAACGATGTAAATCGAATTCGCAAACATGACGATAATACTGGTTGGTAACGCTCCCCACTCATCGAGTCGCCAAGCCATGAGGACAATGAAAATCAAAGAAATCCATGAAGTGGCAAGGAAATACACAACGACTTTCGCTCGTATGAGTTGTGGAACCCCAAGGGGCAATCCATTCATGAATTCAGGAGAATCTAAAATCGTTAACCATGAGTAGAAATTGAAACCAAAGAATCCAAGAAACGGTGCATATGAAAGCAAATTAATTGGTATGGGTGCTTCCGCGAAATCTACGAGCCATGCCATTCCGAGAAGCACTAAAAGAGGAATAGCGTATGACACAGTCATCTTTTTTATTGATCCGGAGCGAATCAAATCGACAAACTCTTTGGCCACAATTAATCGAATTTCACCTTTACCAAGGAAACCTAAACGGTTGTAAATGGGCGTGAGAAGTTCTGCTCGTTCGACAACGGAAACATCAAAATCATCGATGATGAGTGCAGATGAACAAAGTCCAACTGCTAAACTTCCCAACAATGCAAGTACAGCGCCCAGAATGCTCTGTGAATTTTGAACTCCGAGCCCCCAGAGCATTGAACCGACATCGAATTTACCGAGGCCAATAGCGATTCCTAGCGCTACAATAAGCAGGGGCCCAAAGATGGTAAACGGGCGCCCTCTCATCCATAAGGCTGAAGCAAGGAAGGCAAGAGCAAGTCCTTGCGCTAAAGTAATAATCATTGCAATCCATGTCCAAGGCAGGCTCGACCATTCCAGTGGCGTGGAAATGCCTGCAAGTGATTCGAGCAATATTCCAACCGCCATTCCAGCAACGACTGGCGAGAGGATGAGCATGACATAGAAGCACAAATCCTTGATGAAATAAGCAAAATGAGCAACCGAGTTTGGAAGGGGTTGGAGGGCGGGAGCGGCTAAGAGGTAGTTTTTAGTCCCCGATCGATGGACGATAGCATCATGGCCCATGAATGCAAAAGTGCCCATTCCAAGGCTGAACATCAGTAAAGGTAGGTGGAGGGCAAATCGCAATTCTTGCCAGGTAAACGTCTTTGATTCAATATCCGCAACCTGAGCAGATGAATCGCCTACAAGAAATTGTAAACCGATGGTCGTGATGGCAGTTACGAGAGTTAACAAGAGCGGGAATAAAACCATTTGACGTTTCTTAGCGAATTCAAGACTTTTCCGCCCTTCTTCCTTGAACATCACGAGAAAGGTTGTAGAAAAAGCATTCCAGCCACGTAACGGTTCATGCAATTGTTGCTCATGAGCACTGGTCCCCAATGAGTTGCCAGATTCCGGTGCCGGCTGAACATCGGCAACTTCATCCCAATCACGGGAGACTACGCTCACTCCACTCACGTTCACTCCTCCTCGTCATCCTGATTTTTTATGCCTTCATCACTCAATCGCTCAACGTCTTCAATCGAACGCCCTACCAATCGAATAAAGACATCTTCAAGTGTTTCATTCTTGGATTTTTTGAGTCCTTTCACGGTTCCAGCTGCAAGCACTTTGCCGTTGTTAATAATCGCCATCCGGTTACACATCCGTTCAGCCATTTCCAAAACGTGTGAACAAAGGAAAATAGTTCCACCATTTTTAACATGCTCAAGGAGCCAATGTCGGCATTTTCTCTGATAAATCGGGTCGAGGTTCGCAAAGGGTTCGTCGAGAAACAAGAGTTTGGGTTTGTGAATAAAAGCGGCAGCAAGCATTACTTTCTGACGCTGGCCTTTGGACAAATCCTTGCACATCGTGTCTCTTTTTTCTTCCAATCCAAACCATTCAATCCAGTGTTCTACTTGCTCATTAAGATTTTCAACGGTCCTTAATTTGGCTACGAACTCGAGAAACTCAACCGGTGTAAGAAAAGAGGGTGGAGATTCAGACTCGGGAACAATACCAATGTTTGCTTTGACTTTCTGTGGGTCGGATACAGCATTGATTCCAAGTACCTCAATCCGCCCTTTACTTGGACGAAGTTGGCCGGTAAGGAGTTTGATAAAGGTAGATTTACCTGCACCATTTGGGCCAAATACGCCAAAAAACTCACCAGCATGGACCTCGACATTGAGAGGATGTAATGCAATGAAGTCACCGTATTTCTTGGCCATGTCTTCAGCCATTACCAGTGGAGCAAGTGATTCAACCATGTGCATACCACATCATCATGGTCTTTGAGTTCTTGGTTTCTCCATCATGAAAAGTCCAATTTAAGCGGTCGGTGAAATGATGAACTGAAACCTGCTGGGGGTGGTATGGGCGCCCCGCAGACCGATGTACTTTCGATTGAAGAAATCCCCGTTAATGACCAATTGGACTTGGGTTCAGTGGCCCTCGTGACCATTCATCGTCCCGACAAACTGAATGCATTGAATGCTGAAGTTATGGCGAGCCTGAAATCGATGGTCACATGGGTTGAAGCAACCGATTCAGTACGCGTTGTGGTACTTACTGGTGCTCAACCAAATACTCCTCCGGAAGGGAAGCGAGCTAAACCGAATGCCTTTGTTGCAGGTGCGGATATTACCGAATTTGTCGGTAAGCGTAGCGATGATATCCGAACGATGTTCACAGATAATGCGGTTGAAGCCTTGTGGAATTTAACGAAACCAACCATTGCTATGGTTGATGGTTTCGCACTCGGTGGTGGCTGTGAAGTTGCTTGTTCATGCGATCTACGTATCGCCAGCGATCGCTCACGATTTGGTACGCCTGAAATCAACCTTGGGCTGATTCCCGGATACGGTGCAACTCAACGTCTTGTACGCCTTATTGGCTATGGTAAAACGATGGAGATGGTAATGACTGGAGAAATGATTGATGCGAATGAAGCGCATCGTGTTGGCTTAGTCAATCATGTCTGCACTCCAGATGATTTGCGAGAGTATACGCTTGACATGGCTCGTTTAATAGCCAGTAAATCTTCAAACACACTTCGAGTTGGAAAGCAGACGATTCGTTCTGCGCTTGATGTTGGATTGACTGAAGGAGTTGCAATTGAAGCAGAAGCCTTTGCAAGTCTGTTCGACTCTGAAGACAAAGACATCGGTGTCGAGGCTTTCCTAAGCCGAGAGACACCTCAATGGAAGCACAAATGAATATGGCTTACGCCTTCTGGTGTTTGAGCGAATAGGTGGAATATTTCCCTCCACCGTGGGGCATGTACAGGCTACTCTTCACCGGCTACGGTAACCATTCTCACGTGCAAAGTCGCGAAAGTGTGCCATATGGACAGCGTTCGCTCTGACAAAGCGGCGAGGCATAACGCCTTCCCAACGACCGAGGAGACCGTTCCAAACGCGGTCACATACAGTCGCTTGTAAAATCTTGAGCAAGCGTTGGTTGGTTGCCGTCTTAGCGGCTTCTGTCGGGCAGCAAGGCCCTTCGCTACGGTTCTCGTCTTGCTTGGCGCGTTGCTCCAACTTCTCAGCAACCCATGCAAGGCGAACCTTTTCAGCTTCAGGGTTATTAGCAATAGGGTTTGCTTTACCAGTTCTTCGGGCGCCAGTTGGGCGTCCAGTGCGTCGATCCTTACCGTTATGGAACGGCTTAATGTTACGGTTAGTTCTCATGATTTTTATCTCCAGATATGTCTATGGCGTTGCCAAAACTTCGCCATTGCATAATGCTTATCTGGATATTTAGTTCATCATGAGTTCTCCTTTTCGAATGTGATTGTCGGCAGTTGCTTCGGATGTGGTGTCACTTCTGCCTACAACTTAACATGGTGTCGACTCTATATAAAAGCGCCAAAGGATAGCCCTAAGAAGGGTCTTTTTACTTTCAAAAACCGATGACTATTTTCCAGGCAATTGCAAAAATAGCAACATCTGCAAAAGCATGTGCTATCCACGCAATCCAAATGCTTCGATATTCGAGATACAACCATGAAAAGACTGTTCCACCGATGAAGACTCCTATTGAAGCAATGATTGCACCGAGCGGATCGAGAAAGAAGATGAGTGCAATACTGTGGTGCAGCGTGAATACTGCTGAAGAAAGAAATGATGAGCGCCATTTCCCTTCAACAAATTGCTCGATTTTAGAAGTAATAAACCATCGAAATACGTATTCCTCCAGTACAGAATTTATGAACACCCAAAACACAATCGCTGCGGCAAATTTCCACGGAACAGTCAAGCCAACTGGGTCGAGAATTGCCTTCAGGGCATCAGGCTGTAGCATCTTTTCTCCAAGAACAAAATAAGCAAGCCATACAACAAGCATCATTCCAATCCCGAGAATGAAAGCCATGCTCCATCCACCCTTTTCAACAGGGGAGAACGAAATCTTCTGTTTTTCTATACGCAAATGCCAAAATGCAGGTAAACCGAAAATCCATATTTTGATGACTATAAAAACGACCACAGCGAAAGCCCCTGCTTTGAGGGCAAATCCTGTTATGACTGAGATACTCGGTGCAATAGCAACCAAGAAGAGTCCTAACAGTGCAACCTTTCGTTTCCGAAGGAGGACTTTTGAATTCTCAAGGGGGTCTTCGGTCATTTGACTCAAACCACACTTACTGCAACCCATCTTCAATGTTGACACGAATCTTTGTGTCAATTTCCGATTTCATCTTTCATTTGGGCCAAAGCCAAGCTTGCACTTGGAAGGGGAAGTGGTAGTGCCATCGGTGCTCCATCGAGGCCAAGAAGCGGTGGCAGTGGACTTCCATCAGGTCCAATCAACGGTGCAGGTTCCTCTCTGCCTTGCACTTTTTCAAAGCCATCATCGAGAGCCGTTCGAAGTTTCAACACTCGAGTCTCATCGATTCGAATAAATGTGGCTCCGTAAATATGTCCGGATTCAGGATGCTCAGGTGTCACTAAAACCGATTGACCATGACCTGGTGTTTGTAGCAGTGCAACCAAATCTTCTCCAGCAGTTTGTTCTTCCCACATACGTGCAGTTGATGCGCGAATATCTGCTAGTTGTCCTCTACGTCGCAATTCGATTTTTTGTCGAATTTCATCATGCTTTATTCTTCTTTTAAGAATCGCCGATTCAATATCTGCATTTTCTACAGAGTCCGGGCTCATTTCAACTACAAATTCGTCGGCAACATGGACTTCATCCATCTCAAGTGTGACTTCGACTATTTCTTCATCGTGAATTACGGTATCGATGGTCATGGCGGCGAGGCTTTCTTCTCTTTTTGATTCAGCCGCTTGTATTTTAGCAAGTTTTCGTTCTCGCAAGGTTGCTCCATCAAGTTCGCCTTCAGTGACTGGCAGTGGGATTTCGAATTCATTCTCAAGTTCACTTTCTTCTGCTTCAACAGTTTGCGTGTTTTCTGAAACGGTGCGTTGAGCGCTCGGAGCAGATTTTTTTGATCCCATCATAATCCATGCAAAGGAAAAGACAAGCACGGCTGCGATACAAATCCATTTGAATTCGTCGGTTAGTTCACCAGCTTCTAACAGGTAGAATGCCGCTACAGCGAGGGCACAAAGTCCAGTCACCGATCGTATGAATCCCATGTCCCTCAACTCACTCCAGTTACTATTAACTTATCATGCTGATGGCAACTGACGTAGTAAGTCGTTTAATGCTCTACTACGATGGCTGTAGGCCTGTTTTTCTTCGATTGAAATTGCTCCAAAGGTTTTGCCATGTGTGCTTTTATCTCCGTATTCGCCTGGTGGGAGAGATTCTCCAAATGAATCGAGATCGTTAGGAGTAAATACCGGGTCAAAACCAAATCCTTCTTCCTCACAACTTTCCAAAGCAATCCATCCGGGGCACCTCCCATTTCCATAGAGTATTTTACCGTTCATCCATATTGCAGCAACCGCTTGAAATTCTGCCGAGCGCAATTGAGCACACTGAATCGTATCTTGGCTTTGGAGGTGATCAAGTAATCGAAGAATACCATTGTAGCCTATTGTTTCCAATGCGTAAGCGGAGTATACTCCTGGGAAACCGTTGAGAGCATCAATGAACAGTCCAGCATCTTCAACCAAAACCATATCTTCGGATTGTTCACCATTCGGTAGGTGCGATAATGCTTGAGCAATTTTCGATTGTGCGACCTCTTCGAGCGTATCCGCTTGTGGTTCAACAATGGTGCCAGAATCAACGATAAGTTGGCGAACAGTATAGCCTAAAGGTTGCAGATGATGTGTGGCTTCTTTGAGTTTACCAGCATTACCTGTAAGGAACCAAATTGTTCGCGTCATGGCTCTGCTATGGCTTTTGTATATTGAGTTCTACGGAGGAAATCGCTCATATCGTATTTATTTGAAGCGAGCCTTCAAAGGCCAACCTCCTGAGCCGTTGGTATGTTACAACAAATTGGCATTGTCGCTCTCGGGGGGGCTCTTGGTGCCGCACTCCGGTATGTGGTGAGTGAATGGGTCTCGGTTGATTCATTTCCTTACGCCACTTTGTCGATCAACCTCGTTGGTTCTTTCCTCTTGGGCGTCATGGCAGTAGGTTTAGCTCAGAATCTTCTTTCAGCAAATATGGCATTGTTACTGGGTACAGGAGTCCTCGGTGCTTTTACGACCATGTCTACCTTTTCTGTAGAAACGGTTCAGATGTTTGAGCAAGGTCACGGAAGTTCAGCCATCGTATATGTGTTCATCACAATGGCATTTGGTCCGCTTCTTGCTTTGCTTGGATGGAAACTTGGTCAATCTATTTTTGTGTAAAGACATGGATTTATGTAGGGCTTGCTGCTTGCTTCTCTTCAAGGACAACAGAATGAAAAGTTTCGTTAGCCCTAAGAGTTGAAAATATGAAAGTACATAATTTAATCCAAACTTTGAATGAAGCCCTCGGATGGGAATTGAGAGCGACCAACATGTACGCTCATTATGCTGCGAATATACGTGGAATACATCGCCTTCAACTTGCACCTATGTTTACGGAAGAAGCCACAGAATCTACAATGCATGGAGATATCGTTCGAAAAGCAATTGTCAAACTCGGAGGTATTCCGGTCACAGAAAGAAACGCCCATGAAATTATTCACACGACTCAGTATGAAGAAATGTTAGTTCATTCTCTCGAAACCGAAACGCAAGCAGCTGCTGTGTATGCCGATATAATGGTCGAAATCGAATCACTAGGCGACCAAGAAATGTATGACGCCATTGAGCAAATTTATCTTGCCGAACTCCGGAGTCTCGAAGAATTACGGCTCCTCATGGATTAATTACCCGTGGTATCGAACACGTGAACGAACATCTTCCAGCCGCTTCAGAACTTGCTGTGAGGTCGGGACGGCGCCACCAGATTGTTCAGGTGGTGAACCGAGTCGCTCTTCTTCAGAAGCATAGCCTTCGAGTAACGTGTCGATTGCTCCTTCATGTTCTGGATGTGAGGCGCCAAGAATTTCATCAATCACATGCAGGTCGATTCCAAAACGTTCAATCTCGTAATCGATTGTAGCGAGTCCAAAATCGATCAACGAGGGATTGGCATTTTCATCGACAAGAATATTGTTGGTCGAGAGGTCACCGTGAGTGATGGCTTCTCGGTGAAGTCGGCGAATCAAAGCACCAGTATTTCGTAAAGTCATGTCGATGAAATCGTGCGAATATTCATCGCTTCGTAATATTTCAATCAAAGGCAGTCCAGGCATTCGTTCAAGGATTATTCGACCCGATTCAGGGTCGAGGTCCCAAACTGCGGGAACATTTACTCCTCGTCGTTTGAGCCGGATAAGAAGACGAGACTCACTCATCATTCTTCGATAACCAAGACGAATGTCAAGGTCTGGATGACGCCATTTGCGGGGGCGACGGAGTTTGCGTACAGCGTCGAGACCCATCCATGTACCCGCCCATACTTCTGCTTCGGCACCAAGGTGTAAACGCTCGGTCGGGACAAAGGCCATGGAGGGCGCTTTTGTTCCCCATTTATCAACACTTCAGCAAAGGTTTGCTTCAAAAGGGAGGACTTTGTGCCAGTGTTGAACAAGATGACCGTATCTCTGCCAATGTGTTCCGTGGATTTCATGGATACCACCCTCTCTCCAGAAGAGCAAGCAATTGCTGAGAGAATCGATGAATTACGCGAGCAACTCGGTGATGAGTTACTTATTCTTGGCCACCATTACCAACGTGATAGTATCGTCATGCATGCAGATTTCCTCGGAGATTCATTCATGTTAAGCCAAAAGGCGGCTGAATCAAAGGCAAAGTACATCGTTTTCTGCGGGGTACATTTCATGGCTGAATCGGCAGATATTCTCACCACAGATGAGCAAATTGTCGTGCTCCCCAACCTGCGAGCAGGATGCTCAATGGCTGATATGGCTACACTCGTCGATGTTGAATCTGCATGGGATGAACTCTTACTCGAAGCAGGTCTTGAGGACCCGATCCATCGTGAAGACACGACCGCATTAGCGTCGCCTGATGATCGATTCTTGGTACCAGTCACTTACATGAACAGCAGTGCTGACTTGAAAGACTTCGTTGGCCGACATGGAGGAATTGTCTGTACCTCAAGTAATGCGCAGGGCGTTCTTAATTGGGCGTTTGAACGAGCTGGTAAAAACGGTGCTGTCTTGTTTTTCCCCGACCAACACCTTGGACGAAACACAGGTCATGCCATGGGGATTCCACTCGATTTAATGCCGACATGGACTCCTGGTATCGGTGCTATGGGTGAACTCAAAGGAAGTCGAATCATTCTTTGGCACGGCTTCTGTTCAGTTCATAAGCGATTCACAAAGCCTCTGATTGATGATTTCCGTCTTCGCTATCCCGATGGAATCGTTGTTGTCCATCCTGAATGCCCGATTGAAACTGTGGATGCGAGTGATGCCAATGGTTCCACTCAATTTATTCGCGACTTTGTCGCAAAACAAGCACCTGGTGCTGAGATTGCGATTGGAACTGAAATCAATATGGTTGCCCGTTTGGCTGAACAACATCCTGACAAACACATCGAATGTCTTGACACTGAAATATGTCCTTGTTCAACAATGTATATGATTCATCCAGCGTATTTAATGGATGTTCTTGAACGAATTGTTGATGGCGAAAAGCCGAATCAAATTCAAGTCCCTCCATCGATTCAAGAAGGTTCGTTATGGGCACTTGAGCGAATGTTGAGCGTCAAAAAGTGACTACTCTTCTTCGAACTTTTTGATGGTTTGCCGTGATTCGGATTGACGTTGTACAATATGCGTGAACACCAACAACACACCAATTATAATTCCAATTTGTAAAATTACGTTGGAATAAGGTGTGATTTCAGGAACCCACGAATGAATGTGAATGGTTACTTCTCCGTCCGCTGATTGCTCGAAATAAACCAAATGATGTTCGAGTACATGCGGACTCCATTGATGCAAGGCGTCAGAAGTCAACAATTGCGTATGGTTATTGGTGAGGTTGACGAATTGAATTTCTCCGTCCATATATTTGTCAATTGGATTTGTTGGGTCCAAGTGGTCACGGACCGACCATGCTAAAATGCCATTTTTCATCGAAGGTCCACTCACCGCATATTTGGCATTACTTGCAAGCCATTGGTGGCCACTGGAACGGTTGTAGACGACCAAGCGTTCGGTTGCAGAAACATTGACAGTCACCGCAATATAATTTTCATCAAATACAAAATCGGTTATTGTCGCATTGGTCATGTCAACAGGCGTTCCCCATGATTCAAGAATTTCATCCTCCTCGGGTGTTGACGAAGCATTGATCTGTTCTATTGTAATTGAGCCAGCAGAGCCAATCCGGGAGAATTGAATACTTGTTGGTTCGTTCTCTAAGACCATTGCAATTTCAAGACCATTCGCTCGAATGAGTTGAATATTTGTGACATTAAAACCAAGTGGTACTCCATCTCCCTGTAGGTCATATGCGCTCAATAGCCCATCCTTTTCGAGTATGATGTACTCAACTTCTTCAGTTCCGGTCAATACGATTTCATCAGGTCTCTCGATGGCAATCGTCAACATTGGTTCATTGGAAGCGGAGATTGAGTTGAGGTTGAACACCGAAACAGTGGTCTGATTGGCTACTGCGAGTTTGGAGCCGGAGAGGGTATAGGGTGAATCGTATTCGATGCTCCCGTTCAAAATCTCCCAATTCATCTCAAGGTTCGCAACATCATGAATCACCATCACAGGTCCAGTTGAGCGATTGTCAATGGTTGCCATCCACCCATCTCCAGTGGCAACATCTTGAGGTGCTTCTATCCCACCAGCAGGCAAAGATTGATGACTTAATTCCCAAGTAATCACCGTAAATAACATCAAAAATACGAGAACTGCTAAGACTCCAGTTTCCTTACTTTGAGGGTTCCGATAACGTTTGATGACATTTTTACACCGGTTCATGACAATTCCGAGTGCTTTTTTCGGATCGGTCAGGAGCGTCACAATTCGAGCATTCATGGTTCGCTCATCGAATATTTTCCACCAAGCATCAGAGGTTCGGTCTGCAACTGAGACGGCGAGAGCAGCAATCAGCATGCCTCCTATGATGTCTGAAAACCAGTGTATTCCCAAATAAACAATGGTAAAAGCAGTGATGAGTGTGTAGGAGAGAACCAAAGCTCGGTATTTATTCCAACGGCGGTCTTCATCGAAGCGTGTAAGGCATAACCATACAGCAAATGGTATTCCAATGTGAAGGGAAGGCATTCCGTTTGTAAAGGGGTCAATGCGCCGAAACCAATCACTGATTTCCGGAGTTAAATCGTACGCGAGAGTTTCCATCCCAGGAATATAATCCCCAGTCACTCGAACATTGAAGAACAGATAAAAGGGAATTGCCAAAATGTAGACCCAAGCAATACTAAGTGTCATTCGGTCTGAAATCCATCGGTCATCAAAGAAGGCGAAGTAGAACACAGAAACATAGCAAATAAACATGAATCCTGAAACATAAAAATGCGTGAGTGCAATGGTTAACCATTTTGCTTCAAACAGTTGTTGTACTTCCAATACCAGATCTCCTTCGAGTCCGTAAATGAACGGCGTCATGTCCAAGCCGGTATTCGCAATGATAATGCGGTCTAATTGGTCGAGAATATCCTTTGAGTTGTAAATGATAAACACAATTGAAAGATGAATCCAATACCTTCGAAAGAAATCGACAAATGTTGGGAGAGTGATTTTCACCCATGGCGGTTTGAAAACAGGCAACAAGATGACACCAAGCGCTAATGCACTTACCATCCAAGTCAGATAGATGCCATCCATCAGTTAACCTCAACCCCTACGGGGTTGGGGGTTACACATGAAACCTCGCCAATCAAAAATGCTCGATATACCGTTCCTTGGATTACCAAGCACCGTGAACATAGGGTTTTCCATTATCGGGGTCTCTTCTGTTTGCGAGATCCCAAATACGTTCAAATCGAAAGATTCCACTTGAACACCCCTGTGTCCATTCAAAACCAAGAGCATAGTTTCCTACAATGCGTACTTTTGGTTTCTCTTTTGGTAATGCTTCGACTTGCCTTCGGAGATTTTTACTGGCTTCATCCTCGTTTCGGAGGGGTGAACATTTGGCGCAAGGGCACGAGTGACGTAAGTCATCATAGGTCACTGAGAATTCTGAACCATCAGCATAGGTGAGGAGAACATCGGTTTCTCTTCGTTCGAAACGAGACATTGTTGGCATTTCGTCGGTCATGTTTTCACCATCAAATGATTTCAAGCCCTGCTCCAGGGTCATCCACAATCTGCTCTTGTAATGCAGCAACGATTGCAGCAAAAGCAACAGCGGAAGGGCCTTCTGGTTCACTTACAATTCGGTGAACTCCGTCGTCTCCACCCCGGACAAACCCAGGGTCAAACGGTAGAGCGCCAAGGAACGGTACGCCAAATTCTTCAGCGGTCAGTTTTCCTCCACCTTTCTTGAAAATATCCAAAGTGACGCTGAATTCTCCAGCATCATTTGCAGTTGCTTTCAAAGTCTTTCCAGCAGGAGCAGCAATTTCGATATCTGAGCCCGGAGGTGCCTTGCCTGAGATGGTGTAGCCACTCATGTTCTCAACGACTCCAAGGACAGGGACTTTCAATGATTCAGAGAAAGTAATCGACTTTCTGCTGTCAAGGAGGGCCACTTCTTGTGGTGTGGTTACGATGACCATCCCATCAATATCTGGAAGTGATTGTGCTACAGTGAGCGGTTCATCCGATGTGCCTGGAGGGAAATCGATAATCAGATAATCGAGGTTTCCCCATTCGACATCACCGATAAATTGCTGAATAGCTCCGAGTTTAATCGGTCCACGCCAAACAACAGGTGTATCTTCACTGTCAAGTAAAAAGGCCATTGAAATAACTTTGACACCAAGATGGCCTTTCGCAGGATGAATACGTCCGGATTCAACATGCAAGCGCTGTCCATCAAGTCCCATCATTTTGGGAACGTTTGGTCCTGTGATATCGATGTCGAGAATACCGACTGAGAGGCCTTGTTGTGCCAGTGAAAGTGCGAGCCCTGTGGAGACTGTAGATTTCCCAACACCACCTTTTCCAGACAAGACCATGACCTTGTGCTTGATTTTTTTACCAATTTCTTCCATTGACATCTTACGCTTCATTTGTGCATAAGCCTGTTCCATTTTCTTTTGTTCTTGAGGAGATGCTTCCGCAGGTGTATCATCCGCATTAGGGTCGTGGGTTGTGACCGGTGAATCCGACATGGACCAAGCACCGCGCTACCGTACTTCAACCCATCTTTTATGGCCGCTTTTGAATCAGCACCCTGCGATGACTTGAATGGAGAATGGCTGTGATGAGGAGAAAGGCCGAAGTGAGGAGCATATCGAAGGACTGGTCTGCATACGCCCATGCCAATCCAATCGACAAAATCAACCCAACCGAATGCCCGATTGCATTCGCTTGAATTTTTTGTTCGAGGCTCTGTACTCTTCCCAACACGATGATGCTTGGGCCAACGGTAAATGTCATCAAAGTAATCAATGCGGCAATGAATCTGAATACCATTTCCCACCCTTGAACAGCGACGATAATATGAGCAAAAAACAGTGCGGCATAGAGCGTTGCTGCAATACAAATACCGCGAAATAAATTCGAAGCACTTCGGAACATAGTGATACGAATTGCCCTTCCTTTGATAATGCTTCTCTTTAGATAATCAATAAATACAGTCGACATCATGGAGAACTATGCGTCTCTTATTTGTCTGTGTTGGGAATTCTTGTCGATCTCAAATGGCGGAGGGAATTGCTCGTTCAATGGGCCATTTTGCTGATTCTGCAGGGACTCACCCAGCAGGAAGTATCGCCAGTAATGCAGTAGTAGTACTCAAGAATCGTGGGATTTCAACCGAAGGGATGGTTCCAAAGAATGTCAACGATTTCTCGGCTGATGATTACGACATGGTCATCTCTATGGGGTGTGGAGTTCAATGTCCATTGATGAAACTTGACCAAGATTGGGAATTAGAAGACCCGGTGGGCCAAGCCCTTTCAGTTTACGAATCAACCGCCGACGAAATCGAGCGAAGACTCAATCTCTTGCCTTGATTATTCTTCTTCTTCCTTTTCAGGAACATCGCCAATGCCATCGAGTTCGATTGTTAGAACGCTGACAGTCCGTTCTCTTTTGTCATCTTGAGTGAGCGTTTCCGAAGTGCAATGTATTTTTCCAATAACAACTTCTGCCGGTAGACCTTGAGCGATGATTCCATTTCTTCTCCGGCAAATTTCTGCCACATCTACAGCTCGGCCAATTGTTGCTCCTCGAGCGACAAGCTGAACTTGGCGGTTTCCTTCATCCATAGTCATAACGACAGCTCGGACATATGCATGCAATGGTTTTTTTCCAATAAAAATCGAACGTCTTTCCGCCATAGTGTCATCTCTAAAAAGAACTATTCAAGGTCTCTCGGATAAGAGTTCGCTTGTCAGGTCACCAAAGTGAATCACTCGAATCGTCTTCTGAATGGGGTGCTGAGTGGCAGGAGTACGGACGCCGGGATTTGAACCCGGGTTCAAGCGTTGGCAACGCTCGGTGATAACCACTACACTACGTCCGTAGATGTATTCACCCGTAAGAACAGGAGTATAAACGGTTGTCGGCTCGCCTTAGTGCTAATTAAATCCGAAACGGTCTTGACCTTCTTCGCTTTCAGGTCTGTTACGAATGGAAATGACGACAACGACTGCGACCCCAATTCCAAAGACAACCAGAACACCCAGTAAGACGCCAGTCGATAAGAATGAACCACTTACACC
>TARA_B110001452_G_scaffold113799_1_pt1 | contig 14623 bp, 13 predicted proteins | sample TARA_B110001452 | Tara Oceans TARA_B110001452 (sample SAMEA4396971) | marine metagenome | biome: Polar Biome; feature: [DCM] deep chlorophyll maximum layer (ENVO:01000326); material: water (ENVO:00002006), including particulate matter (ENVO:01000060) such as... | depth 25 m
CCGATGCCCGCGTACTTCGGCTTCATCCCTAACCCCACCTAAAGATAATCTCACAAATTTGCGTCCCATTGCTCGAGCAATAGACTTGCCTAAAGATGTTTTACCAACGCCGGGAGGACCGCCAAAACATAATATTGCTCCTCTTACCTTACCTTCTGGATCTTTTTTTTGTTTTAGGTTTCTAACGGCTAAGTATTCGATAATTCTTTCTTTGACTTTACTAAGACCATAGTGGTCTTCATTTAAAATTTTTAAAGCTTCTTTTAAATCTATTCGATCTTTTGTTGCATCACTCCAAGGAAGGTCCGTAAGCCATTCAATATATGTTCTAGATACATTATACTCAGGTGATTGTGTAGGTATCCTAGATAAACGATCTAATTCTTTCATCGCAACTTTTTCAGATTCTGGAGTCATTTTTGCCGCTTTGATTTTACTCTCTAGATCTTTTATCTCGACTGTTCCTTCATCCTCTCCAAGTTCTTTTTTGATTGCTTTCATTTGCTCACGTAAATAATATTCTCTTTGAGTCTTTGAAATCTCGTCGTGAACTTCAGTTTGAATTTCTTCTCCAAGCTTTATACGCTGCATCTCCCTAGAAATTAAGTTTAAAGCTTTTTCCATTCTCTGTTTAATATTTAGCTCTTCTAAAATCTCTTGCTTCTCTTGGTTTGAGATTGTGATAACAGAAATCGCTCTATCGGTTAAACGATTTGGCTTTTGGATATTTTTTAACATTCCAGAATGCTCTTCTGTAAGATTCGGTGCTACTTTCATTAAATCTTCAAAAGCTTGTCTTAAATTAGTAGATAAAGCTTCGACTTCAACTGAATCTTCAATTGGCTCATCTTCCATTGATTCAACGGCTGCAGTAAAGTATGGATTTGTTTGAGTATAATCTAAAATTTTAACTCTTGAAATACCCTGAACTATTGCAGACTTACTATTGTCAGGCATATCAAATACTTTCAAAACTTGAGCTAAGGTGCCAAATGAATATAAATCTTTGGGTTTTGGGTCTTCAATCGAACCATCTTCTTGTGCGACAACAACGATGTAACGTTTTTTAGACTCTAACTCATTAATTAATTTTAAGCTTCTTTCACGACCAATGTATATTGGAATTACTTGCTGAGGAAATAAAACCGTGTTTCTTAAAGGCATAACAGGATATTTATCTGTATCCTCTATATTAAAATTTTCAATCTCTTTGTCTGATAATTTTTCAGCCATTTTTATTCCTTTTAATCTTTTTAATCATTATCAAAAAAGCAATCATTGTACCAAATTAGACAGCATGCTTATTCGTCTGATGCAACCTGATCAATCTGCTTTTTTGTCAGACTCTAATACAATGGGCTATTTAGCCATCGTTTTCTAATTCTAGTTATACTCCTTCATCAGCGTGATAAGAACTTCGAACAAGCGAACCTGATTTAACAACCTTAAAGCCTAAATCAATGCCGAAATTTTTATAGTCTATAAATTCACTGTCTGAAACATAGCGCTCAACGGATAAATGTTTTTTTGAAGGTTGCAGATATTGTCCAACTGTAAAAATTTCCACTCCTATTTCTCTAACTTCTTTCATCGTCTGGAGCACCTCTTCAGCCGTCTCTCCTAGTCCAACCATCATTCCAGTTTTCGTTTTCAAACCATATTCTACAGACATTTTAAGGACCTCTAAACTTCTTTTCCAAATAGCCTGACTACGGACCTTTTTACTTATTCTTTCGATACATTCTACATTATGGCTGAAAATTTCAGGTTTAGCATTAAAGACCTTCTTGATAGCTATTTCAGAACCTTTAAAATCAGGAGTAAGCACTTCAACATTACACTTAGGAACATGTTTATGAATTTGTTGAATTGTTTCGGCCCAAACTGAAGCTCCGTAATCACCTCTTAGATCATCTCGATCAACAGATGTAATGACAACATGCTTTAGATCCATTTTTTTCACAGCCATTGCTGTACGAAATGGCTCCATTGGATCATTCCAAGTTGGTTTACCTGTCTTAACAGAACAAAAGCCACAAGCTCTTGTACAAATATCACCCAGAATCATTATAGTTGCTGTTCCCCTGTCCCAGCATTCATAAATATTTGGACAGCGCGCTTCAGCGCAAACGGTATGAAGCTTATTTGCTGTAACTATATCATTAACAAACTTGTAGCCATCAGTCATTTTTAATTTGATTTTAGGCTTATATTTTTTTTCAATAATATTCTGCATTATTTTTTTTGAAATAAGTAAATCATATATTTTCTATACTTTCTAAATTCTTGGCTATTTATTAAATCTAACTGTTCTTTTTTTTTATCCCACTTTGATCCGATTACTCTTTTAATCATATTACTAATTATTGGATAGTTTTTCTTTGCTGAATAGGCACCGTAGTCGATTGCTGGAGATATAAACCTATCTAAAAAGTATTGAGCATAATCTAAAGTAGGCATAGTATTTTCTGTCTGATCATACTCTTTTATTAATTGAAAATTATTTTCTTCTGCACTTGAAAGGTATTCATTCATACGATGAGAAGATTTCAGATGAGGACTACCAGAACGATCTTCATTAAAAACAAAATAATCTGAAGCTAAAAGATATCCTTGATTATTTAAGACTTCTCTCGCTTTTTTAAAACCTGCATCGATCTTAATATAGCAAGCACTTTCACTTTCAAAAATCAAATCAAACTTCTTTTGAGAGGCAAAATTTTCAAATTTGGTATGATGAAATTTCATTTTCCCATTAAACTTGCTATTAATTACACTTTTTTGATAGTTATCGGGTGAAAGGACTTCAACTTCAAAATTATTTGATAGTAAATATTCAGTATTTCCACCAATACCACATCCAACATCCAAGATTGAATTTACATCAGTCGGTATATAAGAACATAAATGTTCAGCATACTTCAATTGTGCATTTTTAATATCATTAAGATTAAATAAATCTAAATCAACTTGTGAAGGTTGATCCCAAAAGCCATAATGTAAGAATGATGATTGAATAGTTTCAGAGTATAATTTCAAGACATTATCAATAGGCATTAAAGACCTCCAAGAACATCTTCGTTAAGGGATTCTAGATTAAGTTTAATTTTATTCAAAAACTTAGATCCACCAGCGCCATCAATTAATCGATGGTCAAAGCCGAGTGAAAGCTTCATTATACTTCGTATAGCAATTGCATCAACCCCTTCAGATTCAATTACAACGGGCTCTTTTTTGATCGCTCCTACTCCTAAAATACCCACATTGGGTTGATTAATAATTGGAGTGCCAAAAGACATCCCAAAAACACCAAAATTTGTGATACTAAATGTGGACCCGCTTAATTCATCAACGGAAAGTTGATTATTCCGGGTCCTCGCTGCTATATCATTTATAGAGCGACATAAACCTAAAAAATTTTTCTCTTCACAATTAAATATTGAAGGGACCATCAAACCATCTTTTATTGCCACTGCAAGTCCTATATTAATATTTTTATGATATTGTATTGTATTCTCATCATATAATGAAGCATTCATTTGAGGGTAATCCATCAAAGCTTTAACAACGGCATCAACGATAAAAGGAGTATAAGTCAGATTAAATTCTTCTCTTACACTAAAAGGCTCTTCGCTATTTTTAACAAAGTTCACAATTTTGGTCATGTCAACTTCTGTCATCAAATACACATGCGCAGAGGTATCAAGACTTGCTCTCATATGATCTGCTATTAATCTCCGCATTTTTGGCATTTCCTCGGTATGTGAAGGTTTTAAGAAAGGCGGTGAAAGGACTTTTGAAGTTTTCGCAATAGAGGGTTCTTGATTTGTTAAAGTATTATTCTCAATATAATCGAGAATATCTTTCTTCGTAACTCGACCACTATTTCCAGATCCATTAATTCTTTCAAGTTCATTTAAAGAAATTTCTTTTTCCATAGCAATTTTCATAACAATAGGAGTATAAAATCTCTTCTTTTGAATCTCTCCGGCATTATTTAAAACTGGTTCCTCTACAACTTTAAGTGGTTGAGCATTCGTAAATGATCTTTTTTTCTTATTATCCTCGGCATTATTTTTTTCAGAAACCTGTTTCTCGTTAACGAGATCATCTTTTTGATTTTCTTTTAATCCGGTATTTTTTTTATCAGAATTAATACGAGCAATAACCTTTCCAACATCGATAACATCATTAGGTTTTGCTAAAATTTCCACTACAGTTCCTGAAACAGATGATGGAATTTCGGAATCAACCTTATCTGTACCAATCTCTAGTAAAATTTCATCTAGCTCTACAATATCGCCAATTTCTTTTCGCCACTCCAAAATTGTACCTTCAGTAATGGACTCGCCCATTTTAGGCATAACAATATCAACAATCATTTAATACTCCATCAATTCTTTGATTCCCAAGGCTATATCTTCAGCTTGAGGTAATACTTTTTCTTCTAAAAACCAATTGAATGGCACAGGAGAATCTTTGGATGCAATCCTTTTGATAGGACCATCTAGAAATTCAAAACACTGTTCAGATATTATAGCGGATATTTCAGCTCCAGGTCCATTCGTTAAATTATCTTCATATACGATTAATGCTTTTCCTGTCTTTTCTACGGATTTTTTTATCATATCTATATCCAAAGGATTCAAAGTCCTCAAATCAATTATTTCGATCAAACCGTCATCAAGCTCTAAGGACTTAACAGCTTCAACTGATTTTTGAACCATTGCTCCCCAGGTTATAATTGAAATAGTATCTCCGGCAGAAACAAGACGTCCTTTACCAAATGGTATAACATAATCTTCATCGGGCTCTTGAGTGGAAGCATAGCCCTGCCTATATAGCCCTTTATGCTCCATAAATAAAACTGGATCATTCATCCTACAGGCCATTTTAAGCAAACCTTTAGCATCAGCAGCATTTGATGGGTAGGCTAAATAAATACCCGGCATATGGATAAAATATCCATCAATAGATTGAGAATGACACAATCCTCCATGTATATATCCACCTACAGGAGTTCTGATCACTATTGGACAGTTCCAAGAATTATTTGAACGATATCTCATGGTGACGACTTCATTTCTTATCTGGTTCATAGCCGTCCAGATGTAGTCACCAAACTGGATTTCAATTACAGGCTTGTAACCTGTTACGGCAAGACCAATCGCGGTTCCAACAATAGAAGATTCAGCTAAAGGAGAATTAAAAACTCTTTTCATTCCAAACTCATCAGACAAACCTTTTGTAGCGGTAAAAACACCACCCTTAGGGTCTGCTATATCTTGTCCATATATAATCATTTTATCATTTATAGCCATCTCTTCTTTGAGTGCATGATTAATTGCATCAACAATTACAACGCTATCCCTGATGGGTTTAAACGTTGATTCAGCAATAGGAGGATCCATACTATATATATGGTCTAATGCAGTTGATTCATCAGGGTAGGATTGCTCGTCAGCCCATATAACATCTGTATTAATCTGCTCTTTTACTTGAGAAGTAATATTTTCAAATTCTTTTTCAGAAATAAACTTTTTTTCTAGACACTGATTTTTTAGGATCAGCAATGGGTCTCTTTCTAAGTCTTGGCTTAAATCATCTTTGGTTCTATACTTTCTTTGATCATCTGAACTTGAGTGAGGAAGCAACCTTACAACATTGGAAATAATAACAGATGGACCTTGGCCTTTACGACCTCTTTCACACGCTTTTTTAAATGCTAAGTGAGTTTCAAAAAAATCAGTCCCATCTACATCATACCTTGTGAGATTTTTATATCCCGCTGCTCTTGTATAAACAGAGTCAGCACTCTGCTCAGATCTGTGAGTCGAAATAGCGTACTCATTATCTTGGATATGGAATATTATAGGAGCTTTAGAATTACTCGCCCAGTTAAGGGCTTCATGAAAATCACCTTGGCTGGTTGTACCTTCACCTGAAGAGACATAAACAATATCATTTGAATCATCATATTGAGCCGCCAATGCGGATCCCAATGCTTGCAAAAACTGGGAGCCCGTAGGGCTAGATTGGCTAATAATTCGAAGATCTTTGTGCCCATAATGCATGGGCATTTGCCGACCTCCAGAATTTGGATCATCGGCCTTAGAAAGGAAGCTTAATAATTGTTCCCTTGCAGTCATTCCGAGACCTAAGCAATAAGCACTATCTCTGTAATAAGGATAAGACCAGTCTTTACCCTCTTTTATAAGCGATGCTGCTGCTAATTGTGCAGCTTCATGCCCTGATGCTCCCATATGAAAAAAGCTTTTTCCTTGTTTAAGTAGAATAAGCATTTTTTCATCTAAAGCTCTAGATAAAGACATTTTATAGTAAACCTCTAAAATCTCTTTTTTTGTAAATCCGTTTAGTTTAGGCATTGATTAATTAATCTGAAAGTGACTGTTAAAGCTATTTATAACTATCTCTTTTACCCTACCCATATTTTGTTTTTCCCCAAGTAATTTTTCTATAGAAGTAACACCATAATGAAAAATGCCACATGGAATAATACCATCATAAAATGATAGATCAGGATTTACATTTAATGAAAAACCATGCATCGTAACCCATCTACTAATTTTCACTCCTTGCGCAGCTATCTTTTTCTCATCAACCCAAACTCCTGTTAATCCTTCAATTCTTTGTCCAACTACATCAAAAGTTTTTAGGGAGTCTATAATTATTTGTTCTAAAATCCTCATATACCAGCTAATACTTTTTTTATAATTATTTAGATCAATAATAGGATAACAAACTAACTGTCCAGGACCATGAAATGTAATATCACCACCCCTCTCGACATTAAAGACTTCAACTGACTTACTTCTATTTTGTAATAAATGGTTTTGATCCGCATTTTTCCCGAGTGTATAAACGGGTGGGTGTTCAACAAGAATTAAAATATCTTCAATCTGATTATTGATCCTTTTTTGCTGCATTTCTTTTTGATATTCCCATACCTCTTCATATGATTTTATACCTAAATCCATTATTTCTATTTCAAGTAAATTACTTAGATTCATTTGACTTAGTGATGTACCGGAGTACCTAGAGCATCGAGAGCGGCTTCCATTATTGACTCTGAAAGTGTAGGGTGAGCATGAATATTAAAAGCTAAATCCTCAACCGTAGATTCTAATGCTTTAGCAATACCTAATTCTGCAATTAACTCTGTCGCCTCAATGCCTATAATGTGAGCTCCAATCAATTCACCATATTTACTATCAAAAATAAGTTTCACAAAACCTTCAGGTTTACCAATGGCTAATGCTTTACCACTAGACTGAAAAGAAGCCTTCCCAATCTTTATATCATGGCCTTCTTTTTTAGCTTGCAACTCGGTTAATCCTAAAGACGCAACTTGAGGCTGACAATAGGTACAACTCGGAATCTCAGAAGAGTCTAATGGCTTCGCTGTTAAACCAAGAATATGCCTAATTGTAATATTAGCCTGAGCTGAAGCACGATGTGCCAACCAAGGAGGACCGGAAACATCGCCAATAGCATAAATATTTGGAATACTTGTTTGATTATAGTCGTTAATATCTATCTTTCCAATGCTTGTTTTTATTCCAATATTATTTAGCCCTATCCCTTCGATATTACCTATCACTCCAACTGCTAGTAAAGCAATTTCACTTTCTAAATAACTTTGAACATTATTGGTTTCCACTAAAACTCTAACCTTCGTTTTCAAACTCTCTAATTTTAAAACTTTTGTGGATAACGAGACTTTTATACCATTTTTATTAAAGCTTTTTTTCAACTCTTTTGAAATTTCATCATCTTCTAATGGAAGTATGTTATCGGCTAATTCAAGGATATGAACATTCGTACCAAATGTATTGTAAAAATAAGCAAACTCACATCCAATAGCACCAGACCCTATAACTATCATATCTTTAGGTGGCTGATCTAACAACATTGCATCTTTTGAACTAATTATTCTTTTCCTATCTAATTCCATTCCTGGAAAAGTCTTAGGCCTGGCTCCAGTAGCAATAATTATGTTTTCAGCTTCAATAACCTCTTTACCTAAATCATTTGTGACTTCTAGGGAATTTTCAGAAACTATTTTTCCAGTACCATGTATATGAGATATTTTATTCTTTTTCATTAAAAACTCAATCCCTTTACTTAAACCATCTGCTACATCTCGACTTCTTTGAATGTTCTTTTTAAAATCAACAGAAATTTCACCAACATTAATCCCATATAATTCAGCAGACTTGATCTGGTTCAGTAATTCAGCATTTTTGAGCAATGCTTTCGTAGGGATACAACCCCAATTCAAACATATACCACCTAATTTCTCTTTCTCAATGATACACACCTTTTTCCCTAATTGCGCACCTCGGATTGCAGCTACATAGCCACCTGGACCTCCTCCCAAAACTGCAATATCAAACTTTTTCATTAATTAATCAATAGACCTATTGATGATCGCAAGAAATTCAGATCTTGTTTCAGCTGATTTTTTAAATTGCCCGGACATTGCACTTGTTGCAGCAAAACTATTCTGCTTTTCGACACCTCTCATTTGCATACACATATGACGTCCTTCTAGGACAACAGCGACACCTTTAGGATCTAGAACACTTTTAATTGCATCCGCAACTTGGTGTGTTAATCGTTCTTGAACTTGAAGCCTCCTTGAAAACATATCAATAATTCGAGGGATTTTTGAAAGGCCAATAACCTTACCGTTTGGAATATAGCCGACGTGCGCTTTACCAAAAAAAGGTAATAAGTGATGCTCACATAACGAAAAAAATTCAATATCTCGAACGATAACCATATCTTTTGCATCTTCACTAAAAATTGCATCATTAATGAGAGTTTTAATATTTTGGTTATATCCTAGAGAAAAGAATTCCCATGCTTTTGCAACTCTAGATGGTGTCTTAATTAGACCTTCTCGATTTGGGTCTTCTCCAATCTCTACGATTAAACTAGTTGTAAGATCTTCAATCTTTTTCATGTCATTCAAAATGTTTATCCTTTTGGTTGAGTTAAAACGGAATCAATTTTCAAATATTTACTTAAATAAAATGTCCCTAAATAAAACGGGCCAGTATCTAATAAAGCAATCAGGACCTTAAAAACGTAGCCCGTAATAATAAAAATCACCAATTGTTCGAAAACAGGCTTTTGGATATCTAGTGGCAATGCTCTTGCATAATAATGAGTAATAAGGATAACTGCTGTTGTATCAACTAACTGGCTTATTAATGTTGAACCATTATTCCTAAGCCATAAATGTTTACCTTTTGTAATTGATTTTAAAAAATGAAAAATATGCACATCGCTAAATTGAGCTGCCAAATAAGCAACCATTGAAGCAAGAACAGTTCCAAAAGTTAAAGACCTTATATACATGTATTCCGGGGCTTCGGTTCCGGGTATTAGTCCTCCTATCCACAAAATAAAAACTATCCAGAGGTTTAAAATGACACCAACCCAAACAACAAAGTTAGCCCGACTCCTTCCGTATAGTTCACTTATAAGATCTGTACACAAAAAAGTAATAGGGTAAGGTAATACTCCAACAGCAACTGCAAATGTAATATCCCCAGAGGTCCCTAAGCTTAAACCTCCAATACTATTCCACGATGCAATATATAAAAATCGACTAATCCCTAGAATATTTAGCATCGCTAATGAACCTAAAAAAATTCCAGATAAAAGAATAAAGACTCTTTCGCGTCTTTTTTGAATAATTGGATCTTCAGTAAATAACTGTGGCTCCATCATGGCCCGTAATAATCTGTATGTATCGAGTGAGTTTCAACTAGTCGCAATTTATAAAGGCTGGCTCCGGTTAAATCTTTTTGAATTTGCTCCCAAGCCCACAATAGAATATTCTCAGATGAAGGTTGTTTCCCTTTAAACCAAGCAATATCGACTTCAATTTGAGAATGATCCATTATTTGAATAATATTAGTTTTAACGTTTTTATTTAGTTTTTGTAGATCAACAAGCCAACCCGAATCAGGATCAATTGGTCCTGTGACAGAGACTTCTAATATATAGTTGTGCCCATGTGTATTGTAATCTTTATCAAAGACTTCCCAGTTTTTTTCTTTAGACCAGTAATCATTACCATATTTATGTGAAGCACAAAAATGATATTTCTTTGTTATAATAGGATCAGACATAATTTATTTTTATTGTTATTTTTTTATGAAAATTTAATCAGAAGATAAAAAAAGACATACGAATATCACTAAATACATCCTGAAGAAAAAAACCTTTTTTAGACATAGAAATCATAATTTAAAATTCCTTATATTAAGAGAGATATTCTGCAAGTAGAGTTGGCATATTTTTAACCAAGCTGGATTTAGAAATAATTATATCACAACCAGCTGATTTTAATTTTGAATTTTCTTTATTATTAATTTTTTTCATGGTTCCTACAATTTTTAGTCCGTGGCGTTTTAATTCAGATATAAGGCCCACTGAAGAGAAAACTTTTTCATCCATATCTATTACTGCTAATTTAGCTTTAGTTGAAAAATCCATAGGATCTGTTGTTTCATCAGAGAATTCAACATCTTTTTCAAAATCAATACAAACAGATGAGATTCTTGATCCTAACTCAAAATCTTTAATAAATAATAATACTTCAGGCATCCTCACTCCAGGGTTGGTACTAATTGCCAATTAAAATCTAATGCAGTCTCTATTTTATTATATTCAACCGACACTCTTTCAATTTGAAATAATAATTTTTCAATACTTATTCCTCTCTGAAGATCTTTGAAGAGTTTAAATTTTTCTTGAGATTTATTGAGCATACTTTTGGCACCTTTGAGATTTCTATTTTGAAGGTGAAAAAAGCTTACAGATAATTGAATTAGGCCTTGAACAAATTTTCGATCTTCTAAATAATAGTCCGACCATAGATCTTCCCATTCTTCATGAGCTTGGAAATACTCTTTTGATTTGAAGGATTTAATTCCCGATTGAAATAAGAATTCTTTTTTTTGATTTTCGCTCAATTACTTTAACCTAAAAAATAATATTGTTAAATATGAATATTCGTATGCTAGACATAAAAGAAATTAATAAATCACCTACCCTAGTCATTCAACTAATTTATTTATTCTTTCCCTTAAAAAACTTTGTGTCTCATTATTCTTTTTATTCGTTAAATATCTAAGCGACTCTAAAGTCACTAAACTGGAAGCAATCTGATTTTTTAATTTTGAATTAATAATAATAGATTCCGCTATATTTATATAATATGAAGGACTTATCTCATCCATATTTTTAATTTTTATTTTAGTGCTCAGTTTATATTCCCCATTATTTTTTGAATTTATCCAATAACTTAATTCACGCTCATACCCTCTTGACCTAACATATTCACCATCAAGAATTCTTAAAATAGGTGAAAAAAGGGTAGGGTCTAATTGATAAATCATATCTGATTTAAATTTGTCTAAATCCATAACTTTAAACTGATGAGGATCTGGAAGTGGTTTTCCTATAAGATGATCAAGTATGCATTTAGTATAAACCCAATTATCCTCTTTTAGTGATTGAAATTGATAAGCTCTCAGCAAATGAAAAGTAAATAAAGCGTTCTTTTCTACGTCTTGCAATGCTATCTCTACTAAGGAATCCATTACAGCCCTTGATTGATCAGAAGCAAGAAATACCTTTGCTGCTAAAACTTGAGCTTCTTCCCAATTATTTATTTGACAAGCATCCTCTAAATCACTGATGAATGCAATTTCGCCAATTCCATTTTTAACAGTTTCCTCTAATATAATTTTATCATTTAACCTGAAATTAAAATCATAAAGGTACTCAAGGGCAAATTGAAGTAGAATTATCGACGGATTATCTCGATCATCTGATATTAGATTTTTAATCGAATTTATAACACATATTGGATGTATTTTTTTATCTGATGATACCGAAGCACTTACAAAGATAAGATCATTGATAATTTGTACTAGGTCTAATCCAGGTAAATGATCTGATAAATATTTATTACAATTATTAAGATCTTTCTTAAACAAAAGATCTCTAAAAATTTGTTCAGTCATAGAACCGTATTATTTTTTTTTATTTTTTTGTCCCATATATAAAAAAACCTGCATTGAAAGACCTGCACCTCGAGAGAATTGTGTTGGCCAATTTTTATATTTATGAGGGTATTCTTTATTGCTTGAATCAAATCCAGCTTTTAAATCATGAAAATATCCAGTTTCAAAGCCCCACCTATAACCGAGTCGGCGCCCAAATAAAAGTCCAAATCGAATACTCTGATTATCGCCGTCAGGACTTTCTTTATACCTACCGTTGGGAATAATCATACTCCGAATACCAACCCATTTAATGTTAAAAGGGGTATACTCGCCATTACGCTTAAAACCTTTAAACTTGTAGTATGTAAAGTCAAAACTCGAGTTAGGTGAAAAATTATAGGCAGCATTTAAAACATCCCAACTATATTCTTTTTTCATTAAAATTCGATTTAAATCAACACCCGTTCCAGAAAGAGGGATACCGATTTTATAGCCTATATCTGTATAATTGTTGATCCCATACCTCCACCAGATTACAGGGATTACATTCTCAGCTGAGAATGAAAACCCCATGTTCGTCTCTCCTTTTTTAGGCGTTTGAGGAAAGACTGGTGGATGAGAAGCACATCCTGAATACAAAAAAAGGATAGATAAAGAAAGAAGAATTATTTTTTTAATATTCATAAGACTAGAGAAAATACAAATATCTTAAGATATTTTAAAACTGAAAAGGATAATAGTTATTTAAGATAAATCATTTTACGACTCATTATAGCTGGAGCTATTTGCCCCACTTGAGCTTGTAAGGTTATAAAATAAATACCAGTTGATCTATTTTCACCGCTCCATGAATAGTTATATGATCCAGATGTAATAAATGCTTCATCTATTAATTTGTCATGAATCCTTCCTGTTGCATCAGCGACATATAAATTTATAATAGCATCGTTTAATAAATCAAAAGCTATTCTAGTTTGTCCATTAAAAGGGTTTGGATAATTTTGATAAAGTACAAAAACCTCAGGAACAAGGCTTGCATCATAATTTTCTTCATCAACATTATTTGTTTTACCAAATGTCTGTGCATTTAAATCACGCCATGAGTAAAGATCTAATTCTCGACCTTTCAGGAAAGAGACGGTATCCAAATAAATATACTCAATTAGTCTGAGGGATTCTTTTTCCTGAATATTAAGCGAAATGAGGATAGGCTCTTCTATTAAATTATTTAAAATAAATGAGGAGTCAGAAAAAAAATCATCAAAATTATTATCAGAAGAATATTCCCATATGATGTTCCCTAAATGATCCTTTAAAAAATATTTATTTATTAAATCAGGTTTGAAAGCAAATTCAACTCTTAGCTTTTTTTTATTATTTATCCATTGCACTTCATTCAGCCATAAATCTGTTTTTTCTCTATCAACTTTAATAAGGTTATTCTTATTTGATCCTACTGGAAGGAGATCTCCTTTTAAAGCGTAAATAATATTTTCATCTTTAATAATCGGGCATTTTTGTATCAATGTATCGCTTATTAAAAGATTAACACTACTCCAATCATTCGGGATCACTACTGAAAATATTTTTCTATCTAATATTTCTGAATTTCCTAGCCTAATGTATTGATTCCCATTGAGTAGAAGAAATTCTTTATCAATTAATTTTTGGGGATGGAAAGGAAAAATATTTAAGGTCCTGTCCTCATTTTGATAACTTGAACTAATTATTCTAGCTGGTGGAAGTGTATTGTAAAATTCGACAGCATAAGGATATTGCTCATATAAGACCCCCCAGTCTTCACGTAGCTCATTGAGTGCAAATTCTAGGCTTTTTTGCCATTCAGAGTGCGTTAAAAGCATATAGTTACTAATGGCTGATTCATAAAGTAAAAGATAGCTCAAAAGATTATTCTCTTTTATCAAATTATTAAATTCATCAATTATTCGAGAAATATTAAATAAATGTTCTAATGGAAACTTTTCAATCCAATTATTATCACTTTCGTTTAAATTTGAGTTTAAAAAATTTTCAATTGCGAAGATCCCTTCAGCATGACTTAATTCGATTTTTTCTATTAAACTATGAATAATAAAACCTCGCATTGTCAGTGAGCTTTTATGCTCAAATAGTGGACTTTTATTTATGAGGCAAGTTCCAAAAGATGGTCTTTTAATATCGCTGGTGAAAATTTTATTATTTAGATCTAATATTTCAACCTTATAATAATAACGTTCACCTGGCTCACATTGTTCATCTAAGTATCTTCCATTTCCTGAATCTATAATAGCTAAGGACTTAAATTTAGAATCACTTATTTTTTTTTCAAAGACACGAATCTCTTTAACCTGAATAGAATCATCAACCACCCATTCAATTAATAACGCACCTTGACCGTCATAGACAGATAAGTCTATTGGGTAATTATAAAGATTCTCTGCTTTCAAATTACTACATAGTATAAAGAAAAAAGAAAAAATTAGCTTTGTTAATGTATTCTTGTGCAAGACTTTCATTCTAATATATTTAAGATAAGTTAGAATTTGGAGGAAAATTCGTGCGAAGGCAAGAAA
>TARA_B110001452_G_scaffold113570_1_pt1 | contig 14557 bp, 10 predicted proteins | sample TARA_B110001452 | Tara Oceans TARA_B110001452 (sample SAMEA4396971) | marine metagenome | biome: Polar Biome; feature: [DCM] deep chlorophyll maximum layer (ENVO:01000326); material: water (ENVO:00002006), including particulate matter (ENVO:01000060) such as... | depth 25 m
GGTCCTGTGCCCATTTCAATTCGTCAAGTTGGCGCCGATATCTGGTGTGAACTGAAAGCCCCTGAGCCACTCTCTTTAGGGCAGTCTATAGACCTCGACTTGATAGCTGCTGCATTGTCGCTGGTACCTGAAGATATTGTTACGAGCACCCATCAGCCTATAGTGGCCTCGGTGGGGTTACCCTTTGTTATTGTCGAGCTTGGCAGTCGATTGGCGTTGGAGCGCGCGCGGTGTTATCTGCCTGTGTTTAAAGAGATTCAAGAGCTTGGGGTCATGCCAGATATTCTTCTGTACGCTCGGTCTGGGGACGACTTTGATATTCGCGCGAGAATGTTTGCGCCTCTTGACGGTGTCCCCGAAGATCCAGCAACGGGCAGTGCCAACTGCGCCCTTGCAGCGTTACTGAGTCATTACAAGACAGAATCAACTGGCGACTTTAACTGGCGTATTGCTCAGGGTGTGGAGATGAAGCGTCCCAGTTTGCTTGAGGCACGCAGTAAAAAAGGGCCAGACTCTGGGATTGAGGCCTGGGTTTCTGGGACATGTAAGATGGTCAGCGAGGGTCTAATTGAGATTTAGCTGTTGGGTAGTGCATAGACTTAAACGCTAATTGCGTGTTATTTGGAGTGATTCCTATTTGTCTCCGATTGCATGCGCTTAGTCATTAGCAAAAGTGCTTTTAGAGATCATTTGGTGGCTAAAATCGAGGAAAATCCTAAATTCTGTCTCTGTTGGCCACTTTTTAACCGTATGTAGGCCAATTTACCTTTAGATACTTGACAGTATTTTAAGATTAAAGCAATAATACTTTAGAGTTAAAATGATTTGGGGGCGGTGCTTGGTCTCCCTGATAATAAAAATTTAGAGTGGGGTATAGTTTACAAATACAATCATCAAGATATGTAGGATAACCGAGAGAATCACTAATGAAAAATAAAAAAGATCTGCTTATAAAAAGAACTATGTACTTTTTGGCGATAGGCGCATTGAGCATGCCTGCCGTCTCTCAGAGTATTTTAGAAGAAGTGATAGTGACCGCTCAAAAGAGAGAGCAAAATATTCAAGATGTACCCATTGCTATTACCGCCTACACAGGTGAGCAAATGAAGGCGATGGGCGTTAGTGAGAGCTTCGATATCGCAGCTTTTACGCCAGGCGTCCATATCAGTGGCAATCTGGCTGGCCAAAATACGCAGTTCTCCATCCGTGGCGTGACCCAAAATGACTTTGCCGATATCATTGAGGCGCCCAATGCTGTGTATCTGGATGAAGGTTATATCGCTATTGCTCAGGGTCAGACCTTTGGCGTGTTTGACATTCAGCGAGTAGAAATCCTGAAGGGCCCTCAGGGCACTTTATTTGGCCGTAATGCAACTGGTGGGCTAGTTCACTACCAGTCCAACAAGCCAAGTTTTGATGAGATGTCTGGTTATGTCGATATTGAAGTAGGACAGTTTGACTCTGAGGCTGATGCGCTGCGTACCACCGTAGAAGCGGCTGTTGGCGGCCCTCTTTCCGAGACAGTAGCGGCACGCATTGCAGTGCGCATGAACAAACAGGACGGCTATCTGAAAAATCTTTTCCCTGCGGGTGCCGGCACTGGTTTGGGATCTGTTTCCCCAGGCACAGGTGCTGGTGCTGATCTGGGTGATGACGATACCAAAGCGGTGCGTCTGAGCCTGGCCTTTCAGCCAAGCGAGAAATTAAGTATCGCCACCTCGTTTAACTATGCTAAGTCAAAGGTTTCAACTGGCCCCTATCAGGCAAAGCCAACTATTGCGGTTCTTGATGCCGGTGGTGAGTTGATCAATGTGATCGATGCCAGCCCAACAGAAACTCGGCTATCTATTGCAGCCGACGGTTCTGACGGCGGCGGTAACGCCATCGATGGTTCCTATGATCAAGCGACAGGCACACTCAAACCTGGTGCTGGTATAGGGCTAGCCGGCCGACCCGTCCCTGGAGGCGACTTCTTTGGTTATCGAGATCCAGACGGTTCTGATTTTACCTTCTCTAGTGACTTTGCCTTTGAAGATCAGGGTTTCACCGAAACTAGTGGCCTCAATGTTCGCCTCGAGTACATTTTAGATAACGGTATGGAATTAGTCGCAATCAGTGATGCTAAAGACTATGAAAAGCTACTGTTTATCGATGTCGATGGGGCACCTGTCAACCAGTTGGCTAACTATGCCGGTGTGGATGCCAGTACTTTTAGCCAAGAGATACGTTTGAGTGGCGAGACAGATGAATCGCGCTGGGTCGTTGGCGCCTATTACCTAAATATTGATAATAAAGCGGATAATGGCCTCAAGGCGCCAGCTAATAGTATTATCGACATGGCGTTTACCGCGGGCGCCGGTGGTGGAGCCGCAGCTATTGATATCGGCACTAAGGGAGATCTTCAAACTGAGTCCTACAGCGTATTCGGTCAGTATGAGGTTGACATGACTGACTCAGTGACTCTTATTGCGGGCATTCGTGGAATCAAAGAGAAAAAAGAGTACGAAGTGAATATCGGCGTCTATCCATCTTTCGGTTCATTTACTGTTAATCAAGGCAACTTTATTCCGAATATTTTCGGCGCAGGTTCACCCTATAGTTTCACCGACAAGGCTTCGGATAATCTCTGGGCAGGCAATCTGCAAATACAGTGGCAGAAAACTGAAGATATGATGATCTATGGCGGTATTAAGCGTGGTGTTAAAGCGGGTAGCTATAATATGCCTCTGCTTGGTGCCTATTTGGGCGGCGGCGGAAACGCAAGTGTTCCCTATGATGAGGAGGTACTGACGTCCTATGAAGCGGGTTTCAAAATGTCGGTGAATGACACTACGCGTATTAACGGATCTGTCTACTACTACGATTATGAGGACTACCAGACATTCCTGTTTGTTGATGTGGGCGGTAACGTGATCAATCGCGATGCAGAAACTAAGGGTATTGAATTGGAAATTCAGACGACGCCAAGTGAGGGTCTAGATATTTTAGCCAATATTTCTTATATAGATGCAACAGTTAAAGATCTGCCTTTACGGATTAATTCACCTCTGGCCTCGCGGGATGTAAAACCCGCTTATACGCCTGATTTACAGGCAACGGCTATGGTTCGATATGCCTGGTCGGCTCTCGGTGGCACTATGGCCGTGCAGGGCGATGTTAGCTACTCTGATGAGTTCTACTATAATGCTCGTAACTTTGATGCAGATAAGTTCTCTAGCTATGTGATGGCGAATGCGCGAGTCTCTTGGATGTCTCAAGATGGCAAGCTGTCTGGTGCCTTAGCGATTAGAAACCTGACTGATGAGCGTGCTGGTATTCAGGGCTTTGATCTAGCAAACCTCTGTGGTTGTAATGAGGTCTCTTATCGTGCTCCCCGATATGTCTCGGTATCGATAAAACGAGAGTTTTAAGCGAATAAAATCCCTGTCAGTCGTGGGGCCGACAGGGGTTTACTCAGAGACTTTAAGCGACACAGTGTTCGAAGTGCTACAACAGTTAAATCTTCAACATGCTAGATTTTAAAAGATAGTCGGGTTGACAAAGCCTATAGAATTTAAGAATCCTCGACATGAAGGAATACAGAGAATGAATGACCTCTCGCGTCGTAACTTCATCGCCTCAACGGGCATCGGCTTAGCCGGATTGGCCGCCGGCGGAGCGCTACTAAGTCCTAGGCAAGCTCAGGCCGTTTCTCTTCCTCTCAAGACTCTCACTAAAGACCAAGCACTTACGCTAGGCGCCTTGGGTGAGGCTCTTGTTCCAGGGGCGCTCGAGGCGGGCATTATTCAATACATAGACAAGCAGCTAGGCGAGCCCAACACCCTGTTGATGCTCAAATATCTGGGTGTGGACACCAGTGCTATGCCTGGGTTTTACCGCAGTGCGTTAGGTAGCGCCCGCAGCCTGTCTCAGCGTTTATTTAAAAAATTTCCAGAGGCTTTAACCGCGGATGAGGCGCTGGCTTGGGCTGAAAATATTGCTGCTGGTAAGGACAAAGAATGGCAGGGACCCCCGGCAGGCTTCTTCTTTTTTGTCGTTCGCGCAGACGCCTGTGATGTAGTTTTTGGCTCCAGCGCTGGTAGTGAGGCGCTCAATATACCCTACATGGCGCATATAGCGCCAACCACCAGCTGGTGAGCCAATGAAATCTTTAACCTCAAATCAACAGTATGATTGTGTCGTCGTTGGCTCTGGCGCCTCCGGAAGCATCATCGCAGCTAAGCTCGCACAAGCCGGACAGTCGGTGTTGATTTTAGAGGCGGGTCCCAGTCGAGATCTTACAGACCTGATCAGTTCCCAGTTGTGGGCACGGCAACTTAAATGGTCTGGTTCAGCCGTAGAAGAAGAGGGAAATCACAAAATTGGCCATGGTTTTAATGCTGGATTTGGTGCCGGAGGTTCAGCATTGCACCATTATGGTGTCTGGCCGCGCCTGCACAGCAATGATTTCGACATCCTGTCTAAACACGGTAAAAATCTCAATTGGCCTATCAGTTATGAAACCCTGCGCCCCTACTATGATGAAGTTCAGGCGGATGTGGGTATTAGTGGCGATGCCAAGGCCGAGATATGGCGGCCTAAAGGTGAACCCTATCCCATGCCGCCCCTACCCGTTTTTGCTCAGGGCCAGGTGATCAGTAAAGGTTTCAGTACCATGGGTCTGACCACAGCACCGATTCCACTGGCTATTAATAGCGTGCCCTATAAAGGTAACCCATCCTGTGTCTACGATGGCTGGTGTGATGCCGGCTGTCCAATTGGTGCGCTTAAAAATCCACTGGTAACCCATCTCAAACAGGCTATCTTGGCTGGAGCTGAGATTCGTTATGATGCACAGGTGACGCGTGTATTGACTGACAAGAGTCGTCAAGATGTTGCTAGTGGTGTGGAATATATTGACACAGACGGCTACACGCAGCGGGTTAAGGCGGGCAGGGTGGTCCTTGCTGCCTTTACGGTGCAGACGGTACGTATTCTTTTGAATTCAGTGCGCGCCAATGGCGTTGCCCTAGGCAATCAGTTTGATAATTTAGGTCGCTATCTTACGACTCATGCTGGTCGTACAGTGTTTGGTTTATTCTCTGAGCAAACTGACCCCCATTTGGGCCCTACGGGTGGACAGTTGATCTGTCATGACCATTATGATGATAAGACAGCGATCAAAGATAGCTTTGGCTCCTATCAATGGTTAATCGCCAATGCAGTTAAACCTAATGGACTGCTAGGTTATGCCAATAGCCGACCGGATATTTTTGGCTCAAAACTACAGTCATTCATGGCTAACGCTGCCAAGCATCTCGGTAACATGCTGTATGTCGGTGAAGATCGCTCGATACGAGAAAACCGTGTCATGCTGAGTGATAAGACAGATAAGTTTGGTATTCCAGTTGCCCGAACCGTGCACAATGCCGGTCCGGAACAGGATGCTCAGATGGCGTTTGCCATGGCGGAGGGTGAAGCGATCTTCCGCGCTGGCGGTGCTACAGAGGTATGGACTGGGCCTCGTGCGCCTATCCATATTATGGGCGGTGCGGTGATGGGATCGAAAGAACAAACCTCTGTGACTGACGATCTAGGTCTGGTGCATGGTACCGACAATCTCTATGTGGTCGGGCCGAGCGTGTTCCCTACCAGCGGTGCGGTAAATCCTACCTTTACGGTCAGTGCTCTGGCCTATCGCACGGCTGAACATCTGATCAAAACCGGCTGATAAGTGACACAACATTCCCTGTGGCAGAGCCCTTTAGATCAGTCTCGTGCGATCATCGACTTAACGAGCCTTGAGTTGAAAAGCTTCCTGCCTTTGGATTGCGGCACTCTGCCGAAATTTTGAGGTTCCTGTCGATAGTGGACTCTATTGATAAGTTCACGAGAAGACGGCAGTTCCGTGCTAAGTATATTGACCTAAGCCGCGGCGACTGCGCTGGTAGGTACCATCGTGATACTGGCGAGCGCCCATTAGGGACTAGAGTAACGCGCCGATGGGCTGGCGCGTCATTGGATATCTCGACATCCGCTATAGGCAAGAGGCGTTTAAAACGCGGCAATACCGGTTATAGCTCGTCCTAGTATGAGGGCGTGGATATCATGAGTGCCCTCATAGGTATTGACTGTTTCTAGGTTGAGCATATGGCGCATAACCGGGTACTCATCGGAGATGCCATTACCACCGAGCATGTCTCTAGCTTCCCGTGCAATGGCCAGTGATTTGCCACATGAATTGCGCTTGATCATGGAAACCGTCTCAGGGGACAGTTGATCAGTCGCCTTGAGGCGCCCAGCTTGCAAGCAGGCCTGCAAACCAATAAATATTTCGGTTTGCATATCGGCAAGTTTCTTTTGAACCAACTGATTGGCCGCTAGCGGTCGTCTAAACTGACTGCGTTCTAGAGTATAACTGCGAGCGGCACGCCAGCAGGCTTCGGCTGCGCCTAATGATCCCCAGGCGATACCGTAACGAGCATTACTCAGGCAACTCATAGGCCCTTTTAAACCCTGCACATTAGGCAATATGGCGTCTTCACTGACCAACACATCCTGCATGACAATCTGTCCAGTAGTTGAGGCGCGCAGACTTAATTTGCCGGTAATTTTCGGCGTGGTCAAACCGGCTAGCCCCTTGTCGAGAATAAAACCACGGATGGCATTATTCTCGTCGCGCAGCTTAGCCCAGACAATAAGAACATCGGCAAACGGCGAGTTAGATATCCACATCTTGGCGCCATTTAGGAGGTAGCCTCCCTCGACTTTCTTGGCATTAGTTATCATGCCACTGGGGTCTGAACCGTGATCGGGTTCGGTTAAGCCAAAGCAGCCTATCGCTTCACCCGTCGCTAGTTTAGGCAGGTATTTCTCTTTTTGCTGTTCAGAGCCAAAGGCATAAATGGGGTACATGACCAGACTAGACTGCACGGACATCATCGAGCGGTAACCTGAGTCAACCATCTCAACGGCGCGGGCAGTCAAGCCATAGCTGACATAGCTAACACCGGCACAGCCATAACCTTCGATAGTTGGCCCCAACAGGCCCAGAGAGCCCATTTCTGTAAAAATGTCCAAGTCGATTGTTTCATTGCGATAAGCGCCCTGAATTCTCGGGGCAAGCCTATCCTGTGCGTACTGCTCGGCAGTATCCCTGACCAGTCGCTCTTCTTCTGTTAACTGTTGATCCAGTAAAAATGGGTCTTCCCAATTCATGGGGGGCCATGCTGATGTCATTATTTGCTCCTAAAGAATTTAGCAATGCAATAGCTTTGGTTGCTATTAAGATACGGCACTGCGGTAGGTTTAGCTTTCAGTAAGTATAGTGTAGAAGGCTTCATTGGTGTCGTCTGCCATGGCAGCGGTACGCAGCTTGGCGATATATTCGGCAGAAATACATTCGGTAGCACTGGCATTTTGGCAAATCACAGAAACCTGTTTAGAGGTGCGTTCACGAGTCCCACCATAGCCTTTGACTAGGCGACCACACAAAGCGATCTCTACTGCTACCTGAGGGTTCGCGGCCACGTGCTCCTTAATCTGATTTAACCAGCCACGAATGATTTTCATCTCGTGATGATAGCCAAGGCTGTAACGTCGGATATGCTTGAAAGAGCCCATTATGCGCAGAACCAGATAGACCGCCAGACTGTCAGTACGCAACTTTTTACCGCCGGCAAAAAGCTCTATCAGTCGGCGTGACCAGCGATTAGATAGCATAGCGGAGCCCAATGCTCTGGGTAAAATGGCACAGATCTCTTCCGCTCGGGGTCTGAAAAATTCAGTGACATGGATGATTTGTCCTTCAGCCGCTTTCACCTCAGTACGAATCTCGGACATACGCGTGGCTCTGACTTTTAACTGGGCAACGCGAGGAATATCTTCAAAGGACATCCATAGGGCAAGGTAGCGGGCCGTGATAGTCGTCAGCTTATATTGCTCAGCCCCGGTATCGAGGGCGAGAACCTCACTGAGTTCATCGAGATACTGAGTGGCATAAGCAAAGTCTTGATAGTCCAGCACCCTAATTAAACCCTGATATATTAGCTCATGAGTGCTGACGGGAAAGTCGCATTTAAGACGCTCCAATAAAAGGGCACCCTTTTTTGAGGTAGCCGATGGAAGGCAAAATCCTGCTGTCGTTGCTGTCGTTGCTGTCGTTGCTGCGGCTGTCTCCGGCGTAAATATTTCTACCTGAGGTGTTTTACTATCAGGTTTATCGCCCGCGACAATCTGCTGTGCCTGCGTATAACTCTCTTCAAAAACACTAAGATTGGTGGCCACCATTTTTCCGCTATTGGTGATCACATCGCTGAAGCTCTGTTTAGCGAACGGTAATACATTGGCACCGGCTAGCGCGCCAAACATAGCAGAACTGATAACAGAGTTGTGCTTGTTGGCTAGTTCTGCCATATCGAAACTTATAAACTGTCTGCTGTACTTATTGGCAAGCTCCACCACAGTTGAACTGTCCATGGTGCCGTCGGCCAGATCTGACTTCTCGGTGATACCATAAACGCGATGGCTGGAACTAATCAATGTGGTTTTGTCGGGAGTGACAAAACCGCGCTGCAACATCCGGCCCGTTTCCGCTATCTCTGAGCTCACGGCTATATCAATATCACCCTGAGATGGAAACAATGACATAACGGGTTTCCTACCTTCCTTAGCTTGCGTGGGGAACAGTTCTATGTAGTAAATAGTAGCGCCGGTGCGCTGGGCAACGCCAGCCAAGGACGTCGATTGACAGAGCCAATTATTGGCTTCAGCTACTTCGATAAGCCAGTTAGTAAATACACCACCACCCTCGCCACCGAGCGCGGCAAGAATAATATTAATAGTTTTCGGTTGCTGCTTACTCAAAGTATCTGTCCCGGTCTTTTCCATGCATCATATTTTTCAAACCAGCCTATCACTGATCGACGAACTGTCGACGCACTCCGATCTAGCCAGCTTGGATTGTGAATGAGGTCGATTTTCGAAAATGACGGACAGAGCACAGCACTGTGTACGTTGTCTCCACAAACACCGCAGCCGACGCAGCTATTATCAACATAGGACACGGGGTCTTCGCGGAGACTATCTGTACTTGGCTTTATGGTCAGGGAGGGGCACCCAGAGATTCGAATACAGGCATGATCACCAGTACAGGTTTTAGGGTCGATGTAAAATCGTGCGCGAACCGTACGCTTTCCTTTGGCGATAGCATTTTTCATCAGCGGCTTGATGCGGCGCTGGCGATTGAGCATACATTCGCCTTCGGCAATAATCACCTTGAGTCCCGGCTCAGCGGTATTCAGAGAATCAGTCAGCGTTTGCTTCATCTCTTCAATACTGTAGGTGCTCACCGTTTTAACCCACTTGACACCAGCGCCTCGACAGGCCAGTTCAATGGATACCGAATCGTCGCGCTCTGAGGATGCTGCGTCCATCGTGGTGGCAATCAAATTATTAGGCTCGACCATGGAGGGGATATCCTGACCTCCAGTGGCTGCCGAATACCCGTTGTTGACGATAATCAAAATACCATCATGTTTGTTGAATACCGCACTGACTACACCAGATGACAGGCCGTTGTGCCAAAAGCCACCATCGCCCATGATGCTAATAGCCTTGTGTGGCAGTGCTTTTCGAATACTCGAGGAACTTGCTAATGAAAGGCCGTAACCCATAATCGTATTGCCAAGATTGAACGGCGCCAATGTTGCAAAGGAATGGCAGCCGATATCAGAGCTAATATGGAAAGGCCCAAGTTCTTTCTGAACCTGCTTGATGGCACTAAATAATGGTCGCTCTGGGCAGCCTGTACATAGGCCGGAGGGTCTCGCTGGCACTACTGACAGTAGACGCTCATGTTCCTCGTCACTGAGTGGTGAGCTGAGTTTTTTGACATCATCTACAGACAGTGAATACTTGTCATTACTATAGCCTGCGACTTCTAAAAAGCGCGTCAGGCCTGTCAGAGTAACCTGCGCTGTGTACTCGCCTGCGCGCGGAAATAAGTCTTTACCGTAAAGCTTGGTTTGAATATCTCGCTTTCTAAGAATGCTATGGATTGCCGGCTCAATGTACTCCGGTTGTCCCTCTTCTAAAAGCAGAACATGTTTTTTACCTAAACAAAACTCGACCATTTCCTCGGCTACCACAGGATAGGCCACATTCATTACATAAATAGGAATAGCAGTCTTACCAAAGCTGTCTGCTAGGCCCTGACGCTGCAGTGCTCTGATTAGGGTATTGTAGTTGCCGCCTAGCGTGATAATACCTAAGTCTTTATGTTTGCCAGGGAAAAATTCATTGAGTTTATTTTTTATAATAAAGTCAACAGCCGCTGGCCAGCGTTTTGCAATTTTATCCTGCTCTTGCTGATAGACATGAGGCGGTAGGATTATTTTTTCAGCTTCACGATTAGGCGTTACAGCATTTTTAGTGCCAAACTCTGGAGCCACATTATTTTTAGCGACAAACTCGCCGGTGACATGACAGCCGCGAACCCTCATCATATAAAACACCGGCGTATTACTCGCTTCCGAAAGCTGAAACGACTGCTCAATCATATCGACAATACTGGTTAGATTTGGCCGCGGATCAACCAACCACATCTGTGCCTTCATGGCAAAAGCATAGGTTCGCTCCTGCATAATACTCGAACCTTCACCGTAGTCTTCACCGACAATTACAATGGCGCCGCCAGTGACGCCGCAAGAGGCAATATTTGATAGTGCATCTGACGCCACATTAGTGCCGACCGTGGATTTCCAAGTGACAGCCCCGCGGAGGTTGTAGTTGATAGACGCGCTGAGCATTGCCGCCGCAGTTGCCTCGCTGCCACTGGCCTCAAAATGAACGCCCAGATCACCCAATATATCTTGGGCATCATTAAGGACATCCATTAGATGAGAGATCGGTGAGCCCTGGTAGCCACCGACATAGGCCACCCCGGACTGCAGTAGGCCTTTGGTTATCGCAAGAATCCCTTCGCCCTGAAATGTGTCGCCGTCGCCGGCATGTAGTTTCAGGACTTCTTTTTTAAACGACCGCTCTGCCATAGGTTTCCGCTTGAAATTAATCTCAATTACTGGGCTTTAAAATATTAATCTTACTTAGGATGTCACCAGTGCTAACACTCTGGTTGGACTCCCAGAGCCACCTTTAATTTTTAACGGCGGCGCGATTAATATAGCGCCTTTAGCGGGTAGCTTATCGAGATTTTTTAATCCGGCGAGACCACATTTGTTCGCGCCATGCATAATATTGTGACACGGGAACATTGGGTCCTGAGCAGCAGCCTGTCCTGCGTCTGTTCCTACCGTTTCCACACCCACACCTAATATATTGCGTTGCTCGGCTAAAAAAACTACGGCATCTGGCTCCCACCCCGGCGTGTGACTACCATCGGCCTGCATGTTAAGGTACTTATCAGAAGTTATGATCTTTGACCAGTCGGATCTGTAAAGCACCCAAGAGCCCGCTTCTATCATCCCGTGTTTTTCTTCCCACTGCTTAATAAAGTCTATCGACATTAAAAAATCAGGGTCTGCGGCACTTTCTGCGGAGGCATCGATCACGCACGCTGGGCCAACAAAGTTTTCAAGTGGCATGTTGTCTGTGCAGTTATCATTGTGGTCTTGACCGGTTACCCAATGCACAGGTGCGTCAAAGTGAGTCCCTGTATGCTCGCCGCACTTAAAATTATTCCAGTACCAAAAGGGACCGCGCTCGTCGTAGCGAGAAATTTCTTCAATACTAAATGGCCATGATTTGCCCCAGCCAAACTCTTCAGGCAGCTTCAGTGTCGGTGATGCCGGCTCTAAGGTGGCGGTTAGATCTACAATGGTTACTTTGCCAGAGGCGAGGTCTTGCACGAGATTAATTAGCGAAGGGTTACTCATAGTCGATTCCTTTTAGGTCTGGGTACATAAAACAGGTGCAAAGATTATATTTTAAGTTTAAACTATAATCCAGCCTTAAATAAAAATTGCCTTGGAAAAACTATATATGCATCTTCATCTTTTACCAGAAAACTGGGTTCAGCCATCAGGTTATGCTAATGGCGTTCTATGCGATGCTGGCCAAACTCTCTATCTTGGCGGCCAGATTGGCTGGAACGATAAGTGTGAGTTTGAAACTGACGATTTTGTCGCCCAAGTAGAGCAGGCTCTTGCCAATATTAAAGCTCTTCTGGACGAAGCCAATGCCAAACCTGAGCATATGGCGCGCATGACTTGGTACCTGACCTCGAAAACTGAATATGCCGAAAACCTTCGTCCCATAGGCCAGGCTTACAAAAAAATTATGGGTAAACACTATCCTGCCATGAGCATTTTTCAGGTTGTTGCTCTGGTCGAAGACAGAGCCAAAGTCGAGATTGAAGTGACGGCGGTTATTCCCCGCTAGTCTCGACTTTAGATCCTAATCGCTAGCCTTTTTTCAGGCTAGCGAGTGCTTCCCTTGCTATAATTGTCTGCTGTACCTCCGATGCTCCCTCGTAGATACGTAGGGCGCGAACGTCTCGATACAAAGATTCAACCACATTTCCTTTAGTTACCCCTATACCACCATGTAGTTGCACTGCAGCGTCTATGACTAGCTGGGCTGATTCAGTCGCATGCAGTTTGGCCATAGCCGCCTCACGGGTGACACGATCTGCCACACAATCTTTAGTCCAAGCCGAGCGATATACCATCAGTGCACTGGTATCTATGGCCACAGCCATATCCGAGATTTTTCCTTGAACAAGCTGGAGATCACTGAGCACGCCGCCAAAGACTTTACGCCGACTCACATGTGCCAATGTTTCATCCATCGCCCGGCGAGCCATACCCAGTGCAGCCGCAGCCACGGTGGTGCGAAAGACATCCAAGGTCGCCATAGCGATCCCCAGTCCGCCACCCAACGTGCCGACCAAATTTTCTTTGGGCACTTTACAGTCAGTAAATGCCAGCGTTCCAAGCGGGTGGGGAGCCATTAATTCGATACGATCCGTAACCTCTAGCCCAGGGTTATCTGCTTCAACGATAAAGCAGCAGATGTCTTTAGTGCCGCCATTGCTCCCTGTGCGGGCGAATACGGTGTAAAAGTCCGCTAAACCGGCATTTGAAATCCAGGTCTTAACACCGTTAATGACAAAATGATCATCGGTCTCTTCGACGGTGGTTGTCATAGCACGAACGTCGCTGCCAGCTTCGGGTTCAGATAGTGCGAACGCCGCTAGCGACCGACCCTCAGATATTGGACGCAGGTATTGCTGCTGCTGCTGTTCCGTGCCAAATAAGGAAATCGGACCACTGCCTAGCCCCTGCATAGCAAATGCAAAGTCAGCGAGGGCATGATATCGCCCCAGAGTTTCTCGGATAACAGACAGGCTGCGAACATCGAGTTTTGGATTGACACCCCCCGCACTCTGAGGGACAGCATGACGCAATAAACCCGCTTTCCCGAGCGCCCTGACGATAGCCTTGCAGGTGCCATCTAAATCTGCCTCTTCATGCTGAGTAAGCTGCGCCAAATGGTCTTCGGCCCAGGTATCCACCTCGGCAGCGAGTGCGCGATGGTCATCATTTAAAAATGGCCAATCAAGATAAGAATGATCGCTCATAGTAGTTTCCTTTGGTGGTGTTTTTTTGCGCCGCGGCAACATGTGATGACCACTAACGCACTTAAGTGTGAACTGTCTGAGGTTAATCGCCTTGAAAGACTGGCTGATCTTTGATGATAAAGGCATTGTAAGCACGCTTAAAATCTTCAGTCTGCATGCAGATTGCCTGTGCCTGAGCCTCGGATTCAATAGCCTGATCAATTGACATAGTCCATTCTTGATGCAGTTGCATTTTAGTCATGCCATTGGCAAAGGTAGGGCCAGAAGCAATCCGCACACCCATCTCTTTGGCATGCGCTAGCGGGTCGTCGGTGACCGCGTTAAAAAAGCCCCACTGCTCACCTTGCTCGGCGCCCAGTGAACGGCCAAAATAAAGTAATTCACTCGCTCTTCCCTGTCCGATAATACGCGGTAACATAGCACAGGCCCCCATGTCACAGCCGGCTAGGCCGACCCGGTTAAATAGAAATGATACCTTGGCCGTAGGTGACGCATAGCGCAGGTCGCTGCTCATAGCCATAATCGCGCCGGCACCGGCACAGATACCTTCAACAGCACTAATCACGGGCTGGCGGCAGGCACGCATCGCCTTAATGAGGTCCCCGGTCATGCGGGTGAACGCCATTAGTTCTTTCATAGACATTTCAGTCAGTGGCCCAATAATCTCCCTAACATCACCGCCGGAGCAGAAATTACCGCCCATACCGTGGATGATGACCACATCAATATCAGTGGCATAGACCAAATCACGAAATAGGTCCCGCAGCTCTGCGTAGGACTCAAAAGTCAGTGGATTTTTACGTTCCGGTCGATTGAGTGTGATCACTCCGACTGAATTGTTGGCTTCCCATAAAAAATTTTGCGCTTCATAGTTTGCCTTCTCTGTTGTTTGCATCATCTATTACCTATCGTTTATTTACATGCATTGCATGAATTACATGACCTCGCCACCACTAAGTGATAGAGCCTGTCCGGTGA
>TARA_B110001452_G_scaffold69584_1_pt1 | contig 14530 bp, 9 predicted proteins | sample TARA_B110001452 | Tara Oceans TARA_B110001452 (sample SAMEA4396971) | marine metagenome | biome: Polar Biome; feature: [DCM] deep chlorophyll maximum layer (ENVO:01000326); material: water (ENVO:00002006), including particulate matter (ENVO:01000060) such as... | depth 25 m
ATAGGGCTCAGACCCATCAAAACTGCCCATTGAAATAATCACCTGGGCGGTCGGTTTATCGGCCCAAGGCACTCGCGCAAGGGTGGTTGGATGCGCGGTACAGACACCGTCAGCATCACCGGTCTGGAGCACTAGCTCCTCCAAATCACGACCCCAGCAATCAAGAGAACAGGTGGTTTGAGGCATCTTATAATCCCCCTTAAACACCTTCGCTATCTGGTCTCTCGGCAACCATTTGCCGCGCTGTATACCATTGAGGTCATGTAAAAGTACCTCGAACATTTCGATATCTGGGTTATCATGCAAAAATTGATCAAGCGTTTGTGAGGCTGTCATCGACTCTATTCTCTAAGGTTTCTCTGTTGTACAGTATCGCATCTAAAACAAGAATAAATATCTTTTGGATCTATGAACTACCCTTAGAGGGTATTTTCTGAAGTACCCTTTGCAGTAGTTTCACGGCCCATTCAACGATAACTGAGTTGTCCCAGATGAATACTAGACTACTGCTACTTATCATGACCGCGCTCAGCGGCTGTTCAGACCATCAAAATCACTATGCCGATCAGATTTTTAAGGCCGGTGTTGTCTATACCGCTGACAGCGATCAGTCTGTGGCTACGGCTGTTGCCATTCTTGGCGATACAGTCATCTATGTTGGCACTGATGACTCTATGAATGGTTTTATTGGGCCAAAGACCCAGATCACCGATCTACAGGGAAGGATGATCATTCCCGGCCTCCATGATGCCCACATCCACCTACCCGGTATTATTGCCAGCGACGGTTGCGATCTAGACAGTGAACCCCTTTCACTGGCCGCGCTAGTACCGCGCCTGCGGCAATGTATCGTTGACAGCCAGCTGCCACCCGGTGAGTGGCTTTCGGTCGATCAGTGGTCCTACACCCATGGTAATGACCGCTCAGAGGGATTCCCGACGCTTCGGGCTGCCCTAGATGCAGTCTCCAAGCAGCATCCGATTATATTGCTGGGAAATGATGGCCATCACAGTGCCGCCAACAGCGTTGCGCTTGCTCTGGCAACCGACAAAAACGGCCATCGCATCGGTCTCAATAGCGACACTCTTGCTAATCAGTTTGCTCAGTTTAGAGAACTTATTGGTGCCGATGCTACCGGCGAGCCCAATGGGTTAATTAATGAAGATGCTCGCAAACTCCTTAATGTGCCCAATCTCTGGGGTTACCCGAAGATTGATGCGGTGTTGGCGGGTCGCATTGGCGAACGTTTAGCATCCGTAGGGATAACCTCTGTGCTAGATGCTGCGCTGACCGCTGGCGATATCGAAGGTTTTGCTAGTGCAGCAGCCAATAATCCGCTGACTTGGCGGATGTCGGCGGCATTTTATGTGGATGTTGACGGCTATCGTTCGGCGCCTGATCGCACTATCGATGCGGAGGCGATAGTAGCGGATGTGCTGGCGGCACAAAAACACTATCAGGACGTGCCTAATCTCAGAGTCGACACCGCCAAGATATTTATTGACGGCGTGATTGAGGGTGACCCCTTATCAGACCCTCCAGCACTACCGAACGCCGCAGTCCTCGAACACTATCTGCAACCGACCTTTGCCATTGACCCAGTCAGCGGTCAGACTGAGGTCACCGGTTATATCAATACCGGTTCTGAAGCCTGTGTCGATGCGCGTAAAAAACGATTTGCCATCGATATGGACGCCTTTTCCCGAGACAATGGATTCTTACCAGAACGCTGCAAGCTCAGTAAAGGCGTCCTTGAAAAAGATGCGACGTTTTTGTACGACTATACGCTGGCCCTATTCAGGGTCGGCATTAATGTCCATAGTCATGCGATTGGTGACCGCGCCGTGCGCTTTGCCTTAGATGCATTTGCCGCAGCCAGAAAAGCGAGCCCGCAATCACAGGCCACCTTATCCATCGCCCATGCACAGATTGTTCATCCAGATGATATCCCTCGCTTTGGTGCGCTCAATGTCCATCCAGCTTTCACCTACGCTTGGATTGAGCCCGACATCGATTACCAGATGACTGTCTCTCCGTTTATAGAACAAATAAGATCGCTGGAGGATCTTTTTGACCCACAGGGGTATGTCTACCAATTCAGCTATCCTGCCGCATCGATTAAAGCTGGCGGCGGCATATTAACTGCCGGTAGCGACGCCCCAGTGGGCACGCGAGATCCACGCCCCCTGTATAATCTTGAAAAAGCCGTAACCCGAAAAAATGATACTACTGGGTATATTTATAACCCTAAAGAGCGTATTTCGGTTGCCGATGCATTGGATGCCTACACCATTAATGGCGCTATGGCCTTGGGTCAGAGCCAGCTCACCGGTTCTCTGGAAGTCGGTAAAAAAGCAGACTTTGTTATCCTCAGTACCGATTTATTAGCTCTTGAAGCAGCCGGCAAGGCTGATGAAATTTCTGATACCCAGATAGTCGCTACCTGGTTTGACGGCCGCCAGATCTACAGTGCCGACTGAACGGGGCTCGGTGACCTCCTTCCGCCAAAGATATTTGGCTAAAAAGGAGGCTCCAACCCCTTTGGGTACATGCGCAATGGCATTTTCTGTGGTCAGATAACCCACCTGTAGAGGGGACTTTCAGTACCCTCTCTAAAACGGTATTTATTTTGAATAATTAACTAATCAGCGGATGATTAGCAGGGCCCATTATGAGCAAAATCAGAACAACCCAACAGTGGCAAACACTTGACAGTAAAAATCACCTGCATCCCTTTACGGACTTTGATGGTTACATCAAGAAGCCGGGAAGAATTATTAATCGCGCTGAACATATCTATATTTATGACACCGATGGCACTCAGTTCCTCGATGCTATGTCGGGCCTCTGGTGCTGCAGCTTGGGATATAGCCGACCTGAGATTGCCGAAGCGGTACAGCGCCAATTTCAGGAACTGCCCTACTACAATAATTTCTTTCAGTGCAGTAACGCACCGGCGGTAGAATTAGCTGAGCGCCTAGTGCAGATGACTCCGGAACAATTTACCCATGTCTTTTTTACCAACTCCGGCTCTGAGGCTAACGATACCAATATTCGTTTAGTACGCCGTTACTGGGATCTTAAAAATCAGCCTGAGAAGCGGATTATTTTGTCGCGCACTAATGGCTACCACGGCAGCACTATCGCCGCGGCCAGCCTAGGGGGCTTTAGCTACGTCCATAAGCAGTTTGAAACCCTACCCTATGTTGATCATATTGGAGATCCTAACTGGTACTGTAATGGCGGTGAGTTGAGTGCCGAAGAGTTTGGTCTGCAGGCCGCTCGTGAACTGGAAAAACGCATTGATGAACTGGGCGAAGAAAATATCGCCGCCTTTATTGCCGAGCCCATTCAGGGCGCCGGCGGCGTGATTGTGCCGCCAGACAGCTACTGGCCAGAAGTCAGTCGTATCCTTAAAGAACGCGACATTCTATTTATCAGCGACGAAGTAATCTGCGGCTTTGCCCGCACCGGTAAAATGTTTGGCTGCGAAACTTACGGCACTGAGCCCGACCTGATGACCTTTGCCAAAGCAGTGACCAATGGCTTTCAGCCTCTGGGTGGAGTAATGGTTAGCGACAAGGTTGCCAGTGTAATTACCAGTCAGGGTGGTGAATTTGGTCATGGTTTTACTTACTCAGGTCATCCAATAGCCTGCGCCGCAGCACTGGCAACACTGGATATAATTGAAAGAGAGAGTATTGTTGATCATGTCGCCAGCGATGTTAGCCCGTATCTGCAAAGCAAATGGATGGCGTTGGCTGACCACCCCATTGTTGGCCATGTGCGTGGCTTAGGAATGCTTGGTTCCATTGAACTGGTACGCAACAAAGCAACCAAAGAACGTCTGGCACCAGAGCAGAGCGCCGGCGGCGTCTGTCGTGAACTATGTATTGATAATGGATTGGTGATGCGCGCAGTCGGCGACTCAATGATTATTTCACCGCAGCTTATTATGAACCATTCGGAAATTGATACTATGCTCGAGAAGGTCATTAAGGCTTTAGACCAAACAGCCGAGCACTACTCGGTATAGGTGCTTTTTTTACACAGGATTTTTACCATGACGACAGGTTGGATAAGATTGGGTGGGCAAAGGGCCTTTAAAATACGGACACTAAATGACCCGCGGAGGGTATGCCATATTCATGGTCTGATTTTGGGGCGTGCGTTTTTTACCGTACCCGCGTTCGGTTAAGTCTATGTCGGGTCCACTCTCGGGTTATAAAGTATTGGATATGAGCCGCGTCTTGGCCGGCCCATGGGCTGGCCAAATGCTTGCCGATCTGGGCGCTAGTGTGATCAAGATCGAACGACCCAGTGTAGGTGATGATACCCGTAGCTGGGGGCCTCCCTACCTCAAAGACAAAGCGGGCGACAATTGCGATGATGCGGCCTATTTCTTTTGTGCCAATCGCGGAAAACAATCAGTCACGGTCGATATTACTCAGCCTGAGGGACAAAAAATTATCCATCAACTCGCGGGTCAATGCGATGTTCTTATTGAAAACTATAAGGTCGACGGACTGAAAAAATATGGTCTCGACTATAAGTCAATCTCAGCCATTAATCCCAAGCTCGTGTATTGCTCAATTACCGGCTTTGGTCAAACTGGCCCCTATGCTAAGCGCCCAGGCTATGATTTTTTAATTCAGGGAATGGGTGGCCTGATGAGCATCACTGGGGCTTCAGACGATGAAGCGGGGGGGCCGGTTAAAGTGGGCGTGGCTGTCACTGATTTATTTACCGGCCTCTATGCCGCCAATGCCATACAGGGGGCACTCCTAGAGCGTCATCAATCGGGGTTGGGGCAATATATTGATTTGGCTCTGCTCGATGTGCAGGCCGCGGTGCTGGCCAATCAGGCTAGTAACTATCTGATTGGCGGCGACGTTCCGAAACGCCTTGGCAATGCCCATCCGAACATAGTCCCTTATCAGGCATTCGCGACAGCGGATAGCCATGTGATTTTGGCGGTGGGTAACGATGGGCAATTTAAACGTCTGTGCGACGCACTGGAGAAACCAGAATGGGTAACCGATGAGCGCTACACCATTAATTCAGCACGGGTAGAACATCGGCAGCAACTCTGTGCCGCCATTAGCCTCTGCCTATGCGAGAAAACCAGCGCCGCTTGGCTACAGGTATTTCAAGAGGCAAAGGTCCCCTGTGGACCGATCAATAGCATCGACCAGGTATTTAGTGACCCGCAGATACTGGCGCGAAATATGTTAGTGAAGGTTGCGGATCATAGAGCCGGCGAGATTCCTCTGGTGGCTAACCCAATCAAATACAGCCGCACACCCATCGACTATACCTTGGCGCCCCCAGCGTTAGGAACCAGCACCGATGATGTTCTTGAGAATGATCTGGCATACTCTGAATCACAGATAAGGGCACTGCGAGATAAGTCAATCATCTAATCCGAGCCCGCAGCTGTTTAGAGCCATCAGCTGTCTAGAGCCCTCAGCTATTAAGAGCATCAGTAATTAAGAGCCCTCAGCTATCAAGAGCCTCAGTAATTAAGAGCCCTCAGCTATTAGGGGCCATCAGCTATTAAGAGCCATCAGTGATGGTAAAACACCTCAGCGGTCATAAAAGCGTTAACTCGTTATGAACGCCCTGAGGGTCGCAAAGGCTTTATTTTTGTGACTCAACCCAGTCAATAATTGTTGATTCTAGAATATCTAAAGGCATGGCGCCGTTCGATAAAATCACTTCATGAAACTGTTTAATATCAAACTTTTCGCCCAGCTCCCGCTCGGCCAAGCTACGAATCTTTAGGATCGCTAATTGCCCGACCTTGTAGGCAGTGGCCTGCCCAGGCCAGACTACATAGCGCTCAATTTCACGAACCACTTCTGCTTCAGTCATACCTGTCTTATCAAGCATGTAGGTGATCGCCTGCTCACGACTCCAACGCTTGTCGTGCATACCAGTATCAACAACCAGCCTTACGGCACGGAACATCTCAGCCTGCAGGCGTCCGAGATCACCAAGGGCATAATCGTCATACATACCCATATCCACTGCAGCTAGGCGCTCTGAATACAGCGCCCAGCCCTCGGCATAACCACTAAAAAGTCCCACTGTGCGCAAAAAAGGCACATTGTCTATTAGCTGAGCAGAGGAGATCTGAAAATGATGGCCCGGAGCGCCCTCGTGATACATCAACGTCGGTAGTGTCCAGCGCGGATTGTCTGTGGTATTTTTCTGATTGATATAAAAGCGCCCGGGCACAGACCCATCTAGGGCTGGGGGCATATAGTATCCACCGGGCGATGAGTCCTGCGCATATTCAGGCACCCGCACTATTTCCAGAGGCTGTAGTGGAATAGTAATAAAGTAGTCACTCACCTTAGCCATTAACCTGCCATTGATCTCATTGAGATAGGCTATCTGCGCAACACGGCCCTCGTTAGTGTCGGCAAAATTATGTTCAGGCAGCGTCATCAAATGCTGGACCCGCTCAACTAATGAGCCTTTGGTAAGACCCGCACCCACCAGTATAAGATCCATATCAATTTCTATACGGGCGACCTCAGACAGGCCCAGTTGATGGATCTCTTTGGCACTCAATGTAGTGGAGCTGTTTGACTGTAAGGCATCCCGATATATGGTGGCGCCGTCGGATAGCCTCCAAATTCCTGCATCATGGTTGCTGATTAACAGTAACTCGTCAAACAAGGCAATCATATCCTCATAACCGGGAATGATTTTTTCATCTACCACCGCGCGAACTTCAGCCAGCAGGGCGTCTTTACGTACTTGAGTAATACTATCAAGCGCCGCCAACTTAGACGATAGCGTTGACACTAATGGATTGGCATCCGCGCCATCATCGGCAAAATTATGCATGCCCAGAAGTGCTTTTTCAATAATGAAATCCGGAGGAACAGTGCCGTGATCACGGTCATCAATAACCCGTACTCTGACCTCATCAATCACCCGAGCAAACTCATGAAGCCTTGAAATATAGCGGTCTACGCTTTTTTCACTAATAATATTGTGCTGGTCAGTTAGAAACTGCGGCAGACTAACAGTGACACCAGATATCTGGTTAACCCTATAGCTGCCGTACTGGTGCCCTGCCACACGCAACTGATCATCTAAAAACCAAGCGATAATTTCCCAACTCAATAGCTCCTGACCGGTCAAGCCCTCAGGGCCATAGCCGTTCAAGCCCATGCGCGCATCACGGAGCAGCGCAATGGCCCTTTCATCGGCCTCTGCGGTATATGAGTCGAGCTTACCACTGTGGAAATCAATAATGCTATTATCAATAAAACCCAGTGAGGTGATAAGTTCTGGCGACTCCATCAACATCTGAATACTGAATTTATTAACATAATTATTGACGCCGACCGGGGAGCCCCAAAACCACAGATAGCCCCCCATAAGGGCCACGGACAAACAACCCAACAGGTATTTTGCTATGGTCTTAATCATACTAATAAACCATCCTTGAATGATTCGGTTTATCCTACCATGGTGATTCGCGGCGCGGGGAAACCATTAAAAGTAGAGGAGCAGGGAGTACAGTAGGCCCCAAGATTTGGCATAAAAATTAGATCCTCTACCTCGGTGTTCAGAGGCAGGCTGTATTTGCCTAACACATCAATCGAATCACAGGTGGGTCCGGCCAAAGTCCACATTTCGGGCTCTCCCGTCCTTTGACTGACCATAATAGAAGGGAATCCCTCAGCTAATTCCATCAGACCGCCGTAAACGCCGGTATCTAAATATAGCCATCTCTGATCATCTCGGGTAGCCAAACCAACGACCTGAGAAATCAGGCAGCCAGCGGAACCAACAAAATAGCGCCCCGGCTCAGCCATAACCTGAATAGAATCTGGGATACCGAGTAGCGCCTGATTTATCTCCAGAGCAATCTCATCAATGGTCGGTTCATCACCCGTAAACTGGAGTGGGTAGCCACCGCCCAGATTCAATAACTCAGGCGAGAAGCCGTTATCATGGAGTTTCTCCAAAAGGCATTTGGCCGAACGAATACCCTCCACCCAATTATTGATATTGGTACATTGGGAGCCGACGTGAAAGGTTACCCCGGCAATCTGCATAGCCTGCTTGCTAGCCATCTCGATTAAGGCATCCACGCCTTTGGCGCTGGCGCCAAATTTGCCTGCTAGAGGCCAGGCCGAACCTTCGTTACTGACCTCAATCCGAAGATAGAGCTTAGCATCCTGTTTGATGGCGGCAATTTTTATGATTTCTTCGGGCGTATCAACGGCGAACCAAACAACACCATGAGCTGCAGCATGTTTTATCGATGCAGGGGACTTAATCGGATTGGAATAAAAGACAGTCTCAATATCCACTCCTAATTCAATCATCGCATCGAGCTCTGCTATGGAAGCAATTTCAAAGTAGGTACCCTCCTCCTTAAAAATCCGCAAAATCTCGGCATCGGGATTTGCTTTTACCGCAAAGTGCGGTCGCACACGCGGCATTGCCGCCATAAAAGCACGCACATTCTGACGCAGGCGTTCCTCAGACATCACTAATACCGGGCCGCTATATTTGCCAGCCTGCGAGTTACAGCGAGCAATCTGCTGTCGGATTGCGTTTTCGGCAATTAACCGCCTAGCGTCTGGGCCGCTAGTTTCACATTGTTTTACCGCTAGTTCAGTCATGAAATACCTGCTCATTAGGATGCTGTTGGATCGCTATAATAGGCTTATAAGCTGTCGTTTTGTATTGCCAGACCTTACGATTTGTGCTTTATTACCTATCACTTTGATATAAATATAAGCGATTTGATATGACTAAAGAACAGTACCTTCTTAATTTACTGCGGGAAAATAGTCGGCGCTCAGTCTCGGATCTGGCTAAAGAAATGGGTTTGAGTCGCTCTACTGTTCAACAGACCATGGAACGATTGGAGCGCACAGGGGTGATCCAAGGCTATACTGTCAAGGTGAATCCCCACTACGAACAGCAGCGTGTAAGTGCCTACATAATGATTTCCGCGGTACCCAAAAAGACTATCGAGGTTGTTAGGGAGCTGGCCAAGCAGCCTCAATTGGATATGCTTTGCTCTATTAGTGGCCGATACGACCTCATTGCTCAGATCACCGAAGAAACCACCGAGGCATTAGATAAAATCATCGATCTTATTGCAGCCCTTGATGGCGTCGAAAAGACGCTAAGTCACATTGTACTGTCTAGTAAAGTCTCAAGATAATGTAGCGACAGTCAACTTACCTGCTAACATTACACACTCAAGTAAAAACTAATAAAAACAATCTGGATTCCTATGAGTAAAATAATATCAAAACCCACTCTTCTCGATGCCCTAGTGCCGGTATTTGTCTTGGTCTTAATGCTTGGCGGCCTGGTTTATGTTTTTGGTAGTAACTCCGCTGGCCCCAATCAGGTCGCTCTAATGCTCGCTGCATCGGTCGCCGCTTTGATTGGTATTAAGAATGGTCATACCTGGAAGGATATTGAAAGCGGCATGATCTCCACTATTAGCGTGTCGATGCAGGCCATACTTATTTTGCTAATGGTAGGTGCATTAATCGGCAGCTGGATGCTGGCGGGGACAGTACCCACTATGATTTATTACGGCGTGCAGTTAATGTCTCCGGACTACTTCTACATGACCGCCTGTGTAGTCTGTGCTCTGGTTGGGTTTAGTATTGGTAGCTCTTGGACAGTGGCTGGCACCTTGGGGATAGGCCTGATTAGTATCGCTGCCACACTCAATCTGTCCCTGGGAATAAGTGCCGGCGCGATAATATCTGGGGCTTATTTTGGCGACAAACTGTCACCGCTTTCAGACACCACTAATCTCGCCGCGGCGGTGACCAGTACGAATCTCTTCGACCATATTCAGCATATGCTGTGGACCACGGTACCCAGTATTATTATTGCCCTACTAGCATTTTTTGTGCTGGGTTTGGGTAGTAGCGCCAATGTGCTGGTGGAAGATATAGTGCTATTACAGAATGATTTGGCGTCATCCTTTTTGATAAGTCCGCTGATGCTGAGTCCGCTGCTGCTCCTCCTGTATTTGGCGCTTAAAAAATTACCCGCACTTTCAGCGCTGGTTTTGGGCACCCTAACAGGCTGTCTCTTTGCTGTCGTATTCCAATGGGATGTGATCATTGCTCTGTCAGACAATCAGAGCTTAGCGCCAGCCGCAGCTATTTTTAAAGGCCTATTTCATGCTATGTTTTTGGGCTATAGCTCAGTGACCGGCAATGTAGATCTAGACCAACTGCTATCCAAGGGAGGAATGGCCAGTATGTTGACGACCGTGGGCCTAATTATTAATGCTATGGCTTTTGGCGGGGCAATGTCCCATACCGGGCTGCTGAAACGATTAGTTGAAGGCGCTCTGCGTCGAGTGAAGTCTGCTGGCGGTTTAATTACCGCCACAGTAGGCACCTGCATTGGCACCAATGTCTTAGCCGCGGATCAGTATTTGGCTATTGCGATTCCTGGGCAGATGTTTGTTAAATCCTACAAAAAATACAATCTCAGCGCGCTAAATCTGTCGCGGACATTGGAAGACTCAGGCACATTGACTGGGGCGCTAATTCCCTGGAATACCTGTGGTGCCTATATGTCCGCAACACTTGGTGTCAGTACGATGGTGTATGCTCCCTATGCATTTTTTAACCTTTTGTGCCCAATTATTGCTGTTTTTTATGGCTATTGGCGAATTGCGTTGCCCGCTGCCAACCCAGAGGATGCCTCGACAGCTCATTAATGAAATATCTAGTAAGACTGACACTGGTCGCTACCTTATTGCTCTGTCCAAACGCTCTGTTTGCCCAGACGCAGTTTGAAGGCGGCCGTGCCCTGCAACATATCGTCAATCAGGTCGCGTTTGGCCCGCGGGAACCAAACAACCCTGCCGCCAAGCAGCTGACAGTCGACTATATTCAGCAAACTTTAGAGCCCTTGGCAGATCGCGTCACACTTCAGGAGTTTAGCTACCGAGGCCTGTTTGGGACTAACATTTGGGCGCGAATTAAAAGCCCATCGGGTGACAATGCCCTGCGAATAATGCTTGGAGCCCATTGGGACACTCGTCCGCAGGCAGAAATGGACCCAGACCCCGCACTGCGTAGCACGCCTATCCTTGGTGCTAATGACGGCGCTTCGGGTGTGGCTGTACTTTTAGAGATGGCGAGAGTCTTTGCCAATAGCCCACTCCCAGTCGATCTTGATTTGGTGTTTTTTGATTTGGAAGATATGGGTAATATCAATAATTTCCCCTATTCCATCGGGGCCACTCAGTTTGTGAAAAAAAATCCCTTTTACCGTCCCAGTGCGGGAATTATTGTAGATATGGTCTGTGCTAAAACCCTGAGTATCCCACGAGAGCTTTACTCCCAGACTAAGGCAGGCCCATTAATGGACAAAGTCTGGCAGATTGCAAAACATCAAAAAAGTGGCGCCTTTAAAGAATACAGGGGTACTCGTATTATTGATGACCATCTACCCTTTTTAAATGCGGGTATTAGTGTGATTGATTTAATCCACTATCCGTTTCCGGATCATTGGCACACTACTGCCGATACCGTCGATAAGTGCAGTTCCCAAAGTTTGCAGCAAGTCGGAGATGTACTGCAGCAATTTATCGCAGCCTACAAACCCTGAGAGGTATTTAAGATGAATCGCTTAACAATTACAGTCGCTTTGACCGCAGTATTATTCTCGCAACTTAGCTATGGTAATGATTTAGCCCAATCGATCGAAGCCGATTACAGAGATCGACTTGGCGCTATGTTCAGAGATTTTCATATTAATCCAGAACTCAGTACCAGAGAGTTTAGAACCGCCAAAAAGCTAGCTAAGGCCCTACGTAAAAGCGGGTTTAAAGTCACCGAAGGCGTCGGCGGAACCGGTGTGGTCGCGCTGTTAAAAAATGGTCCCGGTCCACTCGTGATGATGCGCGGCGATATGGACGGACTGCCTCTGCTGGAAAAGACGGATCTTGAGTATGCCTCCAGAGCGATACACAAAGACCCGATTACTGGCAATACCGTCCCTGTGATGCATGCCTGCGGTCACGATGTGCATGTAACCAGTCTGATCGGGACCGCCAAACAGATGGCCGATCGCAAAGATGGCTGGTCAGGCACTCTAATGCTTATCGGCCAGCCTGCAGAAGAACGGGTTATAGGAGCAAGAGCAATGATGAAAGACGACCTGTGGCAGCGTTTTGGCAAACCCGACTATGCTATGGCTTTTCATGTTACTGCAGGACTGCCAGCGGGTATGATCAATGTTCAGGAAGGTGCTCCCTATGCTGGTGCCGATACCGTCGACATTATCATTCATGGCGTGGGTGCCCACGGCGCCTCGCCCCATGCCGGCAAAGACCCCGTTTTGTTGGGTAGTCAGATAGTTGTCGCACTGCAAACGCTCGTCTCGCGCGAGCTGCCACCCCGACAGGCTGGCGTAGTTACCGTGGGTTCGTTCCATAGCGGAACCAAACACAATATTATTTCGGATCGAGCGCATTTACAGCTCACCGTTCGCAATACTAATCTTAATACCCGTCGCACGCTGCTAGAAGGCATAGAACGCATTGCCGTAAATCTAGGTCGTGTTGCCGGCTTGCCAGACGACAAGTTGCCCGAGGTTATTGTTTCCGAGGAATCGACTCCGCCAACTGTTAATAATGACTCGATGGTTCGTCGTTTAAAGAAAGTGTGGATGCGCAAACTGGGCGCAGACAAAGTCTCGTCAATAGGTTCGCAGGGTATGGGTGCTGAGGACTTTCCGTACTTCACCACAGACCCCGCGATTGCCAGTGTTTACTTTGCAGTAGGGGGCACCAGTCTCGAGGACCTTGCGGCATCAAAAACCGGCGGTGCGCCCATTCCGTCGCACCATAGTCCGCTGTTCAAGATAGAACCCGAGCCCGCCATAACTAGTGGCATCCAGGCTACGGTTTTAGCGCTGCTTGAGTTGATGCCTAAACAATCGCCCTAACCGTTGCGGAGGCCCTCCGATATAGGGGGCCTTCCGTGCTAACATGCGTCCTTAACCGACTGCCTATAAAAACACCATGTTACGACTCAGTGAAATAAAGTTACCTCTCGACCACACAGATGCGGAGCTGACTGAGGCTATCCTCAAAGCACTCAACGTCAACGCCGAGGATTTACTGAGTGTTAAGCTCTTTAAGCGCAGTTATGACGCACGGAAAAAAAGTCAGATTCTGTTGATTTATCAGCTCGATGTTGAACTGACCGCTAGTGCAGAACAGTCGGTACTCGCCATCAGTCCCAGCCTACCCAGAATTGGACCCAGTCCAGACACCCGCTATAAGTTTGCCGCTCAGGCAGCACTCAATTTCCCCAGTGGCAGCCAACAGCAACCCATTATTATTGGCTTTGGACCCTGCGGTATTCTGGCAGCACTGGTGTTGGCGCAGATGGGACTCAAGCCCATAGTCGTCGAGCGCGGGCAAGAAGTTCGTCAACGTACACAGGATACCTGGGGTTTTTGGCGCAAGCGCAAACTTAATGCCGAATCCAATGTGCAATTTGGCGAGGGTGGTGCCGGTACATTCTCAGACGGAAAACTCTGGAGCCAAGTGAAAGATCGCCGACATTTAGGTCGCAAGGTGCTCAATGAGTTTGTTATCGCCGGTGCCCCAGAAGAAATCCTAACGGAGAGTCGGCCCCATATAGGGACCTTTAAACTGGTCACCATGGTGGAAAATATGCGTGCGGAGATCATTCGTTTAGGGGGTGAAATCCGCTTTGATCAAAAGGTCGAAAGCATCCTGAGGGAAGAAGCGACGGAGGACGTTCCTGACGGCAAGGGTCAGATCACTGGCATCACGCTAACCAGCGGTGAAACCCTGCATAGTCGCCATATTATTTTGGCTATCGGTCACAGTGCGCGCGACAGCTTTCAAATGCTTATGGATCATGGCGTCTGCATCGTGGCAAAACCTTTTTCCATTGGCTTTCGCATCGAACATCCCCAGTCAACCATAGACCATGCGCGCTTTGGTGTCGCCGCAGGGCACCCAATTTTGGGGGCCGCAGAATATAAATTAGTCCATCACTGCAAGAGTGGTCGCAGTGTTTATAGCTTTTGCATGTGTCCGGGAGGCACTGTGGTGGCGGCAACCTCAGAAGAAGGCCGTGTGGTGACCAATGGCATGTCACAGTATTCGCGCAATGAGCGCAATGCGAATGCCGCTATCGTGGTGGGTATCACCCCAGAGGTAGATTTTCCTGAGCATCCTTTGGCGGGCATCGATTTGCAGCGCGATATCGAATCATTGGCCTACCAACTGGGCGGAGGGAATTACAACGCTCCAGCACAGCTAGTAGGTGATTTTTTAAACAATAAACCGTCCACTGAGTTGGGCGCGGTTAAGCCGTCCTACAAACCCGGTGTGACCTTGGGCGATTTATCCAAAGCTCTGCCAGAATTTGCCATCGCCGCGATCCGTGAAGCCATTCCTGAGTTTGACAAAAAAATCAAAGGCTATGCTAGTGCCGATGCTATTTTGACCGGTGTGGAAACA